>Ga0306866_1000614_pt1 | contig 10520 bp, 11 predicted proteins | sample AntRauTorckE5432_FD_190450 | JGI IMG/M metagenome (GOLD analysis project Ga0306866, IMG submission 190450) | Saline lake microbial communities from Rauer Islands, Antarctica - Metagenome Torckler E5 #432 (v2) (version 2) | ecosystem: Environmental > Aquatic > Non-marine Saline and Alkaline >...
TATAGACTTTTTATTAAACACCATCATTGAATTTCCAAATACTGCCATTATATTATTTTTACGTAGTTAGCTGTTTGGAAAAAAGGCTCTGAGCTATCCAAATTTCTAAATGATAAATAGTTTCTTGTGGTCGTTAAAGCAAAGTCAATAGGTGTGTCGCTTATATCTGCAAGAACAACACCAGCGGGAAAGGCTAGAATCCTATTTGACGCGTTTGCAGTAACCTCTAAAGCTTGTATTTTTGTTTCTTCGTAAGCTGTAAAGTTTGAAAAAGTTAAAGTAGTATTACCCGTTAAGTTTAATTTAAATTTAACCGCTAAAGACCAATCAATGTTAACCGTACCTGATACATCGCCCAAATCTGTTATGGTAGTAAAAGCAACGTCTAGGAGTTTTTTAGGGTCTATCTTTTTAGGTTCGTCCGTTCCTTCTTGAATTAAAACCTTTGAACTAGATGGTAAAGTGGTTGCCTCTACTTTTTCGTTGTAATATGTTCTAAATAATTTATCTGCCATTATATATATATTAATTTATTATTCGATTCGTCTGTTAAAAACTCGAATAATTCACTTAGTAAAAAGTTAGTTTCCCCTGTTACCGCAAAACCTACCGCATTTAAATCAGTAAATAAAGGTGCTTTAAATCTTTCCTTTCCTTCTAGGGTTAATTTATATCCGTTAAAATCTGATGCTCCACTACCAACTTCAACGTTTAAATCTGTTAAATCAACACCGTTAAAAGCTCCCATTAATCGAAAAAGACCGTTATAATCTTCTACTATTACTCCTAAAATTAAATTTTGATAGTTAGATAGCTCAATGTTACTTTCTAAATCAATTTTTTTAAGTGTTACGCTTAAGCTTTGATCATATGCGTTGTCTTCTCCTAGATTTTCATCATAAGTATTAGCGTCTGAAATGGTCGGATATTTAAAAACCGTTGTATTAGGATATTCGGTCAAACTAACACCTCTTATGCCTTTTATTTGTGTTATGTTATACTGCTCCCACTTCCACAAATAGACGTTTTTAACACCGCTTAAAGTGTTTTTGCATGGCTCTAGCCTGCCCCGACTAATCGACATTCTGCAAATACCATTTATCGTTTCTAGGATAGTCTTTTAAATATATTCCACCTACTAAATTATTACTTCTTACAGGATCAACATCATAATTATTAGCCTGTGCGTCTTTATACTCAGGAATTTCATTACCTTTATTACAAAGATATTCTTCTAATTTGTCAATATAGTACTGAGCCTTAGAGTTAATTGCAGATACTCTCCTGGTTACGCTGCGTTCTGCGGCAATTTGGCTATCGCTTGGTAAGACATTAAACACTCCATTGTTATTTACTTGCATATCTGCGAATAAAAGGAACTCCGCAAAGACGCTATTCCATAAAATAGGCTTACAATAGTCAAATACTATCTTTTTATAGTGTCCTGTAAGGCTGTCTATACCGTTATCTGTTATGTCGAGTAGTATCTTATCTAGTAAGGCAGTGCCTAGCGTAGGCTCTAAGATAAAGGTCTGCTGGTCGGGTATCATGTAAGCATATTTACTTACGTCTACATTACCGCCTAACGCTGTATTCTTACCTACTTCTTGGGGTGTGATTATATTTGCCATTAGTTAGTTATTTACGAAAGACGCCCTCCGTTTTTCATGTCATTTGGTTGTTGTGCTACTTTCTTATTATTTACTGGCAGTCTAAAGTCTGCTCTATCGCTTGGGTCTATCTCTAAAATCCTACGTCTTGCCTCATTAACGCTTATTTTCTTATTGTTACGTTTTAAATAAATTTGACGCTGCCAAAAGTGCTGGCAATTTACACCGCCTTTGTACAAAAATATATCGTATGTATTAGCACCGTTCGGTCCCATTTTAGCCTGTACTACTTTATTACTAGCCGCGTCTATATCTTCCTTACGATAAACTAATTTAGCACCTAAAACGTTCTTACAAAATTGACGCTCTGGACTTGCACTACCTTTATATACATACCTTACTTTAAATAGTCCGTTATCTTCGTCGCTTCTATTGTTAGGGCTGTTATCTATTGGGCTGGCTAGATTAATTTCTACCGGTACACCGTTTATTTTTTCTTCGCTTATTAATTCCCAATCCTCAGACATGACTTCGCCTAAATCGATAAGGTATTTAGAGCCGTCTATGTGGTCTTCACTTAATGCTGTGGGTAATACCTCAGTTTCTTCTATCTCTTCTTTTCTGTTTAATGGATCAAAATATAAATCTAGTGTAATTCCTTGCTCTTGTAAAAAAGGCGTTAAAGCGTCGATGATTATATCCTGCTCGGGGTTAATTCTCATATCCATTGTAAGACTTAACGCGGTGTCTAATTCATCGGCATTATTTCCTAAACCTGCGCTGTCATTTATACCGAATAATCTAGGACTAACAACACCATGCGCTCGCATGATCTTTTGCTCACATTGTGAGTTTATACTTTCCCATTGCTTGTGGCTATCGCTTACCTCTAAAGGTACAATCTCAACCGCTGCTTCCTTCCCATCGTTAAAGGATATAAAAACTTTACCAGCGTTAGAACTGCCAGTCATTCGCTCCCTAATCTTGCGCTCTATCTCTTCTCTTTGTTCTTCGTCTGGAGGTACACCGTTGTTCATGTTAACTATATAACCGTAAGAAAAACCGTTTTTAATATGCGATATATAGAAATTGCTAATCTCCTCCTCTATTTCGCAATACTGCAAAGCACTTTGATACTTAGGTAATGAGTAATAAGATGAACTATCTTGATTATCGTTTATATAAAGTATTTCTGTTTTTCTGCCGTTTGTTGTTCCGTAAGCAGGATAAAATTCTGGTATAGTTTTATTTGTGTTATACCAGTCGTTTGAGTACCAAAACCCTGTAATCTCGTCGTCGTCTTCTACCTTGTTAAAAGCTAATTTTGTGACATCAATAAACTTTGCTTGCTTCGTTCCGTTAACGTTTGTAATAATCTGAAAAGCTGCGTTAAATTGCTTTGAGTATTGTTTAACTACTTTTCGCAAATCCTTCTTAGGAATAGCTGTTAGCATCTTGGCATATTGCATAGGCTGTCTACTTGCATTTCGTGCCATTAATCCGCGTCCAAAAATAAGATTTGCGTAAGCGTTTAGAATCGTGCTATTTGTTGGGCTGCCTATAAAGCGATCTTCTACATACTGAAAGTAAGAATTATTGCGTCCATTTAAAACCCAATCTTTACCGCGTATTTCTTCCACTACTGGCTTAACGTAATTGCTTAAATTTATTATGCTTAAATTATTACTCATATCTCAAAATCTTGTAAGTCTGTTTGTGAAGTAACGTATATCTTTGATCTATATAAAACTTGCGTACTATCATTAATTACTATCGTAAAGCCATCGCCCTCGATCATATTAACGCCGCTTAAATCTAGGTTAATGATTCTGTAACCTAGATTATCGTTTGTCGGTGTTAAGCCTGTTACAGTAACCTCATAGTCTCCATACTCCCTAACAAGCGTATAACTAACGTCTTCTAAATTATACTCTCTAGGGATGTATCTAAAACTGTAAGAAGTAGCATTTGGATTAATTACTTTCATATAGTTATAACGATAAAATTATGAATTTGTTTATTTTGTTGTATATTTGAAAAAAAATGTTATGAAGAAATGTAAACAGTGTGATCAAGAAAAAAGTATTGATAATTTTTATAAAACAATTAAAAAACAAGATGGTACTCAAAGTTATGATTCAACTTGCAAAGATTGCAGGATTATAAATAAAAAACAATATCAAAAAACAGATCAATATAAAAAATACACAAAAACATACAGAAATAAAAATAAAGAAAACATAAATAAAAACGCAAAAGATTACTACATAAAAAACAAAGACACAGAAGAATATAAAAAAAGAAAAAGTGATTATCAAAAAACAGAAAAAAGTAAAGAATATCAAAAAAAATATTATCAAGAACATAAAAAACCCCTTACAACTAAGTAAAGGGTTTTTAATTTTAAAGTAATATAATATTACGGTGTTATCGGTGTGCCATCTACTAACGCTTCTAAAGCTGTTATAGTAGCTGAATCCATTAACGGTGCAATCTCATTCTCTTGAGCTGATAAAGTCAAGTTGTAACCGTTAAAATCGGCTTTAGCTCCGCCAGTTCCGATAGTGCTTCCTGTAGTTTCCATGCCTTCGGTAATACCCACAACATGATAGTTAGAGTTATTATCTCGTATAATCACAACTGGTCTACCAGCTACAATTGAATCTATTTGCGCGTGTGTAAGTACATCTTGTTTCTTTAACACCAAGGTCAAAGTCTGCGTGTTTACTCTCGTGCCGCTTTCTCTACTTCCTATGATAGCTTCATCAAAAGTGTTACCCTCTGCTAGTGTTTCATATTTGAAAACGGTTGTCAATCCTGCCGCTATTGCAGTTACAGCATTATCTGTAACCGTAAACGCTCCGTCAGCTTCTGCAAAATTTGCAAAGTACACCGCTCGAATACCTCCGAGCGTGTCTTTACAAGGTTCTGATCTGCCTTTTGTTACTGCACAACTCATTATACTGCTGCTATTGTTGAAACGTAGTGAATGATTTGCGTAGATTCGTTATATCCTACGCCCGCATTGTAAACCATTTTACCTCTTATTTGTCCTGTCATAAGTCCGATAGAGTCTTCATCTAAAAACTCAAGTCGCATCAAGTCCTCAACCAGTCCAGTAACCATTAAAAGATTCTCTTTTTGATATACAACTATTGTATTATCAGCTAATCCGTTAACTTGTGTTAGCGTGTACTTACCGAATTTAACTTGCTTTTCTTCGGTGTTACCGTCATTAGCGATTCCCTTAGAGATTAAGTAAAAAGAATATGCTTGAAAAACGTCAGCAGAAACCAAAACCTTAACGTCTAAACGTCTTAATGCTCTTGGGATTGCGTTAAGAACTTTCTTTAATTCAGCTTCTACGTTAGATTCTGTAATAGGTGCGCCACCTGCAACTATTCCGTTGTTAGCTTTTATAATTCCTGAATCAGCATTCCATTGTGTTACAAATCCTGCAAAAGAACCCGCTACGTCTGTACCGTTCCATATGTCGTCCTCTACCTTTACAGCTTGTTGAGCTAGTAAATCGGACATCATTCCATTTATAACGTCTGTTGGTTCGTTAGGATTGTATGCGCTTGCTCCCATTAAGTCGCCAGTCCATGTAGGTCTAAATTCTTCCTTACATAGTAAGATGTCATTTTTAAACTTCTTAGGTATGATCACTTTTTCTGATAAAGTAACCGATCCCGCTGGTGCAAAACCACAAGTATAGTCGACAGTGCCTAATGCGGTTTCTATTTTTTTAAGGTTATACTTAAAATTAACATCTGCGACGATGTCAATCAATCCTAATCTTAAAGTGTCTTCTTCTTTAAATGCTTTTAAGAAATATTCGCCTGCTGCTTTACCTGCGTAGTTACTTGCTACTGTTATTGTTGTTGCCATCTTTTAGTTGTTATTTTGAAAATGTGCGAATAGTCGCTCTTGTTTAGTTTTTAGCAAGCTCAAGTCGATCTTTTGCTCTGCCTTTTTAATTGTTACTTTAGTTGTTGCGGGTGTCTTTCCGAACTCTACTATTTGAGCTTTTAACGCCACATTGTCCGCCTTAATAGATGCTAGTTCAGTTTTTAAACTTTCGCTATTTGCTTTCAATTCTTTAAGACCCAAAGCTTTATCTAGCATCTCAACAAATTTTTCCATTTCTGCATCTGCTAATTCAGCAGGTACTTCTTCAACTGCTTCTGCGTCTTTAATTTCAGCAGTTATTCCCTCTTCGGATATAACCAAAGTTTGTCCGCTTTCTAGCACATATTCTCCTACTGGCAAAGGCACTCTTTCGCCTTCGTTTTCGATAAAAACAGCTACGCCTGACTCTAGCGTTTCGCCCTCATACATAACCTCTACACCGTCGGCAGTAGTTACGCTTTCTAATTTTACGGCTGTTTCCAGCTCATCTTCGTTGGCAAAAGTTGCGATGTAAGCCGCTAACTTTGTCCAATTACTAGACTTCTTTGTTTCACTCATATTTACCTTTTTAGTAATTTCATTTAAATTGAACATAGCGTCTATACTAAAGCCTAGTATCTCTCCGTTCTTTGCCTTCTCCCATGTAGCGTCATCATGTACTTTCATCATAACCGCCCAACTTCCAACTGGCTCTTTAAAGCCATATTTACGGCTCTTGTCGTTAACATCATCTTCAACTATCCAAGACTCCACAACGCTAACAGCCTCACTACCTAAATCAATTTCATGCTCTAGGGTGCTGTTGTTTGTGTTACCGCGTTTTACAAAGTCGTGTGCTGCTTGTTCTACAGTTTTAGAAGAAAAAATAATGTTATATTCCCCGCTCATGTCCTTTCGGTAGATCGGTTTATTTGGAATTAAAGCAATACCCATTAATATTCTACGTTCAGCGTCTACTGTGGCAAGCTTTATAGATTGATTCTCGCTTAATGTTATCCAGTTGCTTTGCATTGCTGGATTTTTCACTACTGACAAGGCATAAATACCCTCGTTTTCTAATGGATTATACTCAACGTTGTATAGCTTCATATAGTTATAACGATAATTTATGGAAAGTGTTTAATTAATAGATAAAAAATATTAGTATATTCTTTTAATAGTTGTATATTTGTAGTATCCTACATTCTAAAGGTTGTTAATTTACTTCGGTTAATTTTCAACAGCTTACTATAACGGAACTTAGTAAGTAAACCCCATCGACGGACTGATGGGGTTTTTTTATTATCCAAAACTAGCCTGTGATCTTGTTGCTCTATCTGCTGACTGTTGAGTCGTTACGTCTTGACTAACTACAAAGGCTCTTACTGGTGCTGTCTCTTGCTCGTCTATTCCTGTCTGTAATTGGTTTACATTTGACCTTCCAGTGAGGTTAAACGCTGGTGATGATTGTGCCCCTCCTGCCGCATTCGCTCCACCCCCACCGCTTTGACCTGCTACTTTTACTGCAAGTATTTGTTTAACGTTTTTAAGTCCGCTAGTAACTGCAAGCCCTGCTGCTGCAACACCTAAAGCTGGACCGACTACTGGAATGCCTGCAAGTGAATTATAAGATTTTTGGGCACTTTCATAAGTTGAGAACAAAGCGTTTGCAACTGCTAAAGCTTTTCCCGCTGCTGTCTCTTCTCCTAAAATCTGAGCTGCTTGCTGAACCGATGATACGTAACCATCTACAGCACTACTTTTTGCATCTGCTTCCTTCTTTGCTATATCTTCGTTTGATTTGGCATTAGCAGCAGCATCAGATTTAGCTTTAGCGTCTGCGTCTGCAACTCTTTGCCTTTCTGCTTCGTCTAGGTCTGAAATTGTTTTATCAAAGTCTTTTTGTGCAGCTGCTAATAATCTGTTTTTTTCTACTTCATCTTCGACTTGCAATTTAATCTGTATAAGTCGGTCGTCTCTTATTTGTTCTGCTTCTGACTTGGCGAGTTCTAAATCTGATTTCCCTATCTCATTAAGCGATCTTAATATTTCTATACGCTCTTTATCTAAAGAGTTCCTATTTATTTGTTGTTCTGATCTAAAGCCTGCAACTGTTGCTTCTATCGCTGCTAATTCGTTTGTAGCAGATATAAGTTCTGCTTGAGCCTCTACGTTATCTTTGTTAAATTTTAAAGCCGCTTGCGCTTGTTGTATTCTTATTCCTGCTAGTTCCTTTTGAGCTTTCTCTTGTTCGTCAAGTTTAGCTGCTAGGTCTTCATTTGCTTGTATTCGTTCTGCAATAGATTTACGGTCGTCATCTCTTATTTGTCTAAGTAACTCTGCTTCACGATCGTACTTTTCTATTAACCCCTGAATACTAGCCTCAGCAATTATTGCGCTATTCTTTAATTGTGTGTTAACCTTTGCTTGTTCTAATGCTGAACTTATACTAATTTCACTTAGATTTTTATTAGCGATAACTGCAACGTTTGCAACCTCAGATATTGCGCCTACTACATTTGTGGCAACGTCTTTACCAGCCTTTACTGCGTCTTTACCGACTTCTAAAATATTAAGCCTAGTTTTATTTATATCCTCGTTTAATTGATTTATTGTTTTAGGGTCATTATCTCCAAAAAATGATTTTTCCCACGCTAATTGAGTTTCTTGTAATCCTAACTTTATAGCAAAGAACGCAAGCTTTAAAGGTGTAAACGCAAGAGTAAGCAAACCCTTAATTACTTTGCCTAAAGAATCAAAGCCAGTAGATGAAGCACTAACTTGCTCAACTGTTTTAACTATCGCATTGACTACTTGAGTAAATACTAAAGCGATAGCTTCTAAAGAAGTACCTAGAGCATCCGTAAATTTTTGATTTCTAGATAAAGCGTCTGCAAAAAAAGCAATTGCAGCAGTAACTACGCCGATACCCAAAGCCTTTAAGCCCACACCTATTGCTTTTATACCCATGCTAGCACCCTTAGCACTTTTCTCTGTGTCCTTTGATGCCTTACCTACGCCCTCAATACTTTTACTAGCATCCGCACCGCTTTTTTTAGCGACACCGCCAGTTTCTTCAATGGTGTCTTTTAAGTTTTTAACGTCTTTATTTGCTGCGCCAGTGTCTACTACAATTTCAACTTCCTTCTTAATCATTGCGTATCATTTTAAATTGACGTTTTAATTTCTCCTTGCCTTCCTTTATTGTTTCAGGTAGTTTATACTTTCCTTTCGCTATCTCTATTATATCGCTTTCTCCGTAGTAATTAAATGCCTGAAGAGCGTCTATTATTTTCGCTATCATATTATGGTTTGATTTTGTAAAATTATAATTGTTGGATAACTTAAATTATCAATTACGCTTATAATTCCCGCTCTTGATTCTTCCTTAACGTTATTATCTAAAGTGAAAAATATATTTTCTCCGCTAGATACATTGTCACTTTCTAAATTGATCCAATCACTATCTGTGACCACTTGCGCAAATTTAGCACCTGTGTAATATACTGAGCCGCTACTTTTAAAAGATCCAGATACTTGCGATAACTTGCTAATGTCGCCAACGTTTAAAGATGTAAACAAATCGTTTAACAAAACTAGCTTAGAAATACCAGTAGTTAGGTCGCTATCAATATTATCTATCACGAACCTATCTCCTTTAATGATTAATCTATCGTTAAGCCTTAGGTTTGCCGCTATATTTATAGGTAGATTTGCATTGATTGTAAATTGTCTACGTTGTGGGCTAAAAATGTCGTTTAGATAATCACTATAAAATCTACTGTATAGGTTGTCTTCTAATAAACCACCGTTATATTCGTTAAATTCTGCGTTAAATTGTGCTGCAAATCCATCAACTAAATTGATTGCATGGCTTGGCGTGTTAACATTTTCTATTAACTCGTAAGTATCTCCACTAAAACCTATCAAATTAGACGTTGTTAACTGTAAGTTAGGTATGTAAAGAAGGAAAGGTGCGTTTTTATAAGCGTTAAAATCCTTATCCACTATAAATCCATACTGATTTGTGCTAGGAAGTAGTCTTTCAAACTGTGGGTTTTCAAATGGCAGCTCTATTTTAAGCTCATCTTCTGCTGCTATACCTAATAAATCGTTTTCAAAGCCACCAAATTGCTGCCCAAATTGCGCTTCGTACTCATTAGCTAGTAAGCTTTCTTGATCTTCATAGCCGAAATCTATATTGTTATATAATTTTCCACGCTCAATATCTAGCGTTTCTATATCTACGTGTTCAGATACATCTATAATGTTTCCAGTATTGTACCAAGATGGTAAATCATTTACTAACAAAGAGCCGTTTTCTAATGGCTCAATGGTTAAATTAAACATCTTAACAATAGCCGCAAACCAGTCGACAACTTTCATGTCTGAGATTTGATTTTTAATCTCTACCTGAGGAGTTAAAAGATTTGAATTAGTAGTAGTGCTTTGCGTATCAAATAATTCAGCAACTCCAAAAGGTGGCATATATAATTCAGAATCATATTGACAAACTACTGTTGCATCTATTGCTCCACTGCTTTCTATCTCGTAACTAAATATATACTGATCAAAAGGAGCTAGTCCAAAGTCATAAGAAAATGCTTGTGTCGTGTTAGTTGTAAAAGCTGTTTCAGATTGCGTAATGCCATTAACCAAAAAAACCATTCTGTAAGGCTGCGTACCACTATTAACTGTAACGCTTGCCCTCATTTTACCCCTAAACAAATCTGTTGATCCGTTTCTAGCATAAACATTTACAGTAAAAGATTCGACCTCTACACCGCTAAAAGGATTAATATTACTCTTTCCATTACCTAGCGTCATATATAAATTTTGCCATTCAGAACGAGCAAAAAAATCATTTGTAAAGTCTAAATTATATTCTGTTTTTATTGCGTTTAAAATTGCATCTACTTTTATGGCTGGCTTTAATTCCTGCCAGTCAATGCCGCTAGTAAATGATGCATTATATTTTATATTTATATTCGTTTCATTATCAAGTTGATTATCTTGAAA
>Ga0306866_1000616_pt1 | contig 10507 bp, 12 predicted proteins | sample AntRauTorckE5432_FD_190450 | JGI IMG/M metagenome (GOLD analysis project Ga0306866, IMG submission 190450) | Saline lake microbial communities from Rauer Islands, Antarctica - Metagenome Torckler E5 #432 (v2) (version 2) | ecosystem: Environmental > Aquatic > Non-marine Saline and Alkaline >...
CAAGATACAACCGTCTTCGTTCATTGGCGGTTACGGAACCGGATAATCCATCAGCCAGATGGCAACGACACGTTGCATATAAGATATTAATAGTATCTAATAGAGATTATCAGGGTTTTTTGAACGGCTGTCTATATATACAAAGTTTTTGCTGGATACTTTGCTTAATGCTTCTTCAAACCCACAGCATAGAAATTCAATTCCTGAATTATATGGATGATTGAATTCTTGAGAAATCTCAGTCAAAAGTTCCTCGTCGCATATTTTAGGGTTCTTCATTTTTCCAAAGGGTATGTTAAATTTTCCATTCTTGTTCTCTCTGTACATCCCATTGAAGCCTGTTTTATTCAGGTATATAAACAATGCTGCTCGTTCTATATAGTTTTCTTTTTCATTGTCTTTTATTTCATTGAATCTTATTCTATTATTATAATAGAAATCTTTATCGTGTTTGTATATGTCTGTTTTCTTGAGTTCTTTTATTAAATCATCCACGGAATTCTTTATTGTGATGTAGCAATTTATTAGATTTTCATTCAAATCACTAACCAAAACCTTTTTTCCCCTCAATAAGCCTTCATTTAACAAATCAAAAAAGAAGGAACCTCCTCCCACAAATGGTTCAAAATACGCATTGAATTCTTTGGGTGTATTTTTTCTCAATTCTTTCAACAACTTCCTTTTACCTCCTACCCATTTTATGAATGGTTTGATTGTCATTTATTATACTGGTTCTTAGTCTTTATATCAAATAGGCTGCTTTCACTTACTTAAAAACTAAAAACAAATAAATCTAATGAGACAATCCACAAAGAGCCTTGGCCAGTATTATACGAGCAATATACAATTGAAAGAAAAAGTATTTGAGTTTATACTCAATAAACCACAAAGAATACTTGAACCATGCATGGGACGAGGTGATTTGGTCTCTTTTATACAGGGTATTATTTCAGAAATCCAATTTGTTCTATATGAAATAGACGAAACAATCCCAAGGCTGCCTGATGTACCTGAAGCAAACTATACTGATTTTATGAAGTATAGTGTTCCCGACACATACAAAACCATCATTGGAAATCCGCCGTATGTACGTACAAAGACTGGAAATTTGTACCTGGATTTCACCAAGAAATGCTACGATTTACTTCAGGATGATGGCGAACTTATATTTATTGTTCCATCAGATTTCTTCAAATTGACAAGCGCAGGACCGCTACTGGAAGTTATGATGGGGAACGGAACATTTACGCACATTTACCATCCACATAATGAAAAGATGTTTGAAGGCGCCAGCATTGATGTGATTGTGTATAGATATTGTAAAAGCAAGCATCTAGAGAAGAAAGTACAGTATAATGGACAAGAGATGTATATCATCAATAAATCAGGGCTAATCACGTTTAGCGACAGAGAAGGAAGTCGTGATGACGTAATTTTCAGCGACTATTTCAGTATTTTCGTTGGAATGGTAAGCGGGAAGGAATCCGTCTATAAAAATAAAGAACTCGGTAATATTGATGTGCTGAATGGAAAAGACAAAATTGATAAATACATTTATCCCACGCACTTTCCGTGTGAAAGTGAAAATATTAACCGCTATTTAGAGAAACACAAGGAGGTATTGATGAGCAGAAAAATAAAAAAATTTAACGAAGAGAATTGGTTCGAGTGGGGCGCTCCTCGAAACATTAAAGCCATCAACGAACACAATGGAGCAGAATGTATCTATATCTACAATTTGACAAGAAAAGAAACCGTGGCTTTTATAGGTAAGGTTTGTTATTTTGGAGGTTCGTTGATTATGTTGGTACCTCGTAGAAAATGTGATTTGGTAGCAATAACAAAGCACATTAATAGCAGTGTATTTAAGAATAATTTTATTTTTTCAGGAAGGTTCAAAATTGGTCATCGACAGATTTCAAATTCGTGTTTAGGATAAATTTCGCATATCTATAAGAAATGCTTCTTTCCAACTTGGTTTTGGTTTTTTTATACAGTCAATAAATAATTGAACTCTTCCATGTATTTTTTCATATTTAAATTCCCTGTTTTTGCTCCATTTTACTTGAAAAGGCAGGTTATTCATGTTTGGTGTTAGAATCCCGAGCCCCTTTACACTGTTTATTATGATGTCGCATGGCTTGTTTTTGTTCATAACAATGAAATAATAATCTTTTTTTGATATATTATTATATTTTTGTTGTCTTAGTTTTTCCATGAGCAAACTGCTCATGGAACCATTGCGATATGTTTTAGATAAGTCAAGATTTTGGTCTGTATATGCATATACACACATGGCTAAATTACCCGTATTATCACTGCTTGTGGTTGTGGATGTTTTTATATTTACCGGAAGCCACCCAAAATGATGGTCAAATACCAAGATATCATACCACATTCTAATCGATGGACTTTTTATCCTAGTACCAAATGCTATTGTCAATCGCTCAATGATATATGTCTCGTCCATTATGCTATTAACCCTCCCATCCATGGATATATTTGAGAATTCTATTGGAATTTTCTCAAGGTATTTTTGAATCTTATATAATATCAGTGGTAGTCTTTTCAATCTAAAAATACAACCTCTGAACCAGCTTTGAATTTTAATAATAGATCTGATCCCAAATATTAAAATATTTCTTATTTTTTCCATCACCTGTTTATAGTCTGTTTCATATTTTTTCTTTTCAAACTCTTGTTTTTGATTGTTCATAACAAGATTGCTTATCTTTCAGGGATTTATTTTTCATTTTTATTATAACCCCAATAAACAGCGAATTTCATAAATAGGAAGAATTTCGTAAAGTTCAGCAGTGTTTATAGCATTGTTTCCAAAATATAATTCTATAAACTCCAGCGTTTTACATAAATCAAATGATTTTATAATCTTTTCATATATTTTTTTCAATTCTTCGTCGTCTGTTATATCACCACGATTGTATTTTATACATATTAGATGGTTTTCAATCAAGTACTCAAAATTTCCATCCAAAAGACAATAATCAAATGTATATTTTCCTACGCCGTACCCTCTATTCACAATCAATAGAGGTCCTTTCCTTCCTTGTCTGTCTATATAATTTTTTTTATCTTTGTTGGAATATTTTTGCATTATCAACTTTTTAGATTTGATATCAGAACTATAAATTAACCGAGTTTTTTCAATATCGTCTGTTAATTCTGTTTTATAGTTGTTCCATACAATGTTTCCTATATTTACTACAAATCCCAGTTCTTTTAGCGACGATGAATTGCTGCGTAGAGTTTTTATTTTGTTTATATTTTTAGTCAATCCAAAAATAGTGTATTTATCAATATCCAAAATAAAATCGCTACGCTTAGAGGTGTCTGGCTCTGTTTTTTTTAAAATCAAGATAATTGTCTCTTGCTTTGTTTCAATGTATTTTTCGCCACATTCCAGGATATTTAGGATTTTAAAATTATTTGAAATGTACTTCCTGGTCTTGTCGTAATAAATACAGTTTAAGAAATTTCTAGGCAGTACAAAACTCAATATACCATCTTCATTCAATAATCCCAGAGATTTGATGATAAACAGTATGAATATATTGGGTCTGCCATCAAAATATTCATAGTAAAAAGGATCAATAACCTTTTTTTTCATAACATAATAAGGAGGATTTCCTATTATCAAATCATACTTTATTGTACTTTTATAAAGCAGGTAATCCTCGTTAAAAAGTTCAATATCCATCCCCAAATCTTTTATTGAGCAAAATATGGTTTTATTGTATTCAATACCTGTTATATCCAAATGTTGATACTTTTCGGTCAATAATCTCAGGTATTCGCAGGAACCACACGAAGGTTCCAGGACGGTCTTTACCTCCTTCATATAAGGTTCTAAAAAATTTAGATTTTTTATGATTGTTTTTGGATTGGTGAAATATATTCCATTATTCTTTTTATCATCTTTGCTGATTATTTTAGTCAAATTGTAAGATAATTCTGAATAGTCATCCATATAATATATTGATAGTATATTTTTAAATTCCAGGCGAAGTACATCTTCTTTTCAAAATTCATAAAATTTAAAGATTTAAAAATTTATATTATAATGTGCAGCATTGAAGTTAAAAACGCAGATGGAATGCAGTATCTAACATCAATACCAGACAATTCAATTGATTTAATACTTACAGATCCACCATATATCATATCAAAAAGTTCAGGAATGGACACACATTACAACAATGTAAAGATAAACGAGGAAAACAACGTCTCCCAGGTAAAAACAGAGGAGGAATGGATTGCTTATAAAAAACTAAATAATGCAGACGAAGCAAATAAAAATCTATATTTAAAATACGGTACTATATATGGTAAAAAATACTGCGTAAAGACAAATTACGGCGAATGGGATAGTAAATTCACAATGAAGGCGTTGGAGCAGTTTGTAGAGGAGTATTATAAAAAATTAAAGAAAGGTGGTACCATCATTATTTTTTTTGATATATGGAAAATATCATATCTAAAAGAAATAATGGAAAAACATAAATTCAAGCAAATTCGCTTCATTGAATGGGTGAAAACAAATCCACAACCATTAAATTCAAGTGTCAATTATCTCACTAACTGCAGGGAAGTTGCTCTGCTTGGTGTCAAGGGAGGAAAACCAACTTTTAATGGAAAATATGATAATGGGCTGTACACTTTCCCTCTACAAGGTGGAAAAAATAGATTTCACCCAACTCAAAAAAGTCTGGGGTTATTTGAAGCATTGGTTAAAAAACATTCCAACGAAGGAGACACTGTATTGGATACTTTTTTAGGAGGTGGCACTACTGCTATTGCTTCTAAAAATACAGGTAGAAATTTTAAAGGGTGTGAAGTATCGCTGGAGTATTTTGATAAAGTTATGAAATTGATTTGAACTTGTTATTATTTCAAATTTTTTTATATGCATAATCCATAATGGGTCAAACTCCATCAAAAACATCACCAGGCCCATCTGGAGCAAGAGGTCTTCAGGGTATTTCAGGGTCAATAGGACCAGCGGGTGAAACAGGTCCAATAGGACCAGCGGGTGAAACAGGTCCAGCAGGTATCCCAGGACCGATAGGGGCGACAGGAGAAACAGGTATTCAAGGTATCACGGGACCAGCGGGACCAGCGGGTCCAATAGGTGTTCAAGGCATCCCAGGTCCAAATGGAGCAAGAGGTCTTCGGGGCAATACAGGGGCAAAGGGCGAAACAGGAGAAACAGGCCCCCAGGGCCCGTCAGGTGCAAAGGGTACATGGAATGATTTTTCAGTCGCGGAAAAGGCAGAATTTACAAGTAGATTGAGTAATGATACAGCCTTCCGGTCGGCTGTTGTGTTAGAAATCTCCAAAAACACGGAAATGAGAAATAGTATCCGTGAAGCCATGAAATCTGATCCAGAGTTAAAAACGGCTATCCAAAATGCTCTCAAAGCAGATATGACCTTCGTAGCATCTGTCAAAGGAGACAGGGGTGATAGCGGAGGAATCACAGAAGATAACAAAAAAAATATGGTGTGGTGTGCTGACGGTGTATGTAGAAGCAAAGGACATACATTTGCAGTGGAAACGTCTCCTGCGGCGAGCGATAATAAACTATACCTCACCAATGAATGGCAATCTAAGCCAGACTCTGTCTTAAATGCCTCTGAAATATCAAACGATACAAAAGACCGTAAAAAACTCATGATTGTAGGAAATAGATCTGGAGGAGGGGTCAGGGAAGTCGGTATTTGGGATAATTTGACTGTTGCGAAGCAAACAACCACAGATACGCTCGTAGTAGGTGAATGGACAATCAAGGCCAATACACATGGTCTAGGGTTTTATCATCAAAACGAGGTAAAAGGTATTGTCGCCAGAAACGGTGATATCTGGGAAGGTAAAAACAAAAGGTGGCTTTCTAATGCTGTGGACACGCAAAAGGTGTATCACGTAAAAGCACAGGACCGTGTCGATGGCGATCGACAAGGATGGGACTACCTCAGTAAAACAAATGTCTGGACAGGTGATAAAGGTGCGACAGCAACGTTCAGTAAAGACAAGGGTGGTTGGCAGAAATTCAAATTTGAGTTGTAAGTATTTTCAACAAGTAAAAAAATTTATTGAAAAAAAGTATAAAATATCCAGAAAATAAACAGACCTTAAGATATAAAACCCTATAAAGTATGGATGAAGAAATAAAAAAAATAATCAAAAAGGACAGACCAAAGTTAAAGGACAATACTATAGAGGGTTATGCGAGGAGAATAAGAATTATACATCAGGAATACGGGGATGATAAAACTCTAATCGAGTATTTTTCAGATAAAGAAACAGTTATCAAAAATGTAGAAGAGAAATACAAAAAGAATACCACCTTTAGTGCTGTAATAATGAGCATTATAGTTTATTTAAAGGCTGTTAAAGCATCGGATAAACTTATTGATTATTATGCTGAAAAATTTATAAAAGTAAAAAACGAAATAAACGAACTCAATATCTGTAATAAAAAATCAGACAAGGAAAAAGAAAACTGGATAACCCAGGCAGAACTTAAAGAAAAAATAGATCAATTGAAAAGTTCCTTGGCTGATGAAAAAAATATATTTGATATTTTCCAGCAGTATATGGTGTTAAACTTATATTTTCTGATAATGCCGCTCAGGAACGATTATGCTCGTGTAAAGGTCTTCAGTAAATTCAATAGTTCTTGTCCTGGAAATCAAATTGCGTTGGATAAAAAGCAATTGATTTTAAATGAATACAAAACTTTCAAGTTTTACGGTGAAAAAAACATAGATTTGCCAGACGAACTCGTTGATATTATATCCGAGTGGATTGTTATACGGGAAAAAATTCACCCAGAATTAAAGGATAGGAAGGAACTTTTGTTCAATCTAAAATTAACACCAATGAACCAAGTAAATCTAACAATGTATCTAAACAAGATATTTGGTAAAAAAATATCTTCTTCTATGCTCAGGAAAAGTTTTTTATCGGAAAAATTCCCAGTCAATGAAACATACCAGGAAATGGAACAGATAGCACAATCAATGTGCCACAGCATAAAGGAGCAGCAAACTACGTACAGAAAGAAATAATTGAAAAAAAAAGTTCAAAAACAATGGACAAATGAAAAAGGAAGAAGAGGAATTTATAAGAAAATTTATTGAAAGTCTAAGTATTGATGATGTTCAAGAAAAATTTGATGCTTTTAAAAAGACTTTTAAAAAGGATAAAAAAGTAGTTGAGCCAGAGAAACAGTGCTCAGGAACAATCATTAAAAATGGTTCTCGTTGTAAATCAAAAAAACTGGATGGCGGGGAGTTATGTAGTGTCCATAAAAAAGCAAGCGAAACAAACAAACCTATTAAAAAAAAGACTATCAAAACAAAACCTAAAAGCAAGATTGATATTTTAAACGAAATGATTGATGAAGTAGAAAAAATGAGCATAAACTAAATAATCCAGGATGTATCGGAAAAAGCCCAAGGTAAATTACCTTGGGCTTTTTCTATTTCAGAAGTATCCGATACCTAAAAGAAAAAACTAAATTATTTTATAACGATTGTATATATGGATACTCTACCCACGGAAATAATCATAGAGATGATGGAGAGTTCATCTAAAAAGACAGGATTAATTGATCCGCAATTAGCAAATATTAACAAGAGGTTCAGGACAATCTACAAATCAAATAGAAATACCATCGAGTCTCGGGTAGAAAGCAAAAAATTACCAGGTATTACAAAGGGTGCTGAAACAGTTTTTAAGAAATTAATGAAGAATGACTGGAGCCCAACTCGTGTATTTTACACAGCCTACGAGGGCTCTACTGTAGTAAATCCAATGAAGAAAATTTTCTTTAGTATAGAATATTATGAATATGACGATGACAGTGAAGAAATATTAAACCAAGGGTACATCGACAAATCCTTCAAGAAAGGTTCAACCGTAGAGGATATCTTGAAATGGGTAGGTCAAGAAGGCGGTAATGCGTTCGGCTTGATAAAAAAGATTGAAAAAGACGAGCATACAAAGGGCTACGTGTTCCTACAAGAAGACGTTGAATATATGTAATTAATAAAGAAAAATTTCACTTTCAAAAAAATAAATTTAACGCAAAAAACCCCTGTTTATTTACAGGGGGTTTTTTACATTTTTAAAACTTACAATATTTTTACTGCTTTTTTACTTCCAGAATTACTTCTTCTTGGATTGTTTCCATAATAGTCATTTCGCGTCTTGGTCTGGTAGTTCTCAACATTTTACTATAAGTTTTAGAGATTTATTTTTCAATTTAAAGTGTTTAAAATTTATTTTTTAATTTATCTTGGTTTCTGGAGTTTGTCAAAAACTAACGTCCCAAACTTTAGAAGTTAGTGGTATCCTGAAATTAAACTTAAAGACAAAAACAAAAATATACCACGAACAAATGAGCAGCCAAAACAAATACTCACCTTTACAGCAGCGAATAAATGACGAGATGAATGAAAAATACTCCCCGTCTTTTCAACGTCAGGAGGGCTCTACTGTTGTTCTTGATTCAAATGAAGAATATGAACTCCCGAAAGCATTCATTCAAGGGGGACATCAACAAATGAGCAGCCAAAACAAATACTCACTTTTACAACAGCGAATAAATGATGAGATGAATGAAAAATACTCCCCGTCTTTTCAACGTCAGGAGGGCTCTACTGTTGTTCTTGATGAAATTGATTCAAAAGAAGAATATAAAGACCAACGTCCCAAACTTTAGGTTTAGTGGTATCTTGAAATTAAACTCAAAGCAAGCAAATTTATATGATATTTTTAAAGTCTGTATGTATATGGACTTTAAAAACTTATTTTTAGACCACGATATAGACAACACGCCATCATTTTCTTTAACTGGAAAGCAGTGTCTATGTCGTATTGTTGATATCTATGATGGCGATACTGCCATTGTTGTATTTGAGTTTCACGAGAAATTTATCAAAATGACCATTAGACTATATGGGCTCGATACGCCAGAAATAAGAACACTTGACATCAAAGAAAAAGAAAAAGGATACCTGGCCCGACAATCCTTCCTGGACCTGATGTGTCCAGAAAATCATCCATTGGAAGTTGGTTCTTCCAGGAACGATGTTCAAGACTACTTCAGGCAAAATATTGTTTTAGGCTGGTTAGAGTGCTTTCATTTTGATAAATACGGACGTCTGCTTGGCAATATCTTTACCTTCAACGAAGGAAAAATAGGATTATGTATCAATCAATCTCTATTAAATACAGGCTGCGCAAAAATTTATACATAGTGAATAAATTTTTACTTGAAGAGAAATACAGCATAATATTTTTATTTTTCATCATACATCCTTAATATTCCCACGAAGAAATTTCACAATATCCATATACCCGAATGAATTTGCCGTTTCAATTGCTGCCATGGTACAACCTTCTGAGCGATTTTTGTGAAGAAACTTCACTACATCCAAAAACCCTCTTGTAACAGCATAATAAGTGGCAGTTTCTGAACATCCTTCCGAGCGATTTTCGTGAAGAAACATCACAACATCCAAATGACCATTACGAGCAGCATAGTCCATTGCGTCTTTTGTACAGCCTTCGGTCCGGTTTTCGTGTAACCACTGAACTACATTTAGGTGACCGCGGGCTGCTGCATGATTCATTGCCCATGTAGTACATCCCTCTATGCGATTTTCGTGAAGCCATATCACAATATCCAAATGACCGTTACGAGCAGCATAGTCCATGGCGTCTTTTGTACATCCCTCAAAACGATTTGCGTGGAGAAATTTCACAACATCCAAATGACCATTACGAGCAGCATGATTCATTGCCCATGTAGTACATCCCTCTATGCGATTTTCGTGAAGCCATATCACAACATCCAAGTGTCCGTATATAGCAGCATAGTCCATGGCGTCTTTTGTACATCCTTCCGAGCGATTTTCGTGAAGAAACATCACAACGTCCAAGTGTCCGTGCGTGGCAGCATAGTCCATTGCGTCTTTTGTACAGCCTCCAGGGTAATTTTCGTGAAGAAATATCAAGATATCCAAGTACCCGTTGCTGGCAGCATTGTTCATCGAGTTTGACTGTAAAACGCAGCCTTTTAACCCAATCAAAGGTTTAATGGTATGTAGATTTCCCAAATTCAATTCTTCTTTGAGATTAAGGTGAGCGACCAGGGATTTGATGGTATTGTTGCTTAGAAAATCCAGTTTTAGACATTCTAGATTAGCAGATAAGAAGCAGATATGGTCCAATAGTTCATTGGGAAGAAATTTATAGACATGGTCGGGTTTCTTTTCAATAAGTTTCATGTCCTAATATGTACATTATTATATTATTTAGTTTTTAAATCCGTTCAAAACCCCTCACAAAACCCCTCAAATCAAACCAATGAAGCCCTACACATCGGGCACTTGGGTTGATTATTGATTTTTACAATTTGTTTCACGCAGGCAAAACAAACCGCGTGATTACAAGAGGTTTTTTTGGATACATTTTGCTC
>Ga0306866_1000620_pt1 | contig 10463 bp, 16 predicted proteins | sample AntRauTorckE5432_FD_190450 | JGI IMG/M metagenome (GOLD analysis project Ga0306866, IMG submission 190450) | Saline lake microbial communities from Rauer Islands, Antarctica - Metagenome Torckler E5 #432 (v2) (version 2) | ecosystem: Environmental > Aquatic > Non-marine Saline and Alkaline >...
GTAAAAAATAATACTATGCTGTTAGCACTTAGGTTTAATTTACAATCGATGTCTTAAGATAAAGTAAGTCAGTGTCTCTTAGTTGTCTTGATCAAAGCAAGAGATGCTTAAATCAAGATGAGAGGATTATCCAGGACCAGACCTAGAACGTTATCCAGTCTATCCTGGAAAGATGTTGATCTTGAAATATATATATTTATTTTTCCAGAAAACCTTAAACATTGAGAATACTAGTAGTAGCTAGTACTACTAGTAGTAGTAAAAAATAATAAAAAATTCTGGATCTGGAAAAAAGTATATATCCTCCAATCTAGATTGTCCAGGATAGCCTTATCCAGCATTAGGCTTAGGCTTTACGCTTTACTTGGACTTGGACTTTGGCTTTGGTTTGTAATTGTAATGGTTTACCAAACCATTTGTCCGTCTTAGATACAATGAGTTTGTAATAGGTCAGGTCATCACGAGCTGGGGTAGCAAACATGAGTTTGCCCGACCTTTCTACCTTAGACACTTCAGTTATATGTTCTAGGCTATGCTCAGGGTATTTCTGGACAATATCACCGTTGTAGTTCCTCTGATACTTAAAAGCAAGACAGTTAATTATACCCGAAATCATTTTCCGGCAAAAGGAATTGGTAAACTCAATTTCCTCAGACAGACCATCATCGGTCAGGTACTGGATGCACAGCTCATCAAACTTGCTTCTAAAGATGTGGATTTGTCCGATGAACACCTTAACAAACACAGCGGCGATTTCACCAGATATGATTTGTTCTTCAATAACGGATATATCACTGATGGTATTGGTCAGATAATCTAGGGCATAATCTTTATCAGACAAAAATAAGTCTAATTTGAGAACTAGTTCTCGTGTATCGGTTTGCCTTTGTTTGGTCACTTTTTCCTCAAGTTCCTTCTTGGTGGATATAAAGTCTTCCAATGTAAGCTTACCATCCATGACCTGCATTTTGAGCTTTTTCACCTGTGCATCAATATCAATGGTGGGTTCGTTGCTAACATTCATGATTTTACTAACTCTTGCTTCCCGTTTCAACTCGGGATGTTTCGATCTTTCATGGGCATATTTACTCGGGGCATGGGCATAGCATTTACTACAAAAGTCACATTGGAACTGTTTCTTGTCTTGGGGAACAACCTTGGGCATATATAACCTAAATGGTGCGATTCTTTCAGGTCTATTTTTTACTATATAGTATAAAATAGATCTCAAGTTATGTCCTATGCCTTCTCAGCAATGTATCTGATGAGGTACTTACTGGCATACCAACCCGTAACACCAATACCGGTAATCTTAGCAAAGGACAGCAAGGTTGGAATCAGGACAGCCATTCTAGCGGAATTGTAACGGGTACCAGCACCAAAGCGGTCACGTCTTACATATGCGCTATTGCCAAGAGGGTTAGGTGGCGGTGCTAACCAGGGCAACCATTTTTGCCCAAACAGGAACCAATCACCGTTTTCCCATTCTTCGCGTGATATATATGCCGCAACGGTTGCTTGATCCCCCATGAGATAACCACCGACATCAAGACTAGTCGCTTGTCCAGTGACATAATCTGACAGGACATGATTGATATAGACCACATCGGAATACAACTCAGCATCAATCATACTGGGTGCCAAACCCAGTGCGGTTGTGACGTTGTAGACAAGACTTCCTATAAAGTCGGCAGAGTTAGAAGTGGTAGAAATAGACATATAACTTAAGCAAGGTATTTTAATTCTAATTCATAATTTATTGTTGCGTTATAAGTATAATGACATTACCTGCGTCGATCTACACTAACGAAGCAACTTTTCTGGGTTCGGTGTACTACAATCTGAACGCCATGACAGGCAATCTATTGGGGAGACCAAGCACAGAGGACTATTTCAAGTATAGCGATGTAATTGATTCTAATAACCAGGCCATAGATTACATTACGGGTGAGGTTCAACCAGATGCCTGGACACTAAACAACGACTATACCACTTGGGTTTGGACAGTGGATCAGGATGAATGGCTCAAAGGAGATTGGTTTTTGTTTGGCAAGACCTGGTTGCCTTGGTTTCCGCAACCAAGTGATGGTAGTGGCAACTACCTGAGACGTAACAGTGTTAATCAAGTGACTAGTTTTAACAAAGCGCGATGGGAAGTGTTAAAACCGACCCTGTTGAGTGCGGCCAAGATCATTGGACCAACTGCGGCAGTTGCAGCGGCAGGATGGTATGGTTACAAGAAATACTACAACTAAAAAGCAAAAAGCTAAAAACTGTAACCCTTTAGATCCGAAACCAATTGCTTAACCTTGGCAACACCAGCGTCATCCCTGGGGATAGCGCCGATTTGGGCTATGATAATTTGTTTGTGGTTTTCGAAGACCTTTTTTTCAAGAAGGTCATGGGCTGCGCGCATGCCATCCTCAATATCCTCATGCCCAGCATAGATACTCATTATATCTGATTTGAGCTTATCTTTTAACTCCCGCATTTTCTCGTTTTCCTTGTTTTCTTTATTAACCATTATATCTATACTTAAAAATTAATTTATAAATTTATGAATTCATAAATTCATAAATTAACTATCTAGTACTGAAAACAATTGCCCAACCTTGGCAACACCAGCGTCATTTTCAGGGACAGCGTCGATTTTGGCTGCGAGAATTTGTTTGCGGATTTCGAACAGGTTTTTTTCTAAATAGTCTTTGTGTGCTTTTTCACAATCCTTCATATTGCTACTGTTAGCAGAGATACTCATTAGATCTAATTTGAGCTTATTTTTTAACTCCCGCATTTTCTCGTTTTCTTCCTCTTTTTCTTCCTCAGCTTCCTCTTTTTCTTCCTCAGCTTCCTCAGTTTCATCAGTTTCATCAGTTTCAACCACTGGTTTCGAAAGCATTTTTTCTTCCTCAGCTTCCTCGGTTTCCTCGGTCATTGGATCCAGAAATGATTGCCTAAGCCGGATTGCATCTGTATACAATTTATGTATCTGCTCTTCTGAGATTTTTTCTTCATCAGTTTCATCATCCACTGGTTTCGAAAGCATTTTCTTAAGCACTGCTTCCGGAAGCAAATTAAAAAACAGGAGTATATTTGCACAAGATTTATACTGCTCTTCTGAGACTCCATTGCCTGGTTCCGGACGCAACCTACGAAGCAGGGCTAAATTACCATAAATTCGCTCATTTGAGATTTTTTCATTGTCCATTATATCTTACAATAAAAAATTCTTCAAATAAAAAATTCTTCAATTTTTTTTAAATGAGCGACAGAATACCTCAACCCTCTAGTTCCGAAAGCAATTGCTCAGCCTTGGCAACACCAGCGTCATCGCCTGGGATAGTGAGGATTTTGGCTATGAGACATCGTTTGAGATGTTGGGCCATGTCTTTTTTCTGGAGCTCTTCCTTAAGATCTTCAACCTGATCCTCAAGTTCGTCGATCTTTATTGCAAGCGCCTCACAATCTATTGACATATATCAATAGAATTTAGAATTTAGAGAGCATCTCTTTGACACTGGACCCACCCTTAGAAAGATTGGTTTTTGATTCCCAAGTCCAATCTTTCTTATCAGGGAACCCAATCCATCTAACCAGGTATTTATTACCTCGTTTCTCTTGAATTGAATGCACTCTGAAATGACCAGCTTTCATAGTCTTTTCAGAAATGTCCAACTTCCGAGCATCTGGTTCAGTCGGTTTGGAGCTATCGACCAGCTGTAATTGCTCCAAAGTATAAGCCACCTTTTCGGGTTTATTTGATTTTGAATTTGGTTGTGTTACGATATACAATAAAGGTTGATCCGGTCTAATAACTTGTTGATAGACTGTTCTTACTCGATCATCCCACCGCTTGTCACCTGCACGGAACTTACCATGCAGTTGTTTTCCAGTTACATGGTCAACGGGTTCTTCTAATAGGACTCGAACTTTGGTACCGACTTCAAGCATCTTGCAGCCTCCCTTTTTTGAACACCGGACACCGGTTGCCTGATCAGGTTTTGGTTTTCTGTCAGCGATCTGCTCATTCAGTGATGAAATGACAATAGGTAAGAAAGAGACCCATTCTCGATTGGTCTGACCAGTTATTTCCTCGATTGCCGCCATCCTCAAGTTCAAGGCATAACCAATAGCATAATTTCGCATTTCAGCAACACTCTGTTGCCTATGCCTGCCTTTCTTGCCATACCTCAGCTCAATACCTTTGGCTTTAAGATGTGCCTCGAAGCTTCCTCGGAATTCCGAGCCAGGATCTGTTTCCATCCTGTTAGGGTAATTAAGAACACCACGTCTGTAAATAACCTGCAAGGCAGCAACGGTGTCAGCACTTGATTTTTCTTGAAGAGGTTCACTGTCCGTAAGACCTGATGCAAGATCCACTACAACTAGAGCGTATTTATAGGTTGCTTTACCTACTTTGTCATGAGGCAGGTAAAGTATGTCTGCCTGATGGACTGCATCTTTGTGGTACACATTGGTATGAGGTACCGCGACCCCCTTTTCAGGAGCGGGTATCTTGTAAAGGGTATTAGCCAGGTTTTTGATTCCTAGCTTTTCCAGCATTGATTTTCCAACTGGTGCGGGCATATAACATAGTCAATACAATTTAGACTTTAGACCAGGTCATCAAATACGCTGTCTGGGTATTCATCAAGAGCATAAGTATCACGATCCAACAGCGCCTTCTGTCTATTGATTTCATCATATTCTGAGACTTCTGAGCTAGTGTTTTCTCCCTTTTTTTTAACTCTAACTTCGATCCGTTTTTTGCTTAATGACTCATAGGTCTCCCTATCGGAATCGGAATCGGAATCTTCGAGGAGTTCAGGATCGTTGAGGTTTTCGAATTCGGGTTCGAATGAGCATTCTTCGATCCGCTTTTTGAGTCGCTCGACCTGTTCTTGATGGGATTCTTCCTGACCATCGATGTAATCTCGTAACTGTATGATAATATTGTTTTTATCCTCAAGGTCCAGTTTTAGTTCCTCGATCTGCTTTTTAAGTTCCGATTCAGAATCAGCCTGCTTACCGTAATAGTGGTGGTGTACACCTGTGTTTGTGATTGTGATTGTTGTCATTATATCTTTTGACACGAAATCAATTTATAATTTATAAAACCTAAATTGATCTCTTGCCACAAAGCATAGTCTATGGAAAATTTATGGAATCAAGCACATGAAGAGAATATTATTTCTCATGGCGAAAATGTCAAACGGTTCAGATTTGTTCCCTCTGGTGGGGTCTATAATATGCAAGAAGTGTACCAAAGGGCAGATGCCCTGCGACTCAAAATAGAAAAATACCATCCTAAAAAATATGCTATTTCGGTAGCCGTTAGGGATAAAACCATCGGAGGATGGCGATCTGGTAAATTTTCTGCTACGGATGATGATGAGATATACATCTGGAGTCCAGAAGAATATGACAAAGAATTCAACAATGTGCCAGCGAACCAACCCTTACCGGAACTACAAGCTGAGATGATTGATGTATTTGTTAAACGGATAGCTTAAAATTTAAGATTTAAATTGACACACATAATTCAAATATTCATATGTTCATAATGCCAAAGTTGATTTTTCATAGGAGACAAAAAGATGGTACGGTTCAGGTATATGACCATATCACTCGAGAGACCACGAGATATGATGGTAAAACATTTTACATGCAAAGACGTAAACGGAAAGATAAACATAAAGAGAGGACATACATAAGCATAAGTCAACGTGATAAACGTGAACTCCAAGAAATAGCGGAAGAGTACCTACAACAGGCAAACATTATCAAAGGACACGCGGGGATCGATCCGTTAAGGATAGGCAGTATCCAGGATACAGCATTATATACTTTCCGTAAGTATTTGGATAGCGGTATAGATACGGTAAAAATCAACGCTACGGCCTCTCGATGGTTGCATTTTGCTCATCGAGGGGGCATTATGTGGGCACAACCGGGCCGCTACAAGGGCGACAAGTATGATTATACAAGTTTCTATCCCTCTATCTGTAATTCCGATAGGTTGTTTCCATTAGGTAGTCCTGCTACCAGAAAAATCCCGGCACTAGAGGACTTAGATTTGGACATACCAGCGATATACCGCGTAAAAATACTTGGTCACCATCCGCTCTTGAAACTGCGACCTATTGAAAAAGTCCATCAGGATTTCGTGTATGCCACAAACCTAGATTTACAAAGCGCAGACTTATTGGGTGTCCCATGGGAAATCGCCTATTCCACAGATTGGAATAATTGCATGTATTGGGAGACAATACCAGGGCACCGTATATTTGGCAAATACGTAGATACATTTTTTGATTTGAAATCACGATCAGAGGCCGGATCGATAGGGAGAACGACCGGGAAAAGCATGCTAAATATATTGACTGGGTTATTGGCACAAAAACATCATACATACCATAGCCTAAGCCAAAGCCAAAGCCCAAGCAAGGCTGTGGATATCACAAATGCCATTGTAAGTTCGATTACATGTGAAGATATGTGTTATCATGAAAAGAACTCCCAAATCTTTAAAAACCCTGAGTTTGCTGCATGGGCAGTATTTATTACAGCACATGGTAGAAACCAAATGATCGAGACATTGCATCGGTATTTCCATTTCCATTTAGTAGTTCATGTCCATACGGATGGGTTTATACTCCGAAGCAAGGACCAAAACCAATTCTCAAATTCAATCTCAGATTCAATCTCAGACCCAGACAGACTCGGTGGACTAAAACATGAGGGTAGTGGTATATTTACTGTTCATCATGTCAACAAGGTAAATTAAAAATAATTTATGGTTTTGGTTATAGAAGTGGTTTATCCGCAGGTTTTTTGGGCATAACCTTTACCTTTTTCTTCGGTGCCGCTCCTGATGCAGATGGCTTTGATGCACCACCAGACCACGTCCGGGATGCAACGGGTTTTGATGCTGGAGATGGAGGTGTAGGTGCTGGTGCCCCAGGAGGCACAAGTTTAGGTGGAGCAGGAGCACCAGGAGTCACTAGTGCCGGAGGTACTGGTGTCGCAGGAGCACCACGTTTACTTGAACCAGATTGCACTGATGCTTGCCCTTGTGCGAACCCAACTGCCTGTCCTTTCGACTGTCCTGCTTGAAAGGCATTGCTACTTGCTGATTTGACAGCAGTCTTTTGTGCTTTACTAGCACGGGCAGCACTCTTCTCGACTTCTAACTCATCGATGGCACTAGTAGCAACATTGGTAGTCTTGGCACCACCACCGGAGATTAATTGTTTCCATGCCTTTTCAGTCGCTGCCTTACCAATGGGGAACCGTTTTTGATTACCTATTCTGAGTGGTGGTGCATGAAGCATGATAGGTGTTTCATCCTTGGGTCGGGTCGGAATACTTTGTATGTTCTTTGTCTTGAACAAACCATCGGGTGGTTTCTCTATACGGTTTGTAAACGTATGTGGAAAGGCTGTCGACGGACTACGTTCTTCTTTTTTTTTGTTCCTAAGGGCAATGGTTCGTGACCGTGATCGGTCACCTAATGGTTTTTGACCCATAAATGCCGTATTAGGGTGTTTGTTCTTGTCAGGGGGTTGCTGAGATGCCTTGTCAGGTTTTCTACCTGACATATTCTTAAGATCTTGAGTGTCGCCCCTACCGTTAACCTCTCTATCAAACTCTTTGACCATCTGTTGTGTCTTCTTCATATCCATTTGTTTCCTGACATATTCGTAGTATCTACCTTCCATTTATAATGGACAGTAGATAATTAAAACGACGCCCCAAAGTAATCAGCTGTTAGTGCTGGTAAGTTAAATTTCCTCCCTAGACTGTCCTGGAAGGACATTCCACCCCTTGTCCCTCTATCTTATCTTTCTCTTTCTCTTTCTCTTATTTCTTATTATATTATATAATATATAATAGTTGATAAAATAAGAGAGTAGTTGTAAGGAAAATATAGGTAGTCGTAAAAAAATGTAAAATAGTCGTAAGTCTATTTGAGATAGTCGATAGTTATCCAAGGTAGTCGATAGTTATCCAAAATCTGAAAATCTGAGAAATTCTGAGAATATCTGAGTTTGAAATTCAAAAAGATTCAGAATTTTTCACGCTAATGCATTGTAACGATTAATTTGCATTACTAACAACTATGCTCACACTCACTTACGACTATTTTACTCAATCGAAATCGTCCTCATTACCAGCTTGCAAAGTAAATGTTGTCGAATATGTCCTGGTTGCTCTTGTTATACCTGTTTAGGGCATACACACCGACTGCAGCCATTGCAACCAAACCGACGGCATGAGGTTTATAATGTTCCCATTTACTGTATGTCCAAGCCCGGTCTAAGTCCATTGTAATGTCGCGTTCCATCTTGTTGAGGTAGTGCTTATGTAGTTCAGTGCGTTCGTGTTGTTCTTTGCTCCTTTGATAACTGTTCATATACAATTATGAATTAAATTAAGTTGAGCAACAAAGTCATGACAAGATCTAGGGCAAGGAACCCACCGATACCAATAATACCATAAGTTGCCAGTTGTTTGATCTGTTGACTACTGATCCCCAGAGGATTAGAACTGGCAGCGGAACTAGAACCGCCACCCGTAACGGATGAGGTTTTACCCGTCAGGATAGCAAGAGGACCCCAAGTACCCCCATGTCCTGAACCGCATCCCCCACCATCGCAATTGCCCAAGGTTAATGTGTTTGTGATACCATCACCAACGCCATCCATAAAATCAGAGAATCCGCCCATATACTAAACCTTAGAGCATTTTTGACAGGACATCGATGCCAATAAGAACCAGGACAAGAGGTAATAGAATCTCTTCTAAACCACCACCGAGAGCGCTAGTTCCAGCACCAAGTATCTGTGACGGTATCGACAAGACACTACCAAGGATACCGTTGCTACCGCCTCCACTACCTAACAAGTTACCAAGTAATCCAGGTTGACCATTACTGCCCAGGATAGGTGATACAACTCCACTCAATAAACCCATATAATATATGAGGTCAAAGTTATTTTACTTGGTTTGCATACCAACACGTAGTTTGATAGCATGGAACGTTAAGCATATTCCAATTCCGCGTGACTATTTGTTGGTGCCAGCTGCTGGTTTTATGTACAAAAGCCTAAAGGGTGGTGCAGGTGCACCGGATGAGAAGGGTTTTTTCGGCGGACGAGTGTGGTGGCATAACAATAGGATAATACATTCAACACTATGGTTTTTGGCATGGTTGTGGTATGATCGTGAATGGATGGCGGAACTGTTATTATTTTTAGACGTCTGTATCGGATTGCTGTAATGCAACTTTGATCTGTTCTAAAACAACGTTGATGTCATCACCTGGTTCAGTATTTAGGTGAATGACGATTTTCTTTTTTTTGAAGCAATTGGACTTAATAATGAGCACACTGTGTTTGGGTTTACACGTTTTACAGCACATGAATTTCATATAATCCACCCCATATATTATATTAAGCATCAATTCCAACTCAAGTTCTTGGGGTATATAAGCAAGAGACATCTGCCTAGGGTTATCACCTTGGGAACTGACGGCATTGTTACTGGGGAACCAAAGGTAGCATTACAACTAATGGGCGTAAAAGTTCATAGTGTGTTTGACTCTAAGGGGGGTGATCGGTCACATGTCGATATGTATATTGCACATATTCCATGTCATCCATTTTCTGTGCCTGGTTGTATGGGATATAGTATCAAAGGTAGTGTATTTGGGAATCGTGTGTTAACGATCCAAAGGGTAAGACCTAAATGTTTTATACTGGATAGTACTACGGCATTATTAGGTCATGATAACGGAATTACAATGTCTGTGATAATGAAAACGTTGAGCAGAAAACTGGGTGATAAATATTACATTAGCAAACGGGTATACAATTCCCTGACATATGGTTCACCACAAAACAGGGAGGGTGTGTACATTGTAGGGTTACACAAGGAATATTTCTCTTCTGATTATCCTACACCGGGAGCCTTACCGATAGTATTTAGTGCTGAGGATATTGCTGTTAAAATGAAACCATCTAAACGGATGTTTCCTTGTTTACCGGAGCGAAAACCGGATGAACACAGAGAGATCTTGAGAATGCAAGGGTATCCGGACTCATTTAAACCAGAGGCAGGTGTAAATTATTGGATGGGGAAACAGCGCATATAAATGTCTTGTGTGCCATTTACAGTAGTATCTACAAATGCACCAAGCCTAAGGGACTAGTGCGTTTACCACCACGCCGTAGGATGATGTCCATTCCTTGTTCTCTCGAATCATCTTGCATGGATAACTACAAAAAGTTCGTTTCCATATTTTACTCTCCTTAACATTACTACAAGGATTATACCCCCTGTCTTAATCGACGGGAACAGAACTGTAATGTTAGACAGGATGTATTCGCAATATTTACTTCTACTTGGAATCTTACCCACGATGTATCCTTTGTTGTCTATTAATATACTATCAAATTGTC
>Ga0306866_1000626_pt1 | contig 10382 bp, 10 predicted proteins | sample AntRauTorckE5432_FD_190450 | JGI IMG/M metagenome (GOLD analysis project Ga0306866, IMG submission 190450) | Saline lake microbial communities from Rauer Islands, Antarctica - Metagenome Torckler E5 #432 (v2) (version 2) | ecosystem: Environmental > Aquatic > Non-marine Saline and Alkaline >...
AATGTCTAGTACTATACGTCCGTAGCTTGGGGGCGGTCTATGGATTCTACTTCAATGACTTTTTCGCCGCCGCCAATTTTGACTATATCTTTATCTATTTTGCCCAGTTCTTTGCTGGCGCTATTGTAGTGCCCAACAGTTGCGCCTAGACTATTTCCTACTTTTTTGAAGTAACCATCGTATGCAATTAGGTGTTTCTGCAGCTGTTCAATGTTCTTTTTTATCACTTCTGTGTCTTTTTGTATCTCTAGACTCTTTAGCCCCTGCACTATCACCTGCATCATTGCGCTAAGTGTACTTGGGCCAACTATTACCACGCGCTTCTCTACTGCAGCATACTGCATCAGGTCACGGCCGGATATGCCGCTTGCGCCAACTTTGTTAGCTAGCAGATCATAGTAGATTGCTTCTGACGGAATAAACATCAGCGCTTGCTCCAGTGTGCCTTTTTTGGGCTGTATGTATTTGGCCGTTTCATCAATGCGCTTTTTGAGATCTTCTTTGAATGCTTTGCCATATTTTTCTTTATCTTCACTATTTTTTGCCTCAACCAACCGGTTATAATTCTCCAAGCTGAATTTGCTATCTATTGGCAGCAATTTGCCGTCAAGATGGATAGCAGCGTCTACTATATGACCATCTGATATCTTGTGTTGCAAACTGTAGGCGGATGGCGGTAGTAGGTTCTGTAATATCTGTTCAAGATAGAACTCACCCAGCACACCGCGCTGCTTTGGATTCTGCAATACATTTTGCAGCTGCTTTAGCTCGTCAGCGACATCTACGACACGCTTATTTGTATCATCCAGCTTAGTTAGCCTAGTTGTCACGTCTTGCACTAACCGTGCGCTGGCCTGCAGTTGCCGCGTCATTGATTCCTGGTTTCTATCTAGTTTTGTGTCAATTTGACCAGTCAGCCGCTCTTGCAGCCGGTTCACATTGTCAGCGAGATGATTCATGTTCTGTTGCATAATCTGTGAATCAGCAACGCCATTTGCACGCTTGTTGCCGCTCAGTTTAGTTGCAATAAATATCAGGCCTGCAACGTTAAAAACCAAAACACCAATTAATACATAAATAGCCATAAGCACAGTATATCCCATGCAGACTCATAGCTTCTACCTAATAACTAAAGAGTTGTTGTGTAAGCGGCAACTAGAAACAAATCAAATACAAGCAAGAATCCACCTTGAATAGTAATTGCCTTTCCAGATTCCTGCAGCGACTGCTTCTTGGATTTTACTAATTTGTAGGCTACTGCCAAATAGACTAAATCCAGCAGCAAATTGAATCCAACCAAGCTCCGCTGAGTCCGTACGTAGTCATCGTCAAACAACTCAGCCTGTAGCGTGCTACGCAGGCTTAGTCCAGCAATGGCTAGGTTTATAATGCTCCATATCAAATGAGTAATCCAGAAATTCGACCGTGGCGCTGCTCTTCCACCCACACGAAGTCGATACCCTGAATACCCAAACCAACTGATTGACCATACCGCAAGTAGGCCTAGAAACACATAGGTGACGGTTTCTGCATTCACTAAATACTACTCTGTGTCACTGTGGCCTTCGTCGCTGTCATTATGGTCACTTTCGTCTTTACGCTCTTCCTCTTCATGAGAATCTTCTTCATGGTCGTCATCCTGTCCGTGCTCTTCATCTTCTCTGTGATATTCTTCGTCGTGACCTTGTTCATCTTGCTCGCTATGTTCGTCACTGTGGCCATGTCCAGCGTCAATATAGTCGTGAGCAATCGGCGACACAATCATGACCAATGCAGACCCTGCGATCAGAAGCCATGGTCGAATGTCCCGTTTGATTGTAGTTTCATGAATTTCAGGGATGATGTCACTCGCAGCAATATAGATGAAGAACCCTGCTGTTATTGCTAACAGATAAGGCACTACAGCACTTTCAGAACCACCGATAGAATATACCGTAATTGCGGCAACCGTAGTTGCAAGGGCACTTAAAACATTCACCAGGATTACCTTTTTCTTTTGCATACCATTTCGAATCAGCAGACCGAAATCTCCTATTTCTTGCGGTATTTCATGAGCGGCAACAGCAAACGCAGCAACAACACCTGTAGGTGCGTCTATCAAGAACGCTGCACCAATAGCAACACCATCTAAAATGTTGTGGAGTGTGTCGCCGATAATTATAAGCGAATTTTTTGACTGATCATTATTGGCAGCTGACTGTTTTGCTGATTTATTTTTTGAAGTGCCATCAGTATGGTCGTGATGGTGATGGAAAACCCTGACATATCTTTCAAGTAAAAAGAAAAACAACACCCCACCTAACGCAGCAACTAAAACATTGCGTGGATCGGCTTCTTTAATAGCTTCTGGCAGCAAATCTGTGAAAGCTGATGCCAGGAGCACTCCAGCCGCAAATGGCGTTGCGTATTTTGCAATTTTTTTGGCTTGTTTATCATTGCGGAACAATATTAACGCGCCGGACAATGAAATAAGTCCACCGATAAGAGAAAACAGAATAACATTTAACATACATACACCTTTGGTTTAATACTTTTAGTTATAACTATAGTAGTTTACGCATTTTGTTATTGCAAATAATTCGCAATAAGCTGTTATACTGCAACTATGAACACTAATTTACAGCTACAGTTCCAGAAGCTACTTAGTAAAAATAACTACCGCTGTACTGAAGAACGCCGCGTACTATTCTCTACACTAAAAAACCAATCAAACCCCTGCACTATCCAAGAATTAGTCACTGCAACAAGCGGTTCATTAGACCCTGCAACCGTGTACAGAAATGTAGAATTATTTGAAAAACTAAACGTTGTACACCGCGTCTATACTGGCTGGAAATATAAAGTAGAACTTAGCGATGATTTCCGTGACCATCACCACCACATGACCTGCACTAATTGTTCAACCATTACATCGTTTGAGGAATCATCCACGCTACTAAATGAGTTCAAAAAACTAGAATCTCAAAACAACTTCAAAATGACATCACACAGCCTAGAACTTACTGGTCTCTGTCAAAACTGCTGCTAATTAGGCCGTGGTACTACCTTATAGCTACTTACAGTTTTCGCAGAACCCTCTCAACTCTATAGAGTGATGAGTCAGACTAAACCCGTTACTATTTTCTAACTTTTGTAGTGCAGTTTCAATCTCATCACTTTCGACGCCAACTGTACTAGCGCAACTGACACATGTGAAGTGATGGTGGTGCGGCGAAAATGCGTCACTTAGTTCAATTCGGCTTTTAAAACCATTCCAAACTCTGTCTACCACACCTAGTTTCTCAAACAAATCAATTGTTCTATAGACGCTCACTTTATCAACTCTATCGTTCAAATTGCGTATTAACTCTGTCAATAATAGTGGTTTATCTGATTGGGAAAGTTCATTAAATACAAAAAACCTTTGCTTAGTGATGCTTTTTCCGCTTTTTAGTAACATCGATTTTAGCTGTGATACATCACCGTCCATGATTAAAGATTATCATTTATACTATTAATTGCAACTTTTTTGCAATTATATGGCTACGAGCTTTATACTATGACTATGAAAATCTACACCACTATTGATGAGTTCTTGTCCGAATACTGGCCAAAATCCAACTCAGACCTGAACAAAAAACTCTGGCAAGTCGTTGATATAGTCCACGTGTCTGATGAACGATATGCACTCCAGGTTGTTAATGGTGCTGACGAACTTGGGTTTCAGCCACTTAACATTACCGTTGCACACCCACTAGGTAAAGAGTCGCGGCAAGTACTTATCAAAAACATTAACGATACAGTTGCTGATTCATTCCGGAATTATTGCCGTAGTAAATTTGTAAGCACGCTTCCAGAGAGATTTGTTAGTATGCGCCCTGATGAAACGCAGGCCTACACAGAATATCCACGGTGGGAAGACTTCTACAAGGTATGGCTAGAGCGCGATGGCCAGCCTGTGTTCCATGCCAATATGCCATTACTTTTTGATCATATGCCCGATACTGAATACCTTATGCGGCGGCAAACTGGCCAAAAAGTTTTATCCAATCAACGCCTGCTCGTCACAACGTATTTTGTACACAAAAAACAATTCTACGATTTCTTTATCAAAAACGTGAATGACGTAGAATTACAACGTATCAAAAATCTATTGCAAAGCCGTGTACAGCTACACCAATCATCATTATTTAAAAACCCTGTTGCCTCTCCATGACAAACACTGCCGAAATACCTATGTCAGCTACTGTTGCAGCCGAACAGTCACCAGACGCCCATTTACATACCCATGAGAACCATGGTGGACCAGTAATTGATGTACAGCCGCACATTCATGAACATGGACCTGGCTGCGGGAGTGAATGTAATATAGCTGCACCTGAAGCCAACCAGGATGCCGCCCCACTGTTTGATGAAGCAGCTAAACTCAACATGGCAGCGGAAGTGTCAACTGATAATCATGACGTTCACATTCACACGCCTGACTGTGAACACGCTCATGACCATGGACACGACCATGAACCGGAAAATAATGCTGCGCGTTTATTCCCTGAAGCCGAAGCTCTAAAAAAACAATCTGAAAAAAATGATGCGAAACACTGCGACCATCATGCAAACTGTGGTCACTCACCAGAAAAAGCTAAAAACATTGCTGATACTAATTTCAACGACCCAGAAAGCCGCCATCATGATCACAGTCATGACCATGACGAGCACAAACATAAAGAACAGCAGACAGCAAAAACTGAACACGACCACGGACACGATCATGATAACCACCACGTCGAAAAACATGTTTGTCACGCTCATTGTGAACACAACCATAAAGACGAAGCAGTCATAAACGATGCGGAAGATTCATTCGCAGCTGACGCCGCCCAACGCGAACAATTGCAAAAACAGCGAGCAGAAACCGCTGACACTGTAGCCCGCGAATTAGACCAATCAACTGACCAAACTCAAGTTGCCGCGGTTCGCCGTAAGCATTTAGAAGATATGAACCGTATCAACCAGGAACAACAGCGAGTTTTTGATGAGCAACAACATGTTGAATCAACACGCACATATAACGCGGCAACTATTGAAGACGCTACAGCAGATACCAAAGCCGAAACAGTCGATAACAAGGCGCCAGCCCGTGCCCATAAAAACGAAAAACAATTCGCTGCTGCGGAGCGCATCGCTGGCCCAGTAACACTAGCTATTGAGACCTCTGCACCAACTGTTGCCGCAGAGGTTGCTCAGAATAACACTCTTGAAACTCCAATAGATCAACCAATCGAAACACCCGCTGTTATTAGTAATGTGGAAGACCTATCAATTGGTGAGCAAGCGCCTACTACGTCCATAAACGCAGTAGACTTTAGACCACCAGGTTCTGAAGTAGATGCTTTAGACACTGCACCAGTCATAGATTCGCCTATTGATACCTACGATTCTTTCAGCCAGATTGAACCTATTGATGCTTTTTCAGTGCCCTCAAACAGCGTAATTTCAGAAAATTTATCTGAAATTGTTAACCCAGACATAGAAACCGATGCCGGTGACGCTGTTTACGACCAGCAGCCGGCTTATACCGCGCCGGACATTGATAGCGAAGATTATTTAAATCCTTCTATCCAAGCAGAACTAGCTATGTCGTCAGAGCCTGCCTTAGATACAAACCAAGCTGCGAAGTCTACAGTGACCGCCTTGCCAGTGTATGAATCAGCAATGGCTACTGAGACTGTAGCATTTGCGGGCTATGATCACTTTAGAGCAGAACAAATCTTACCACTCCAGCTACAAGAGTTTGCCGCTGAAACAATCGAATTGGTTTCACCAGAAACCGTAGAAGAAATAATGAACGTGTTAGACAGGATACTACCCACAGCTACCATAGAAACAGCCCAGCTGGGCATGGTAGAAATAAATTCAGCAGACTACTCAGAGCTCGAACGGCTATCCAGCCTACTTGGCATGTCAGTAGATTCTCTACTTGATGAAAGGCCCGGTAATTCTTACTTGAACCCAGGTAATTATCTTTTAACCCCAAATGATCAGAAAGTTCTGCTAGGACTACGTAGACTATTAGATGAGCCGAATCTACGCAAAGAACTAATAGCAAAAAGTGGCTCGAGAGGATCAAGCTCTACTAAGCAAGCTATTGATTTTCGTTTATTCGGCAAAGTGGTATTAGATATATTGAATAGAATGGGCTTGCGCCCTAACCAATCTCAACAAACATACCCAATGTCAGCCTAGCAAAAGATGTATCTATAGCCATTTTTTGCGGCGGAAGTATATGACAAACAGCGTCATTATAAACACCGTAAATCCAGCAACGATAGAAAATGCTTGTGGGTTGTCTGCAAACGGCAGTGCGACGTTCATCCCATAGAATCCGCCAATGATAGTCGGTATTGCCATGAATATAGATATGCTGGTCAACCTCTTAAACACTTTGTTCAAGTTATTCGTTGCAATCGTATTGTAGGCTTCACGGATGTTCTGGATTGTTTTTAGGCGGCTCTTGGTTAGTTCCATCAACTCACTAGCGGATAGCTGCAAATCTTCGATTAGATCTTTGTCTTCTTCATGCAACTTTACATAACGGCCGTTCAGTAGAGCATGCAGCACGATACCGTATGGCTGTAATGCGGCCAAAAACTCGTTTAGATCTTCTTCTACATCAATGAAATTCAGTATGTCATCGTTGCTGACAATTTTGCGCTGCAGCCGTTTGCGGGTAAATACAATGTCTCGGGTCACTGTGTTCAAATGTTTTCTATACCCACGATTTAGCTCTTCCAGGATCTGCAGCATTGTTTTTAGTTTTTGCGTTGTGACTGACCTGCCGGATTCAATCAATTTGCTGACTGGTTCAGATTCAATCCGTGACACCGTCATTAGCATATCTGGCATAACAACTATCAACAGTGGATGTGTGCTGGTACTTTCACCAGCCGGCCTACAGTAACGTACGTAGATGTATAGATTTCCTTCGTCCATTTCAATACGCGGTACTTCATAGATGTCAATACCATCAGCTAATAGGTCAGAATCAAGCTTATATTTTTTTTCTAACTCTTTCAGCTCTTCTTTGCTTGGGTCAATTACGCGCAGCCATGAACCACGCTTTGGTGCGTCTAGCTCTTCAAGAACTTGCGATCGGATATTGCGGAAGTAGGTTGTTTGCACGTCGTGACCTTTATTTTTATTCTAGTATCCCTATTGTACGCCAGATACACCATCGTAACAACTTGCTAGCGTTCTTGTAGCTTGCGGCGGCTTTTAGAGAAATAGAACAACAGCATCATGAATATTGCTACAGCTGTAATGATATAAAAACTTCTGTAGGTAATTACGCCGTATAGAGCGCCGAACACTATTGGCATTGTGGCCATAGATGCAGACCGCAATGATTCATCAAGTCCCAACACCTCGCCCTGTTTTTTGTTGCTGACTGACTGTGATAATAGCGATCGGATGGTTGGCGTCAATAACGATAGACCTAGGTTCAAAACGTAATAAATAATGGTGTATACCCACAATGTGCTAGTGAGCGTGATTCCAATAAACCCAATTGCGACAAATGCGAGGCCAGCAAAAAATGTCTCAAGCTCACCAATTTTGCGCACAAATAGCTTGACCATTACTTCCTGGTTGAATATCAAAAAACTACCAACGAACAACAGAAACACCCCTAGCTCAGTTTGTGACAGTCCAAACCGATCGATAATGAAAAGTACAATTATTGATTGGTAGGCAGCCTGAATAACGCCAAAACCGCCACTCAGTCCCAGCATAAATTTACCGCCTGGACGAGTTTCTAGGTTACGTATACGGATGAATATATTGATTTTCTGATACCACCTAGTGCTCGCAATTGTCCGTTCAGACTCTGGCAGTGTTTCTTCTAGATATCGCCATATCAGCAGCAATGTCGCCAGAGATATCATGAATGACAACGCAGCTAATCCAAGATACCCAAACCGGGTGGAGCTAGACAAACTTCCTAGCCCAGGACCAATCAGTAGTGAAACGCCGACGATTGCACCTATCCTGCCGAACCTCTCTGTGCGTTTTTCCGGAGGTGTTATGTCAGCTAAATAAGCATTGGCCACTGACACGTTCCCGCCAGTTATGCCATCGATTATGCGCGCTAGGAATAATATGCCTAGTGGCCACAATGTTGCTATCCCATCTATCTGACTCACAAAATAACTTAGCGCTACAACTGTCCAGCTCATCATTGTGCCAAATTGGCTTATCAGTAGAATTGGCTTACGGCCTTTGCGGTCACTGTATTCACCAAGTATCGGAGCGCCGAAAAACTGCGCTAGTGGGTACGACGCCAATAGAACGCCGTATACCCATTCAGGAGCGCCGAAATCTCTCACTATAAATGGAAGCACTGGGATAAATATCGTAAACCCAAGAAAGTTCACAAAACTAAGTGCACCAATAGCAATTACCTTAGAAGTATCTGTGTTTTTGTTCGTCATAAGGTTCTGAATTATAACAGCATATCAATTTGTGTATGTTACAGATTTGGAGGTTTTTTAACCAGCACGTTAGAGCGCTCAGCTCTTACAAATGACACCAGTGCAATCAACAGCATAAATCCTGTCACAGCGTAAAACACGCTCACTGAATCGCTTGCCACTAAACCTCCGTAAAATATAACAACGCCTACGTAGGGAATCTGTATCAGAAAGGACAACGTAGATATTGCAGTTGCCCTGTCTTTTGACAACACGTGCTTGTTCAGGATTACTGATGTCCATGCTTCAGATAATGTCCCTGCACCAGTTAATGATGTAAACACAAAAACCCCTAGCAGCAGTGAACCAGTAAGCATACTTGTCGCTAACCAAGCAGCTGCAGATACCGCCAGCAGAATACTGAAACCCTTTAAATCACCTAATTTTTTTCTTACAGAACTGAAGTAGTAGCTCGTAAAAAAACTGACACCAAGTGTGAATGCAATCAGATAATTTAATGAATCACCGCCAAACCCAAAGTCACGCCCCATGATTATTCTAATAATTCCCACTTCCCACATAACGTAAGCACCTGTTAACATCGCAAAACTGAATGTGTATTTTCTGAAATCACTTTTGAATAAATAGTAAAATCCTTTTTTGTTTTGGCGCACAAAATTCTTGATAGAAAATACATCTGTATCCACCTTTGGCTCTATGAATTTGAAACAGGCTGCAAACGCAATAGTAAAACTAATTGCTGTTGCTATGAGCGGCCCATAAATACTGATGGCCCACAACAGACCACCAACAATACTAGCTACGACCATAGATAAAATTTCTAAACTACGTGTCTTACCAATAACATCGTCAAAATGCTGCGTCTTTTTTGATTCTACTAGTGTATCGTAAGCCAGAGCTTCTAATGCCCCACTAATCAGTGCGAATGCCATGATTATAATTAGATTCCCTACAAAGAAATAGGCGTTGCCAGCATAGCCAAATATGAATAGCCAAGATCCAAATGCCTGCATGAATAGACCAATTAGCACTGTGCGTTTTTTACCTAGCAGATCAGCTATAGCGCCAGATGGAATTTCTAGTAAAACACCTGCACCAAATGCAATTGATTCATAGACGGCAAATTCTCGTTCACTCATGAACAATAGTACGAATAATAGCCAGTTCCCTAGCTGGAACCAGCCATTACCGAAAATGCTCACTACATAAAACCAGAATATATTTTTTTCGCCGTATACCGGAAATTTAGCACTGATTGTCTGTTTTAAATAATTCATGTCAATGTCAGTATAGCAATGACTTATCTAACATATCTACAGCGTAATAAACGGCAGTGAACCATCTGTAGAAATCCTATCACCACCATTGTTTTTGTCGTGGTATGCGTTAGTAAAATGCTCTACGATTTCTATATCTTTAGTCAGCCCTGTTTTCTTCAGAGTCGCTACGGTGAAATCACGTTCTTCATCTATATTTTCATGTATAAAATGGTCTATCTGACCCGTCGCTATTTTTATACCAACGTGTGTGTCGTAGGTCGCAGCAGCAAGCCAGTCAGCCGTGTGCCCTCCTGGTAGATACCAGTTCTTAGGTGTCTTCCAGAACCGTATATGGTGCCTTTCATTCGGCGACCCGTCAATTTCTATCTCGTACGCAAAGTTCTGTCTACGCTGAAACAAATACATATTTCCCACCGGAGCAGATGGATAGCTTGTGCGCAGGAGGCTCGAATAAACAGTTTTCATGAACGTCGCTGGCTTCAGCTGATCTGCTTTGGTCCATCCGGCTTTTGACATAGCGGTGTGAATAGATTTTTCGTCAGCAATAAATGCAACATTGATTGGATCTGCTAGAAACCCACTAGGGCTACGTATGCGTCCCACAAAATAACTCGGCAAATAGTACTTAGACAGCGTG
>Ga0306866_1000627_pt1 | contig 10379 bp, 4 predicted proteins | sample AntRauTorckE5432_FD_190450 | JGI IMG/M metagenome (GOLD analysis project Ga0306866, IMG submission 190450) | Saline lake microbial communities from Rauer Islands, Antarctica - Metagenome Torckler E5 #432 (v2) (version 2) | ecosystem: Environmental > Aquatic > Non-marine Saline and Alkaline >...
TCCATGGTATTGGGCTGTTGTTGTGGGGTGGTTTTACGTTCTAGCATTTAGATAACCAGTACAATGTATGACAAAAATGTGCCTATTAAAATAATTGCTATTGAGACTAGTGTGACGTGGCTGAGGCTACGATAGATAGAGTCACTTGCTAAAGGATTTCTACCGATCGAAACAAAACTCCCCTTGATAGATGAGGCTATGAAGAAACCAGACAACACAACAGCAAACACAAATATAAGCGAAACGACGAGCAACCTAGTAGATGACACCGATTTACCAGCAATGTTTTCTAGAATACTTTCGACGCCTCGGTCTGCATCTGATAAATTATTAGACCCTTCTTTATCAAAAAGCCTCACTCGTATTGCGTCTATTGAAACATCTTTTTTGCCTTCAGAAGTGTCTATTTCTCCGTATTGATCAGCTTCTTCCTCATTGAAATCTTCTAAAGCAACACCAACTAACTTCTGCCTGTCTTGAGTAATCGCTTTCATGCCAACGCCTTCAAGCCAAGAAGCTCCTATGAAATCACCAGCCTGAATGGGGCCATTGGCATCATTAACGTAGACTATGACTTCACCTGTTAGAGAAACTGTGACCTGAGATTCATCTTTGGCATAGGTGACCGTATTGCTCCCCTTTTCTGTAACGACACCAAGTAGATATTCGCTGTTAGAGAGGGATGATAGTTCGATACTTTCAGGGTTATCTTGGTCAAGACTGACAACGACACCAGTAGAGAAAGAATTATTGGTAGTAAACTCTTCTCCTAGGTTTGATGCAATAACTTTTACAGATGAAAGAAACAAAAAAGACACTACAAAAGCTAACAGGATAATGTACCTGCGGTAGGTAGTAAGCGAAGCAGTGTTTATTCTACTTCTATGAGACTTTGCGAGTCGTATCATAATTATTTATTTTGATCTGTTTTTATTGTCATTCAGATCTGTTATTAGTGTATACAAAATTGACTCAATTTTAAACAAAAGCAGTATAAGTTATCCACAGTTTATGTAAGAAATATAACAGATAATACTCGACATACTACAAAAAATTAATGGTATATGTTGTTATAATAACAATTAAAATAGACAAATCAAGGTGTTAATGCTTATAAATTATTAATATACTCTATGAGTGTGTTGGGATTGACTATCGATTCTAGCTGTATAAAAACTAGAACGTCATTAGAGCGGAAAATAGCAGTTTGGACTTGTTGCTCTTGGTTTTCGCCTATGAACACACCACCTTTATCGCTTGGAAACTCTTTATCTATATTAAAACTCTGAGCAACTTCGAATACAAAAAACTCATTATCAATTTTATTTTCTGGCACTTGCTGTTGACTGACCACTAGTCGTTTACCTTCTAAGCTATCTTGGAAGTTTGAAACCTTTTTTTCTGAATCATAGCGAGCTGGCTGAGCGTTATCCGGTGCTTCCAGCACCTCAAATGGAGCTTCTATAGCGGCTTCTGAACTGACACCCTGCACCGACGAAGTATCGTTGTTACTATTTGATGCCCCACGAACCAATCCGAACCCAACAACTAAGAACAGCACTACAACACCGCTTAACGCTAAGCGTATTGGACCAAATGATGCGATTAGTTTTTTTATTTTTGGAAGAAATTTATATTTGTATTTCAAACGTATTTTATGGAGAGTTGGACTAAGCAACTCTTTAATGGTTGCGATAGGGTCTATGTCTGATTGAGACTGTTCGGCGTCTTTTTTGGATGACTTTCTAGATGTGCTAAAAAAGTCATCTGATTTCTCATCAACATCATCGCCAAAAAGCTTTTTGAGTCTTTCTGATTCATTACGATTTATTTTACCCATAATAGCTATATAGTAGCATTAGTAACCAGGTGGTGGTGTATCAAGCGGCTGTTTGGTTCCTTGTATAAAAGTCTTGCCATGACGCAAACGTTTATTCGGATCAGAGACAAAGAATATGGTCATATCGTCCACCGTTGGCCCTCTACTGACATCGTCTGGATAGCCGTACGTTTGTGAAGCATCAATCGATACTGTCACATAGAAATAACGAGCAAAGTTTGTATCTAACCCAGACTCGTCAAATGGCGTATAGTCTTCAACTGACCCCAGTGTTACGTCTCCAAAGTTTGTATCAACTCCCCACTCTCCAGAGCCATCTATGGAAGATCTGTATGCAAACTGCCAACGTGCTCCAATATTATTATCAACACCGTTCAACAACCATGCATTAGGTGCGACGTTGCTATCTGCATCGACATAGTACGAATAACGTGCGATTTGAGGCTGTGATTTGATAGTTCCATAGTAGTGCTGCGTCGTGGACTGCTCTGTTGTAGCAACGTCTAACCCGTTTAGTGAGATTGTGTCTAGACCAAAATCATTATGCCAGAACGTTGTTCCACCTCCAGGATCTGGTGGGAAAGTTATTACGAAACGTACTTCAGTTGAAGCGTTTGATATAACTGATGCTAGATTTACAGATTCCCTGTTCCATCTATCAGTGCCATCTGAGCCGACATCTTCTGGATCGCCACCATATGTTCCACGTGTCACCCAGCCAGCGCTTGCTTCGTTAGTCTGTAGTTCAAGTGTGGCATGGTTATCATCACCACGCTGGTTCCAAGAAAAATCAATATTCCACTCATACGTTGATGCATCAATCGTCGTGTCGTTGGTCATGGTAAATACATCGTCATACGAAGGCGTGCCAGAAGTTGCCTCAGTATAAATATAACCATCAGGGTTTCCGCCTTCACCAGACGATGGACCTACACCCCCTGAAGGAGTATCTCCAGTTTCATGCGACCATGAACGCGACGTGTTTGATGGATTCAACCCATTTGAACCATCGCTTGATGTAAACGTCCATGCTGACTCATCTGCATCATTGTCAGCATCAAATGTGTACGTCCCTAGATTGCTTTCTGTCACCGTTTCGCAGCCACCACCAAGCACATACACCTTGCCTTCGTTGTGGGTTACTGCCGCGCTATGCCGCTCTCCTTCAAATTCGACATTTGTTTTGAACCATACACCGGTTCCAGTCGGATTGTTACCGGAGGCAATTGTTGTGTTGGCGCTTATTGGCGCAACGTAGGTGTTGTTGCTACATTGGCTGTAATCTGACCGTCCGCCGACCAAGTATATAAATCCATTTGCAGCGAATCCTTCTGAATCACTGACTCGACGCGGCAAACTAGCCGTATTTCGCCATTCATCGAGCGTTCCATCACTATTTATTTGGGTAAATTGCACGTCATTAAAGAAATTAGTCCCGTCATTCCCGCCCAAAATATAAAGGTTATTTGCATATGCAACAGCTGTACCGCCGCTCCGAGCAACGTCAAACACATCAGTGTCGCTGGCCCAAGCCGACGTAATATCACCACCACTAGAAAGCTGAGGTGAGGTATAGATAGTATTTGTTTCATTGTTAGAGTCATTGAGTCCACCCGTTACGAATATCCGATCATTCCAGACAGCTGCGCCGTGACGCGTCCGATCACCCGGTAAACCGTTACTAGCCGTTGCCCAAGTAGAGATATCGCCTGCACCGCCACCACTACCGGCATTGTTACCAAAATCTACCGACTGAATCCAGCCAACCTGATTGTTACCTCCATAGCCTTTGGAGTAACTAATAGTTGTTGCATTACTGTGGTAAAAACCCCAGCCAGATGGTCGCGGATAATTAGTGCCGGTTCCATTATCGCTTGTCCAGAAGGTTGAAACTCGGTAGCCTTCAGAGCTCGTAATATTGCCGAGAGTTGACACCGTCTCACTGACAATTGCAGCGTTGACAGTCTGCGTAAAACTAGTTCCTTGATTAGCATTGGCCAAAAATCGGTGATCAACCGCCAAATCAGGATGCTCCATGACGTAAACCGTATCATCGCGCACATCTTGGGCGGCTGAATGCAAGGAGCCAAGGGCAACTTCTGTCTCTGAGGCGTCAATTGTCACGCCGTCACCGAGTGTGACAACCTTACCAAAAGCACCATCACCTAAACCATTATCCTCAGACGTACCAGCCGATTTCCAAATCCAAGTGTTGTCTGGATCAACTGCGCCAATCGTTTGAGTGGTATAGTTGCCCGTTGTATTTGCCACGCCACCCCCAGCGTTCCAGTCATCAAAGTTAACTTCATCAATGCTCCAAGCGCTACCCCAAGTCACAACATAAGTGGTAAGATCAGCTGCTGCTACATTACCAGCAGTTGCAGCCGTGCTATCATCCATGCGTTCAATGCGTATTTGGTTAGTGCTGTTTTTTCTTAATCTAACACCAACAGTTGCACTATAGTTATCCCTATTGGACTCGGCTGTTGAAATTCCTCCACCCATAAGACCGCCAAACGGCACGGTGTTGGCGCTATGATTAGCGCCCAGGGTGACATCTGTTAATTCATTATTACCTGCAAGCGCTGTGTCTAAGACTTCATTCAAGACAAAGCCATCTGTTGAACAGCTACTCACACATTCAACAACTGTCACAGTACCGACCCAGTTGTCGGTTGCATTACCTCGTTCAAGCGATATTTCATCTGAGGCCGTAGCCGTGCCAATATTACCAAACGGATCATCCGTCACACGCACGAGCGTATTGTGTGCCCCTGTCGTATTACCACTATCATCACTACCATTCACCATGACAAAATATTCAGATTCTAGATCTTGATTGAGTGACAAGGTGTAGCTTGTACCGGTAAATTCAGCTGAGTTGATTTTATAACTAGTTGTTCGAATCACATCGTTCGAACCTGTTGTTGCAGTTGGCGTTGCATAGTACACTTCAGACTTTTCATCACCAGCATCGTCCTCGCCTCCAATGTAGTACAGTGAGCCACCAGCAACCTCAAGCTGGCCGTAGGCGCGCGCCGAAGGAAGAGTCGCAGTTGTATCTGCCCATGTTCCAATGGTGCCATTGGGGTTTAACTCTGCAAATTGGACATTACTCGTTGTTGTCCCGCCTGTTTCGCCGCCGGCAACGTAAATATACCCATCAAGAATAACTGCACTGGAGCCAATCCTATCATTTGTGGTGGCAAAATCACCAGTAGATTCTGTATAGTTTTTGATTGCACCTGAGTCGTTGTTATAGAGCTGGAATGTCTGTACCGACGGCTCAAAACTACTACAACCACCTGGACTTGGCCCGACGTTACATCCTCCTATGACGTAGGCATATGAGTTGGATACGGCCATAGAAAGCCCCCACCGCTGATTGACAGTCACATCTGATACAGCAAATTCACCGATGGACCCATCAGATACATTGACCTTAGCAAACTCAATATCGGCAATAATTGATTCATCGCTATCATCGTAACCACCAACTGCATAGATATACCCATTATACCCAAATGCCGATCCACGACGACGCGGTGTTGAGAGTAAATTCGGCGATAGTTCCCAGTCGGTTTCACCGGCAATTGGAACAATATCATTGTTATCGTCTATCCGTGCATAATACACCGTGTCTCTGTCACCTGTAGCTCCATAGCCCTCCGTAAATCCTCCAATTACATAGATATAGTTAGCATATATTGTTCCAGCGTGCAGACTGATTCCTTGGGGCATCTGTAGTTGCCCAGCAGTCGTGCAATCATCTGCGTCTGCTTCTTCTATGCTACCATTTGGTAGAATATTACACTTATAGACTTCCGTACGGTGATCTCCACCAGAACATGATGCACCAGTAGAACCTCCACAACCAGCAACTATGAATAAATTACCCGGATATGTGCTCGCTTCATTTGGATTTGCACGCGTAAAGGCATAGGTATACGATAAGTCTCTTGTAATAACTCCGATATCATCAAAATCTTGTCTATCCCAGTTGCCTGCAAGTGACCCATCTGCGTTTGTGGTTACGGTAAATATATCCTCGTTATTGCGCAGACCATTTAGCCCACCTATAACGTAAATCTGTCCATTGAATGTCGTCATACCAGGAGCTGCAGTTCCGTTGTAGTGCAGCCCGTAGCTACTGCCGGCAGTCACTGTTTTCGTCTTATTAACGGTTAATGATGTGCCGCTGTTACGTGAAGTAATGACCGCCGTTGTGCCATCTGCATACTGTATCCGTTTGCCTACCGACGTATTATTTCCACCATTTGGAAAATTAGTACCCGTACCTGTTACCGTTGTTCCTGTCTGCGAAATCGTTCCGGTTGAATAATATGCGTCCTCTTCATAAATAACGTTCGTATCATCAACGCACCATGCTCCGTAATAATCACCTATGCAAGTTGCTGGTTGACGCAAACTTCCATCGCTTGCAATCTGAGCATACGCTACATTCGCACTCACATCTCTTGGTCCAGGATTTGTACCTCTGCAGTCGTAGTCGGGACAGCCGCCAATAGCGTAAAGGAAACCATTTACTACAACAGTTCCGTTTAACATGTGCCCGATCTCACCAGCATCATCGCCGGGATTACCACTGCCATCAGACGGCAAATCGCAGTTAAAAGGATCTGCGCCCACGCAGTCACCTTGGCCATCTGCCTCGGATATGCTCACTGTCGATGCATCGCCATCCTGATTGATTTCACCGACATTAGAACTATTTAGCGGAGAGCTGCAGGAATCACCGGCAATCACTGCACTACACCCACCTAATCTATATAGGTGATTGCGCCATGCATGCAGACCGTAGCCTACTCTGTTATTACTTTCGTTATCTGCATCCCCCCATTCGCTCAGACTACCGTCTGCATTGATACTTGCCAGCTGTATATCACTACCGACTGTATCGCAGTCACCACCAGATACAGCCGTGCAGCCACCCATAATATACATGTAGGCGCCGTATATAGTCGTGAAATCGCCACCATTTGTACGTCGTGCAGTAGAAAAGCTCTCGGTAGATTCCCACGAGCCTCTAAAAGTTCCGTCACTCGCTAGCTTCACATATTCGACAGTGTCCAAAAGCGTACCACTCGAACTCGAATCACCACCAATGACGTACATCACATCATTATAAATTTCTACGGTATGCTGATGACGGTTTGTAGACATATCGATGAGTCCATTTGACGTTATAGCTCCTAGCGTTCCAGTCGGTTGAATATCTGCAAACAATACTGTTCCAGTGCCACCAGTAGACGCCGCTGTTTCGCCTCCCAAAAAATACAATCTGTTGTTGTACGCAGATGCCGTAGAATAGCGCACAGCATTTGGCAGTGACGTATCGCTATACCAGTACACCCAATTATCTTGATTACTATCAGTTGGATGCCAGAGGCTTGGCTCGCCGTTGGCACCAATTTTAGCTATGTATATCGTATTTTCTAGATTACCTGCGCTATCTTCACCACCAATGACATACAAAAACCCATTATAGGCAACAAGACTATGGGCTCGTCGCTCCTCTGGTAGATCATACAGATCCTCACTACACCAGCTTGCACATGCTCCAGATCCAGGGTTAGGTGCAGTTAAAGCACCGCTGTTATCATCAATATTAGCCCAATACACGTCTTCTCGTACCTCACTGCCAGAAACACCGGTTGATGCATGATCCCAGGATGCCACGATGCTTGTTGCTCGAAGCATCCCTTCAGATGTTGTTGCCACATATGTTTTATCGACTTGCGCTATTGCCTCTACAGCACTAGCGGTTGCGAATACCGCAGAACTTGTAAGTGCATTATCATCTGTTCGCTCAATAAGTGGCGAGGTGAAGCTAGTTATAGAGCCACCGCCACCATGCGCAGCTGACATGACCACGAGCCCGTCTTCTGGTACGCTTACATTTTCAACAGAAATCGTCGTACCACTAGCAACTGTTTGTTCTATTTCGCTATCAAATGGCCCTGATTGATCCACGCCTGTGTAGAGGTGTGTAACTATTCCCCACCCGCCGTCACCACCAGTGGCGCTTATGGTTACCGAACCGTTAGATGCCCCTAGGTCACCTTCATCGCAGTACCACATTTCAGTTTCGTTACCTAAACCATCCGTATTTCTTGCTCTCTGAACTAAGCTACAATCGTTTTCAGCTACGGTAACCGAGCTAAGATCGTCAGCTTCTCCTTCATTGTCTAACATCACTAAAACAAGTCGATTAGTAGCGGCTGTACCGATGTTCATTGTTGTTGATGTACCACTTGACGATGCCGAACGAACGTATGCAATTGTGTCATCTATAGTAACCCCATCACCCCCCACACCTCCTGTGTAGTAGGTGTACCCGCCTGCGACAGTAGAAGCACCATCGAATCGACCAGCTGGCAAGTCGAGTGTTGGAGCCCAACTATCAAATCGAGCACCCGTTGTTGTGCCTTTTTGAATCAATTCATTATCCACATCAAAATCAACATTCGATTCATTGTTACCGCGCATGAATTTTCGTGCGGTTTCTACATAGACACTTGGGTCAATAGTAAGCGGATAATTTGCACCACGTAGGTTGGTTGTTTTTGTTGTTAAAATATCACCATCAAGTTCAAAATACACATCTACGTTAGTTTCTCTCTTGTCGTACTCTATGATGTATGGCGCAGGTATTTTATACAAAAGTGTATTTTTTACAGCATTACTACGTGCCTCTTCCAAAAGTTTAGCGTCTTTTTCTGTACTCGTTGTGATATTTCCGAGTAGCTCTGAACTGACACCGTAGAATCCAATTGAGCCATCCCGCTCAAGCCGTGCTTCAATGCTATTTGGTAATTCTAGCTCATAAGAAAACGCTAAAGCATCTCCCTGAAAACTGTTCAAGATAATATCTTCTTTATAGCCTATGCCAGCTAAGCTCACTACTTTTATTGCATCTCTCCCAGGTAGCGGGTAGACAAGCCTATTACTGTCTCTCTGCCCATCACCAACATCAAACAACGGCTTAATCGCAATAGAAGTACTACTAGTAGGGTCAGTAATACTAATAGGCTCAGACCCATTGAGTGGGAATGTACCGGTATATTGCGGGCGAGAACTTGTCCCCAAACCATTACTGCTTGGAGTATAGCCTTCATTGAAGACAAACTCATTCGTTTGCTGATTGAATTTTAGATAACTAGCATACGACGGAACTTCTTGAGGTAATAATGTATTAATTTCTGGCGTAATACGACTCAAACTAGCAACTGGCACTTGAGCTAGTGACTCAGTCAACATCGTAAATGACATCAATACGGCAAGAAATAAGTAACTACCCCGCTTAACAGGGTGCATTTCATGCCAAAAACGCCTGAATCTCAGACGTACATACCGCATACGGTCGGTAGGTGTAATTCCTATCTCTGAAAGCTTAAAGAGTAATTTGTTTTTACTACTCTGTAGCTTCTTTAAGACAAGACTGGTTCTCATAAAGCGCGCCCTTTATTGTTTTTGTATCAGTTCTTGTACTCATTATTTTACCATAACCTCAATGTAATCAACAGTATAATCTATACTTTTTGAACACTTTTTTTATATTGCGTACAAGGTTAGACCTTGTACGCAATATAACGCTATTGGTCGGCTAGTATTTCCTTAAGAAATTTCATATCCTTACGCTTATCAAGCCAGGAATCTAGAAAATCTTTGTACTCTTTGCTATTCATATCGCTCATACCTTTACTTGGCTGCATCCATTCTGCTTTAGCTTCACCACTGTAATATTTATAGCTGGAGTATTTATAGTTATTGAAATTTACACCTAAATCTATTGGATTCAAGTGTATGTATCTAGAGATATGCTGCCAATAGCCTTCAGTATTAATATGTGAGGCTTTATAGGTACCCTGGAACAAGCCCCCGCTACAATCATGCCTTTTATTGAAATAAGCTACGTATCCTGTCATTACTGATCTCATCAACTTTTCTATTGCATTTATATCGTATTGAAAAAACTGTAGATGGAAGTGATTGGGCATTAAGCAGTACGAAACTAGCTCCAGCTTCCCCTGCAGACCAAGTCTCCTCATATTGAACCGAGCTGCACTAGATATTAATTGAGTATCTATCTTTGGTAGCTCATTAGACTCCCTATCCGTTAGTAAAGCGAATTTTAGATAACTTAGAAAAACAACGTAATCTTTATCGTCTAGAAATATATCACGCTTATTGTTTCCCCTGTTATACACGTGATACATAGAATTGACGTCAAAATTCCTAATAGTATTTTTGCTTGGCATGTTATGACTATACCACATTGCGTACAAGGTTAGACCTTGTACGCAATGAAGAGGTTGTGTGTTGTGTGTTGTGTGTTGTGTGGAGACTTTTAGTTTTTTTGGGTGGTTGGGTTGGGTAAATGCTATGGGTATTTTTGTACGGTTTCTTTTACTGATTTTATTGGCCTATTGAGGTGAAGCTGAGGGTTGAGACGTAGGCGTTGGCGTTCTGACTGGCTTTGAGGTTTATCTTGAATACGACGAACTCATCGGCGCTA
>Ga0306866_1000629_pt1 | contig 10372 bp, 14 predicted proteins | sample AntRauTorckE5432_FD_190450 | JGI IMG/M metagenome (GOLD analysis project Ga0306866, IMG submission 190450) | Saline lake microbial communities from Rauer Islands, Antarctica - Metagenome Torckler E5 #432 (v2) (version 2) | ecosystem: Environmental > Aquatic > Non-marine Saline and Alkaline >...
ATTGATGAATCATATTTAACTAACCCAGATACATTTAGATTAATATATGAGTCATTAGAGATTGATGAAGATACCAGCAAAGATTGTTGGGGTGGCTATAAAAAAGTAGGAACTAAGAAAGGTAAGGATGGTAAAACAGTAAATGATTGCGTTCCTATTGATGAAGACAACCATGATGATTCACTTGTTCCTAATGCGATGGAAGAAGATGAAATGACTAAATCTTATACTCATTCAATGGGTGCTTTAGAAGAACATCATTTAGACACACATCAAGAAAAATCTGAGTTTTTATCACAAATACTTGGTGGAGATATGCAAACATTCTTAGCTATGCCTGAAGAGGTTGTAGATCAACTATATCAAGCATATGAAAATGAGATGATGGGTGAGAGTATTATTGATGATCAACCAGATTCAATGGCAGCTACTATGGCTGATGTTAATCCTCCAATGATGGAAGAGAATAAAAAATGTCGTGCTGGTGAAATGCCAAATCCTAATAAAGAAAAAGAGGATGATCCTAATTGTGTAAGAAAAGATAGTTACTACGAAAAGAAACGTGAGGACAAATCTACCAATTCTAACAAGAAGAAGAAAGGTCAGCAAACTAAAGATAGATTTAATCTTGAAACTCGTAAAAAAAGAGAGCAAGAGTATCAACAAAAATTAAAGCAAAAGAAATCAAAGCAAAACGAGATGAAATATAATAAAGAACTTGAAGAGAACAGCCAGTTAATGGAAACTCTTAAAAAATTATCGGCAGGTGAGACAATATCTGAAGATACAAAACACCCATCAATGGTGAATCTAGACAGACTTAGAAAAGATAACGAGAAGAATTTCAAGGGTGAAATGAAAGATAGTAATAGTACTGAAATTGCTGCTGATCAAGGTGAAGCTGAAACTGCATCAGAACAGTATACTGATATTGATGATCCTCAAGAACTAAGTCAAAAAATTGAAAAAGATAAGTTATCACAACATGATGGTGAATCATTCGATAATGAAGGTGATTCAACAAATGATAGTAATGATGAAATCCCTAAACGTAACCGTACTAAAGAAGAGCAAGAAGAAATTGCATTAAACAGAGGATATGGTATGGAAGCACTTGACTATGATCTAGAACCAAGTGATAGATTTAAGGAGAGAGCAAAGAAAGACATGGGTGAAAAATATTATGAGTTAGGTCAAGATAAAGTAAAACAACGTAATGATCAAGTTATGTATAATAAAGATCAACAGCCAGTAGAAGATGAAGATAAATATGATAAGAAGATGTCTGAAATTTCTGAAAATGTAATTACTGGAAAATATCGTGATGAGAATAATCAAACTCAATTTATAAATTTTAATATTAGTAAAACAAAAAGAGTTGATACCATTGACGAATCATTTGTGAAGTTAAATTTAGATGGTCTTGGGAATACATATATGCAGGATATGCATGAGAACTCAAATATGAGAAATGTAATGGATAGCTTTGAATTTTATTTAAATAAATCTAGTGAAGCACTTACACCTATTGTTGCAGTGAAAAGACAAAATAGACAATTGATGGCTGAAGGTGAAGAAAAAACACAACAACCTATAAATGAAGGTCTTGAGAAAATGAAAAAACTTTGGGGTTATAAACCTTCAAAATATGTTAATACACATGACACAAAAAAGAATCGTGGATTCTAAGTAATAGAAGGACAATTTAATATAAAGGCATCAATATCGATGCCTTTTTTTTTTGTCTTGATCGATTTTAAATTCTACATATAGTATTTATAAGAAACCATATGAGTATGGAAACACTTAAAATAGGAGATCGTGGCAGTGCTGTAAAAACATTACAGTTACTACTTACGCAAAAAGATTACAAATTGATGACTGACGGTATCTTCGGGCAAGGTACTGAAGATGCTGTTGAAAATTTTCAAGAAAAAAATCATTTAACTGTTGATGGAATAGTAGGTAAAGGTACTTGGGCTGTCTTGCTTAAGACCGAAGATACTACAGATCGTATTAATAAGACGAAATATGTATTGACTACTGCTGGTTATGAACCAGAACCATTTGCCAAGAAAAACATAGTATTACATCATACTAATGGATGGACTGTAAAAAGAGGTAAACCATCTATGAACCACTTTAACTGGTGGACTAGTTATTGGGGTACTAATAATGGACGTGCGAAGGTCGCTACGGCATTTTCTATTGATTATGCAGGTAACATCTTCCAACACTTTGATCCTTCTATGTGGGCTTATCATTTAGGTTTAGGAGCAAGTAGGAATTTCTTAGATAAACAATCGATTGGTATTGAATTATGTAATGAAGGTTCTATGACTAAAGAAGACGATGGAAATTTCTATTGGTATTCTGGTGAGCAAGCAATTAAATATAATAGACCAAATGATAAACCACTCCATGAAAAGAATGGATGGAGAGGTTATGAATGGTTTGCACCTTACTCTAAAGAGCAAATAGAAGCTAGTGAATGGTTAGTTAAATATTTGTGCAATAAATATGGTATAAAAATGGATATGATAGCAGATTGCGAATATCATCCCGAAATACTTGGTGGTGGATTCGAGGGAATATATAATCATGCAAATGTTAGGGACTACCCTTCAAGTAGACCCAAATGGGACTTATCCCCAGCTTTTCCTTTTAAGGACTTCTCTAAGAAGCTTATTAAGTAAATGCATATTAGCAATTAGATTACATATTAACTCGAACATGATGGAAGTATTTAAATATTGGCTACTTAGTAGCGTAGATGACGATGAAGTATACGAATTAGAAATAGTGAGAAAATTTAAATCACATAACGTAATTAAAGAAAGAGTAGAGCTATACAAGGATTTTACTATTAATCTCCTACATTATATCTATGAATCTTATCTTGGTTCTGAATTTATTAAAACAGAGCATGATCAGAGAGGTCACTTCACGTGGGCTTATGGTAAAGTGCTTGAAGAATTTGAAGATGAAGGTATTGATTTCTATAATAATGATGATCTATTCGAATATTTCTATGTATACTTTAAAGATCAGTTTTATGATATGAAAAAAATTGAAGATTTTAAATACTATCATAAATTCTGGTTAGATATATTTGACCTATCTAAAAACAAGCAAAGAAAGAAATTTGAGGTACTTTTACAAATATATGAAATTTTTGATGAATCTTTAATACCGAACCCAACAACTTCTTTAATGTTAATTTAAAAAAAATATACATTTTTTTATACTTTTTTGTAATTGTGAGTATTTATAACAAAATATAATTAATTATAATAAATTATAAAGTAAAGAAAAAAAAATGGCTGATTTAAGAACTGATTTAGTTAACGAATTAAGAAATCAAAAGTATTACCTAGAGCAGGATTTAGTTCGATTGGTAAGTAGCCAAGCTACATCCTATAAAGGTAGATTGGAAGAAATTAAAGAATGTTTAGTTGAGATTGGAAAATGCAATACTGGAATAGCATTAACTGATGTTTACATGCCAGCACAAGAGCAAACTTCACAAGGTGGACAACCTGCTGCAACTGCTGAAGCTGGACAAGCAGACGATGTAATTACTGGAAATGCACCAGCACCTGCACCGCAGCCACATGCTGGACAAACACACGGTGAATAAAAAAAATAATTATGGAGAATATATTAACTGAACTCGCACAATTCGGCTTCATTGCCTCAATATTTTTTGTATGCTTCATTATTCTTAATGTAGTAATTAAGATGTATGGGAATTATAAATTAGAGAAGAATAGTAAACTAAACCTTGGACTAACTGACAAAGCAGTATTGTGGGGTTCAGTTAGTTATATATTAACTTATTTACTTTAATGGGAACAATTAAAAAAACACTTGATAAATTAGATGGAAAATTACTTTCAATTGAAAGAAATACCGAAGAAGGAAAATATGAGTTAAAGATTGGACTCCCTGCTAGTTGGGTATTTAAATCAACCGATTATGTTGGTCTTGAAGAAATTGCCAAAAATAAGGATGGTGTTCTTTTAAAGGTATTTTCTGACGATGAAGCTGTTTGTATTGATGACTTAATAGAATTTGTTAAGGTAATTATAGATACTAATGAAAAAATAGCTCAAAAAGAAGAAGAGTATAATAAATTGATGGAAGAGAGAAAGAAACAGCTACAAGATGAATTTTCTAAATATGAAGAAGAACTTGATCAGTTAAGAGAAAAATCTTTTAAATCAATGACAGATGAAGAGGAAGAAGAGGATGACAAAAAAAAAGAAGAGAAAAAGAAACCTACTCCACCGAAACCACCTAAAGCTAGAATAATCAGAGAGGGTAAACCACCTGAGAAACCTAAGAAAGAAAAAGATGATTCTGATTCATTAGAAGAATTAGAAAATAAATTAACAGACTAAGATATGAGTACTAAAACTACTTCACCTAAAATAAGCGAAGAAAGTAGGAAGAAAGTTGAGAATTTTAAAACTACTCAACAGCTCTATAATGATTTAGATGATTACATTAGAACTAATAAAAAAACTAGTGATCGTGTAAAACAAAGAGTTGCAAAACAAATTAGTGAATTAGGTGATGATTTTATAAGTGAACTTGAGCAAAACGAAGAGCAAGATGCTGATAAGTACAAGGAGTATGCTGAGAAAGTAGAGACAATTATCAAATATTCAGGTGGTAAATATGGTACTCTGGAAAAACTCAATGATATGACTTACGAGGAAATCGATAGTATTTATAATAAAGTCCTTTTAGAGTCAAAAAAAGGATTTTGGAATAAATTATTAGATTTTCTAATGGAGTGGTAAAATGTATGATTTTGCAATGATAGGTGATAATGTGTATATCGGTGGTCTACAAGGTGAAGAGTTTAAACTTATTAACAATAGATTCGGTGTACTAAAAAAAATCTACTCTATTACTTCAAAAACAGCACTAAAATATCTAGCTGATATACAGATGAATATATATAAATTCCCGATTAATCTTAATTATGTCTATAAACTGCAGAATGTGATTACTGATCCTATCTTTTTAGATGGTAATGTATATGGTGAATTATGTCAATTACACGATATTAAATCAGCAATTATAGGAATAGAAGATAGAACAGAACACAGACTTGCATTATGTAAGACAAGTACAGGTTTAGATGTAATGTTAACAATATCAACACTTAATTAAAATACTGCATCATCATTAATACTATCATTTTCTTTCGGTTCTATGATAGTATCTTTATTTTCATTAGTAGATGTAGTATCACCTTTTCTACGAACACCCCAACCGTTTTTCATACCAACAAGTGCCGAAATAAAACCAATCATTTCTATAACCAGTGTATGGTCAACATCTTCCTTTAGAATTATTAAGTAATATACTAAGTAACTAACAAAAAATACTGACATTGTTAATGCTAAAACTTTTGTAATACTAAATTTTTGACTACCTTTATCTCTTAATATGTCGAAAAAGAATTTTTTCATGACTTTAAATTTTTATATAAATACTTAAAAAAAAACAATTAAGATGGAACTTTACACGAATGTACTAAACAAAGATAAAATTTACGATACATTATTTTTGAAGATATTTACGGCTAGTGAATATAGCGATGCTCATCAGTTTAAATTAGCCGATCAGGATATGTATGATGCTTGGTGTGAAAAAAATGATGATGATGAAAATTATTTAAATAACACTGCATTATCACCTGAATTTGGTAAAATTGTTGGTGTGTCATTATGCACTGTAACTGATAATGATGGTGAGATGAAAAGAAATTTTCATAATATATATAATGCTAAAGACGAACTTGAAGTATTAGATTTTCTATTTCAAACAATACAGAGTGCTGAAAGTACAATAGGAAATCCGTTATTATGTGGTCATAATATACTTGGTTATGATATTCCTTTTATCATCAAAAGAGCATTGAAAAATCAAATAGAAATCCCACAATTATTTAAAAAAATAATTAATTCTAAACCTTGGGAATCTGTTGCTATTGATACTACGTTATTATGGAAGTTTGGTTCTTTCGAATATACTAGTCTAAATGAAATCACTACATTCCTTGGTTTAAAATACAAAACATTACCGATGGATGAGTTAGATATGAACACCAAATTTCATAAAGAGGGTGGTGTTAATAACCAATGGTTTGAGAAGGAAACTATGAATCGTGTCAACTTAACATTACAACTTATGAATAAACTTAGAAGTATGTAGTATTTATAGTTATAAATTTTATAGCTATGAAAAATGTTTTAAACAAATTAAAAAATCCGATTAATATTATTGCTATCGGTTTGCTTGGATCAGCACCAGCATTCATTTATACTTTTTTTGTAGATGTTTATTCATGGTTAGACCTTCCTTGGTGGGGCGTGGTATCAGCATCTATGATACCTGCTGCTTTAGTTTGGTTCTTATTTTTATTAACATATGGGTCAATTAAAGGTTGGTTACGAAAGAAAAAGCAATGAAAACATATACAATAAAAAAAGGTAAACATAGTACCTCTGGACTTAATTTTGGTTTAACTTTTAGAGATAAGATTAAGTTTAGAGCATGTTTTACCGAATCTTGTCTTTACGATCTACATAGTAATGACAATTATGATATTAATAAACTATTCGGTTTCTCAACAACATCTTTCCATCATATACAGTCTGCTAGGGTTGGATGGAGATGTATAGATAAAAAACATATTGAGTTGCTCACATATTCTTATAATGATTCTAAAAGAGCTATTGATGAAGCAGATGTATTAGGTGAGGTTTTACCTAATCAATGGTTTACATGTGAAATTATTGACAAAGAAGATTTCTATGAATATAGATTTTTTTTAGAAAATAATAAAGATATGACTGTTAATATTGCTCATGACAAAAAACAAAAAGATTGGTTTTTATTTCACTATCTACTCTTCCCTTACTTCGGTGGAAACAAAACAGCACCTCATGATATGAAAATACTTTTGAAAAGATTATAAAATAAGATGTCTTGAGTGTATTTATATTTAAGAAAATACAAAATCAATGGCAAATAATAATATATCATTCAAACCAAGGAAATCTCAACTAGATGGCGTAATATCAGGTGCAACATTAGATAATGGGGTTTTAATATTAAGTAGGACACAAGGACTTATTAATGTAGAAGTAAATCTTTCTGGTTTAACAGGTAGTAGTGGTTCATTAAATACATTTAATAATGGATTAACTGATAATAATGGTATTATATCGTTAGGTGGTACACTTACTGGTAATACAGTTATTGACACAGGTGGTAATGGTATTGCTTTTGGTAGTAATAGTATATCTTGTGGTAATAACTCATTTGCCGAAGGTTCTAATACAACAGCTAGTGGTGACTATGGTTCACATGCCGAAGGTTATTGTACAACAGCTAGTGGTAATGCTTCACATGCTGAAGGTCGTTATACAACAGCTTGTGGTTGTTATTCACATGCAGAAGGTTCTAATACAAGAGCTTGTAGTTTTGTTTCACATGCAGAAGGTTCTAATACAACAGCTAGTAGTAATTTTTCACATGCAGAAGGTTTTGGTACAACAGCTAGTAGTAATTATTCACATGCAGAAGGTTTTAGTACAACAGCTAGTGGTTGTGGTTCACATGCAGAAGGTTCTAATACAACAGCTAGTGGTTTTGTTTCACATGCTGGTGGTACTGGTTTAGCTAATAGTAATATATTAGCAGAAGGTTGTGCATCATTTAATCATTCATATAATAGTGGATCACAAATATCAGGTCACGGTGCAATAGCAAATCAATCAGTAATATTAGGTGGTATAAACCATAATATCGAAGCAGGTAATACTAATGCTACAATCATTGGTGGTGATACAATAAAGTTAACAGGAACTACATATATAGATACTACTGCTGTTAGTAAGTTAGCTATAATGTCACAACCTGCAAATGGTGATGCATCTACTACTGTAATGGTAAGGGATAGTAGTACTGGTATTATTCAAGAAAGATCACAAGCAGATGTAGCTTCAGCTTCGGATGAAAGACTTAAGAATATAATACAACCTATTACTGGTGTGTTAGAAGGATTATCAACTCTAAATTCATATGAGTTTCAATTTAATGATATTATGAAACCAGAGAGTTTAAAAGGTAAAACCAGATATGGTTTAATTGCACAAGAATTAGAGGGTGTTTTCCCACATGTTGTTGAAAATGATTATAAGATTGGTGAAGAAATATATAAGTCGGTGAGGTATACTGAATTAATACCTATACTTGTGAAAGCAAATCAAGAACTACATAAAATATTAAAAGATCAAGATAAAAGAATAGCACAATTAGAAGATAAACATATATAATAAGTATGATTAAGAAAAGAAAAACAAAGGGATTAGTAATATCAGGTGGTGGTGCTTACGGAGCAATGGGTGTAGGTACATTAGCACGTATGAATAAATCATATCAACATATTGTAGGTGTGTCCACAGGTGCATTGATGTCACCATTAGTGGCACTTAAAGAATGGAATATTTTAAAAGAAGCTTACACTTCTGTTAGTCAGGAAGATATTATTGATAAAAGTAGATGGTTTGAACCAAGTACATTTCATGATGATGGTAAGGTCAACATTCTAAATCTTTTATATAAACAAGTAAAAGGTGATATCAGTGCAGGTAGTTCTAATGCACTTAGAGAAACAATAGATAAGTTTATCACCGAAGAACAATTTGAAAAAATTAAATCTAAAAAAATATCGTTAGCCGTTGGTGCACAAAATCTTCGTCAAAACCCATCTAAGATACATTATTTTGACATTAACGATAAAAATTATGATCATAATGATTTTAAAGACTGGATGTGGGCATCTGCCAATGCACCTATATTCTTATCTTTATTAAACAAACAATGGTATGATAAGGAAGATGATAGATGGTATGATGGTCAATGGACTGATGGTGGTTTAACACAACCAATAGCATTGGATTATCTGGTTAGACAAAAGAAATGTGATGAAATTGATGTAATCATACATAAAGAAAAGCCTAGAAATGAAAAGCAAATAGGTACAATTAAAGACTTAACTCACAATGCTAAGAGATGTTTTGATGCATTATTATATGATACACAATTAGAATATTTACCATATGAGATAATGAAGCTTAACCAAGAAGGTGTTTCGGTTAGAGTTATATGGTTATCAAGAAATTTAGCTGATAATAGCTTAATTTTTAATAAAGAAACAATGGAAAATTGGTATCAAGAAGGATATGATACGGCATTGGATAAGAATAGAGTTGATGAATACTTAGTATAATTATGTCTGAAAATTTAGAAATAGTAACAATAATAAAATTTTTCATCTCAGCATTAGGTATTGGGTTAGGAATCTATTTAGGTAGGTTTTAAAGCATTCTTATTGTGGATTAAAGGTGGTGATGATAAACTTGAAAATAAAGAATTACAAATAGCATGGTTTTCATTACTATCTGCAGTTATTGTATTTGCTATAATATATTCCACAAAAAATAACTCATAAGTTAGCAACCTTATGTAATATTTTTCGTACTACCGAATAATTTGTTTTATGAAAAATATCATGTTAACCATATCGTTTTTTATATTAGTTTTCTTAAACTCTGTAGGTAATAATGGAGTACAAGAACATGGGTTAATGGTAAAACCTGTTGTTAAATATGAAGTGGTGTATATTACCATCTATGAAAATTTAGTAGGTACTGTGTATCATCCAGTCGAAGGACAAACAGATGACACTCCACTCATAACTGCAGATAATACACACATTGATCCTATCACTCTTAATAATGATAGATATGTTGCTCTCTCACGTAATCTAATAAAGCAGAACGACAAAATAAGGAAATGGAATGGTAAGATACCGTTTGGAACTAAGATCGTTATAGAGTCATCACATGACGAAATAAATGGTGAGTGGACTGTTCATGATACCATGAATAAAAGGTATATGAGAAACGTAGATTTTTTTCAAAATCATAAAGACCCAACAAGTATCTATGGAAAATGGTATGGTCTCAAGATTAAAATTGAAGTCACGTTTAAAAGAACATACATCGGTGGCAATATTATTTATGAAGAAATTGTTTGACTTCTTCATTTTTTTTGCGTAATTTACTGTTATGAGCGAATACTATAAAAAAGTTGATGATCACACAATGGATCATGATGGCAAAAGATATTTTGAAAAATCTTTTGTATCAAAAAGATTATCAAATAATCTAGAAACTATTGAATCACTACAGAATAGATCACATGAAGCTGAGAAACTATTAATGGGAATTAGTAATCATTGGTTTATTAATTTCTTCTTCGGTAAGAAGATAAAAAAACATTT
>Ga0306866_1000630_pt1 | contig 10357 bp, 16 predicted proteins | sample AntRauTorckE5432_FD_190450 | JGI IMG/M metagenome (GOLD analysis project Ga0306866, IMG submission 190450) | Saline lake microbial communities from Rauer Islands, Antarctica - Metagenome Torckler E5 #432 (v2) (version 2) | ecosystem: Environmental > Aquatic > Non-marine Saline and Alkaline >...
GTCACTTTAATGTACACGCGCCCGTCGTGAATCTCATAGGCGATCTTCTCTTCCATTACCAGCACTCCTTACCTCACCCTTCTGGGGTAGGTCTTTTTAGCCTGCAATAAGCCCAAGAATACTAAAGAAGGCGGTTCTTGTCGACTCGGAATCGAACTTGACCTCGGACTTGTATGCGTCCCAGGAGTAAGGGTCTTCCTCATCGGCAAGGCACTCAAGGTAGATTTTCCAATGGAAATCGTGGTAGTACGCTTCAAGGTACATGACGCACGCGAGGGCGTCGATTCCTGTCAGTTCCCAGGCGTTGGGTCTTTTGTCTTCGGTCATTTCAACTCCTTTTTAGTACCAAGACCAATCTTGATACATTGATTCCAGGCGGTCCGTCCAGTCCACTTTTTTTTGCACGTCAAACACGATATTAAACTTCGGACTGTGGGTGTCCTTATACAAGGAACCCACGATCAAGATGTTGAGGTCCCAAGTCTTCACTTCTTCTGAGGCGTTAAATAGCATGCCGAAGTCACCCCCTTTTAGGGTTTCAGCGTGGATAGGCTGTCCACTAATGAGAATCCCGTCGTTTCTAAGAGCCCAAAACAACTCCCGGTAATCCAGCCAGGGATGAAGGCAAACGTCCTGACCGAAAAGGTCAGAGATCCCCTCTCTCAGCTTGAAATACGTAGTTAATGGGTCGAGCATTGTTCTATCCTCTTCTTAGTTGATGAATCATGATACACCTTCTTGAAGACGAATGCAAACGAAAACGGCCACCCTCCGAAGAGAGTGACCGTTTTCAAAAACCCCAACGTGCTCGACCTCCCTCGAAAGGGGATCGTAGGACCTCAAGGGGGTTTAGACTCCCTCTTTTAGAGAGAGTCGTCTATCCGGTTAATTCCGGTGTCGTGACTATGCCACGCATCGTCAAGTTGGCTAGACTTGCTTACTTGCCCTCGGGAGCCACCCGGAGCTATCTGACGTTGTAAAGGAACCTTAGCTCAAGTTCCTTATGCAGGTGGTGGGATTCGAACCCACGCTGTACTGATTTTAAGTCAGTTGCCTCTGCCGCTGGGCTACACCCGCGTCCTACCTATTTACTCAGGGCCTGAGCCAAGCGTTGTGGTAGGTAGCTTGAACTTATAATGCCTTGATACGTCACGTGTCAAGTACATATCGCTCAAATCTAACTAAATATTCCCTCTCTTACAACTCAGGAGCGACCACTGGAAGTAAGGTTTCTGCCCCTGGGATAAAAAGGGCTTTAATGATTTTCTGGCATTGCGAACCTCGTGCGCTACGTCAAAAAAAGTTTAAGTGCCTCTTGGTACTTCACCAACGTGAAGCCACCTTCGTAAGCTGACGTCTTAACATAGCTTGTCATGAACTCGTCTATGTCATCGTCTAGACACACATGATGCGTCACTTCTGGGTGTTTGTCAAGCCACTTTTGAATGACTTCGCCTCTAAACTCGACGTTCAGGTCGTCTTCCAGGGGTAGGACGTCCAAGACCTTGTGCTTGAGCCCTCTTGAGGTCAAGATGTGTCGCAAGGTCTCAAGAGATATGCTCCTACGCCATGAAGACGACACTACCACGGCAGCCCCTGTCTCGTCAAGTAGAAGATTCAGAAGTTGTACGGACGCTGGGTTAACCATGTAAGACCAGTACCCGCTATCCTCCAGACTCTTACCTGAGCAGTGAGTAGCCGTGTACCTCAACCAAGCCGTGTCGTTAAGAACGCCGTCTATATCAAGAAACAAGACCTTCAAGCGTAAGACTCCACGAAAGCTCGCACCGAAAGCGCGGCCTCTTCTGCATTCTCAAAGGGACCGTGCCAGGATTTCACGAGACGGCGACCGTCGGGACCCCCTCCCAGTCTGACCTCAACTCGGACGTTATCCCAACTTTTAGGCTGCTTGGGTACGTCGCGATAGGTCTCGTCTACTCGAAGCCAAAGCTTCGAGTTACCAATACCAACCATCTCCCAAGCGTCAGCTAGCCACGCATCAGGGAAGTGAGGTAGAAGCTCTTCCAAAAACTCTGTGTACATATCTTATCCTAGTAGTAAGGCGGCTCCTCCAAGAGCGAACCACGTACCTCCACTTATAAGACACAACGCAAGACCCGTCAAGCGTAAAAACCAAAGCCATCTTGAGTCAGTAGCAGTGGCTTTTCTTAGGTCTGACCTTTCGTTGAAGCCTAGAGATCCTGTGATAGTGTCAATAACACCTCCCCAGAAGAATACTCCTAGAGCCCAACCCAAGATACCGGGTAGAAGGGCCGTGAGAGGTAGACAAACCAGAGCTACGATGCCCGCAAGGCGTGGGGCCATGCCGATGATGAATTTATCACTCTGCGTTGACTCACGTAGAGGCTTCCACTGAATCTGAGCCCAGCGAACACCTCCGTCGGGATGTTTGCGGGGGAGCAAACTGATCTCATGCCAGGACTCTCCTACTGTGAACCTGACCGCCGAGAGGTGTAACCTCTCGTGCAAGTAAGCCCAGAATAGGAAAGTAGGCACGGCCAGTACAATGAGCAAGATCAGGGCTTCACTCATCTTTTTTGCTGTCTTGGATACGATCTAGCACGTGACTGTATGGAAAAAAGGCCGTCTCTTTGTCGGTCTTACCAGGGTAAGGGTAGAAGGTGATCGTCACGCCAGATGACATATTGACGACGCTGTGGATGTCTCTCAGTGTGTACAAGTCCTCACGATCGGTCTCAGTCTTGGCGACCGCAAGGTAGATTGCATCGTTGGGCTCGTCGTATACAGTGGTCAAGAATTTACGCTCATGGAGCATTAGGGTTTGCTCTTCACGAAACGCTGTCCAAATCTTTCCGTGATCATGCAAAGGTGCCATTGTATTTCCTTTAGTTCAGGTGGTTGAGTTTGTGAGGTCTTCTGGGGTCATCCCAAAGAGACTCAGGAGGAATTCTTTGGAGATCTTTTCCCTGTTCCAGAGGTCTAGCAGTGTAGACTTCGGTACGACTGCAACGGCGTGTGTGTCCGTCATAGCAGTCACGCTTCGTAGGTTGTCAAGAGGGACCAGTTCTGGGAGGTTATTGGGCTTCTCGATGTTGCTAAACAACACGGGACGCTTCTCGTTAAACTTCGTAGCCTTCTCCTCGAAGACCGTCAGGTTGTCAAGCATCAATTTCAGTTTCATTGCTCCTCCTCTCCGTACCCCAGAGCATCAAGATGCTCATTGAGGTGGTTTTCTGTGTCAAGGTCTCGGATTGTGGCAAGCCACCTTCCGTACTTTCCAGTCTTGTAGGTCTTTACAAGAATCTGGCCGTCTGGGGCGTGAACTTCAAACCACTCTTTGGTCGCATCCGAAGCAATGAGTCCTGCGGTGTATTCTACCGACCCTTTCTTCACGCCGTAAATCTCGGGGGTATTAACCCCTTTAAGTCGAACCCGGATGTGCTGGTAGCACTTGAATCCCAGGTCAATCTCCAAATCCAAGGTGTCTCCGTCTACCACACGTAAGAGCTTTGCTTCTCTTACGTAATCTTCCCCTTGCGTCATTATGATCCTTTTTGGTTGGACCTACTGACGACCTATTGGTCGTCAAGCCACGCCTCGGCAGCCTTAAGGCGTACAAGCACGTGGGAGGTCAAGTTTTTTGATGAGTCCGTTACATGCAGAAAAGAAGCTCTCCAACAGGTACAAACCTTACATTTATGGATAGCTCTCATGGGAAACTCGGGGTCATTATGGTCCGATTCCTCATACGAGAGGGTCTTCCATTCGTGTAGTCCCAACTTACATAGTAACGTTCTCACAGATAACCCCGTTCCCTGAAGGGGATTAATATTCGGGGAGAGGCAAGACCTGTGTTGCTGATGCTATGGACCTCACCCTGTATTCCTAGCAGGTCTCTATGTAGGAATCCAAAGTGTGAGCAAGAGTTCATCTCCAACCATCCATACTGTTCCGTCAAGACCTCAATGTCTTTTTTGACTTCGTGCGACCCTGCATCGGAAGTGCAGTCCACGATACGCCAGGAAAGGCCATGACTCTCATAAAAGTCTGTGACCGTAGATAAAAGCAGATAAAATTCGTCTTGCCACGTGTCCGGCGAGCACCAAGAGAACTGCTCCAGCTTCTTGAATTCCTTACACCTTTTAAAACCTTCAAATTCGCTCTCTAAGCGCCAACACTGGTTCAAGGCGTACACCCTATGGGGTTCTACCTCCAGGCCCGCGTAATGGGCCAGAAGGCCCTGCTCTGCCGATCCCGTAAGGACGTGCGTATCGTCGACTGCCAAGGTTTCGTAGCCAAACCCCTGTGCGCGCAGCATCTCCCAGGTGATAGAGCTTGGAACTGAGAGGTAACGGAAGCCCTCCGCAATCAACCGGTCTTCAAAAGAGCGGAAGAGGTCTCGCTCCCACTCGCTCTCTTGAAACGAAAGCTGTGGAATCCCATCATAGTTTATCATGGGGTCCAATCTATCTGGAGGAATACCGTCGAGTCTTGGTAGGAGGCTTCCAGTCCGATGAAGATTCCGCCAAGCTCGCTTGGGTCATGCTGACCCTTGGTCTGGTTCAGGAACGAAGCCACTTGCTCACAGAATGCGATGTACTCTTGGGGCTCGACCTCACCATATAGACTGCGGGAGATACGATCTTGGGTACGTACCATGTCCGTGTCAACCTCACTAGACAAATGATCCTCGGTCTCCGATACAGGCTTCCATGTCAGAGTTTGACGCGGGTTATCAAGCCTCAGAATGATTGAACGGATGTAGTTTGAGAAGTTGGGTGCGACCCTCTCGAACATCTCAGCCTCAAACCCAAGCTTTTCTAGAAGCTCTAAACTGTCCCCGAAATCAATACTCGACTGAGAAGGATTCTCTTCCAGGTATTTTGTGATCTGGTCCACGTGATCCGGGTCAGGCTCGGATTGTAGACTATTTAGGGCGATCTGCACGAACAACGTATCAGCTAGGCTGTCTAGAACCTCTTCAGGTAAGTCGTCCAGATTAAGCCGCGCAAGCACTTCTGGAGGCATGCTCACAGATACGGACATCGCTTTGATTTTTTGTTCGAGTCTTTCCTGAAACTTCATGATCTGTCCTCAATCGTAAGTAATGCCAAGCCCTCCAAGCCAGAAAACGTCCTCGTGGTCGTCCTCGTCGTCGTCCTCGTCGTCAAGCCAGGGCTCTGGAAAGTCCAGGTCTTCTGTTATAGCCGTGTCGTGCTCTTTTTGCAAGCTCTTTTTGACTGCAATCGTCCCTTCCCCCCCGCACGTCTTGCAGTCTTCCTTGACGCTAAAGCCTATGTACAGTCTAGAGCCTTTGCAACACGGGCATATTTCACGTTTCACTTTCTTTGGCATGATCTGAGCCTTCTAGTCTTGTCCGCCTTGACTTACGGACGAGTTCACTGAATTGAACCAGTGCTTCCAAGGACGTGCCGTGTTTTTCGGCAACACCTGCGACAGCACCGATGATATCAGATAACTCGATCATAAGTAGAAGAGTCTGACCTTGACTCTCGGCGTCGATTGCTTCGTCAAGTTCCTCTTGGATCTTCGACATCTCACCATAGACACCGGCTTTGATGGGCACCTTGTGGAATGTTACTTCCTCAGTCCTTGAAGGCGTGGTACATCGTGCGGTACACCGCCACTGCGTGCTTACAGGGCAGGGTCATCCGGTGCCCGTGGGCGGGGCACGTGCAAGACACCTTACGGTTGGTAAGGTCCCACTTGACGTGGTACGTCTTACCCTTCTCGTTGGAGACGTTGGCGCGAAACACCTTCGCGTCGAAGTCTATCCGCAGGTCCGAGATGCGGTCCATGTACTCTTCGGAGCGAAGGCAGATTGTTCTGCCAGCGGCGTTCTTCACGGTGGGTGCGTACTGGATAAGCTCGGCTTTCATTTGGTGCTCCTTTGGGTTCGTTCCGTATCTCTTACACCTATAATACGCACGAGATCCGCTTTTTTCAAATATAACTCAGATTTTTTTACGCAAAGCGCTCAACGTGGTCATGGACACCAACTCAATCCCCTCGGCTTCCATAGCCGCGCGCGCGCCCTCTTCACGGTCTACCACGCACAAGCATGTATCCACAACGTAGCCTCCCTTACGAAGCCTGTTGGCCGCCTGAAGAGACGACCCCCCGGTGGTGACCACATCTTCTAGGAGAAGGATAGAGGAGCCCTCTGCCAACCCACTACCTCCCAGAAGCCAGGGATGCGCTCCGTGAGGCTTTCGCTCCTTACGTACGAGGATTCCCGACGCGCTACCTAGCTGGTGGTGTCCGTGACGTATCAAGGCCGCCGTCACGAGGGGGTCGGCTCCAATAGACATCCCACCATAGCCTTTGACAAAGGGGCATGTCTGTAGCACATAGGATACGATGAGGTCTCCCAGGACCTCGGCTCCGTTCGAGGTAAGTGCCGTCTTACGGACGTCAAGATAGATACCGCTGACCTCTCCAGAGGCAAGCGTGAACTCTCCTTTCAGCACTGAGTGCCTTATCAGGAGGTAGTGCAGCTTCGTAAGTTGGTCATCTGTCAAGTAAGTCATTTTTTCCCTGAGTTAAAGCAAAAGAACCATGCTCTCATAAAAGAGCATGGTTCAAATGGGCTTGAATGTCAAACGTATTCAGTCGTCGCAGGTATCTCCGTGACGACAATGGCCGGGATTGTCTGCATTGCGGCAGTGTCCGTAGCCGTTACCCTGTCTTGGGTGGCCGTCATCGTCCAAGCACTCCTCTCTCTCGTGAGGGCACTCAGCCTTGTGAGGACAGTCCTCGGGGTGATCCTGATGAGAGCAGTCCCCGTCGCATTCTGGTACGGCAGGAGGCTCAATGCAATAGGGCGCAACATCCTTGACCACAATCACGGGAGTGTGTACGTCACACTCGCACTGGAGGGCAGGGTCCAACTCCGCCCAAGCCAAAACCTCTTCACCCAAGCCCAGAGGCGATGAGTGGTCAATGTCATTGGCGTAAAGGAAGTGCAGGTCACGAAGGCCCGTCAAGACGGGATGTGCGGTTGAATCAAACGTGACCAGATAGGACTCGCCCTGGTTATTGTCTGTCCGGACTCCGCAGGTTTGAGTTCCATTGGAATGATGCTCAAGATGCACCAGACCTTCCGTGGACACGGCATCTGTTTTACCCCAGGACAGGTCGTCACCGGACATCACAAGACCTCCGCCTTGAGCTACAAAGTTTTCCAGGGTCGTGATTGAATTGACGTCATCAATCGGATGTCCGGGGTTGGAGAACCACACCACATCGTAATGCTTTACGTCACTCCAGTCAAGCCCGTCCGAAGGCTCTTCAAGGAATGTGACCTGATACCCTGCGTCACGCAACCATCCTGCCACTGCGGTCACGTCTTCTTTGAACTCCCCTGAGTGGTCATCGTCACGTACTACGAGAACTTCCAACCCTTGGCAAGGATGGTCACGTGTGACCCAACGTACTGCGTTTTGCGCGAGCTTCTTGGCTTTGTGCGAAGGCACATCGGGGTTCGTAAGCTGAAGAACAATGCCGACGATACGATGGCTTTGAACCTCTTCGCCTTCACAGACAGGGCCGCAGTCCTCACCCACACAAGGGCAGTCATCGCCTTCGCATACGGGCGGGCACTCGGGACCGCAACACTCAGCATCGCAACGGCAATCAGGGTGACCCGGAGGGCAGGAACCCATATCAGGCCCCGAGTCCTCTCCTACATCCGTCCCTGCGTCTCCGTCCCCTGAGTCGTGTGGCGTGCCTGCGTCATCCCCGGCAGCGTCTCCACCGCCGTCTCCTGCGTCTCCGTTACTGTGGCCACCGTCTCCCTCACCGACATCAGGTAAACCAGCATCCGGGTCTGGGATGCACACAGGGTCACCGTCATCCCAGCTTCCAGACCAGCCCCCGGTCAAGACCAACCCAGGACCGCAAGGGTCGGCTACAGAAATTTGGCCCCCCAAACAGCCTGAAATAAAGATGAACAGCGTGCTTAACCACGCCAGGGCTTGTAACTTGTTACTCATTGTAACTCCTGAACCGTCTTCTCGCCGTCAGTGACGATCGTGTCGGTCGGTGCAACGGCTTTGCCGTCTAGTTCGATGATACGGAATTCTACACGACGGTTAGCCGCCATGCCTTCCGTGGTTTTGTTGCTTGCGATGGGCCGTCCTTCGCCGTAGCCCACTGCGGTCAGTCGCTTGGGGTCCACCTGTCCCTTGCGGATCAGGAACCTCACTACGGACTTGGCGCGCCTCTCAGACAGCTTCTGGTTGGAGGTCTTGGAAGACCTCCAATCCGTATGGCCTTCTACACGAATTTGCGTGATCTGAGGGTTGTCGTTCAAAGCGTCTGCGACTTCAAGTAGGAGCGAGTACGACCTTGGCTTGATCACGGACTTCGCCGTGTCAAAGTGTACCTTCTCGCTGATCGCCAAATGCGTGGAGGTGACGATCACACGGGGCTTCTTGACAGGAGGAACATCTTCTACCACTTCAGGGCATTTGGGACAGTCCTCAACCGAGGGAGGTGCGACCTCACAAGGTGTGGCTTGAGGAGCGTACGTCATGCCTGCGTAAACGCGGACATTACCCGCCCCGACGCCTGAGTTGAACCCTGAGCCCAGTCCGGCTTGGACAAGCGTGTTACGGCTTGCGTACCATCGCACACCCCCGAGGACTTCAAAAGGGTTCCCGGTAGGTGAGCTTGCCAGACCTACGTTACCAAACGCAGTAGCCTCAAGAGACAGTTTTTCTTCGATCAAAGGCACCTCAGTACCAAGACCGTACCTCACCATGTCATCCGAGATGTGGCTAATGGCGTTTCTTCTGGGTCGAATCTGAACTCCCAGATTCGAGGTGAGGCGAATACCCCCTTCGGTAACGTAGTCGAGAATGAAGCTGGGCTCAACGCGAGGAACGCCGTCTCCGTTGAACGAACCCGTGTCCCCCGTAGGAAGGTAGAGCGTGCCTGCGAACGCAAGGCCAAGACCCGCCTCGTTTTCCTCTCTACCCAGAACCTGAAACTTGGGACGGAACCTGATATCACCTACAGCCGAAGACGACAAAGCGCCTCCCCCGTTGTAGAAGCCAAGATCACCGGCTTGGTGCAGGGCTACAGGCAGCGTAAGAGCAAGCTCAAGACGGTCACCAAGCCCAAGTCCGAAACCAATGTCAGCGCCAAGCCTACGTCTCACGGGCTGAGATACAACCTCGTTTGTGCCCGAGTCCACGACCTGGATAGGCGAGTTGATGTAGTGCAGGAAGAAGCCGACCGAAGGGGTCAGGTGAGGTAACACCTCCGCCGTATCCACGTTCAAGACGTTCTGCCGTTGCGCTGCGCGCGGCTCGAAGGTCTCGGCTTGAAACGCCGTGTCTTGTGCCTGTGCGGGCAGTGAAGCGCACATCAGTGCTGTAAGCACTGACAAAGAATACTTTCTGTTCATAACATCCTCTAATCCAAAAAAAGAACCAGGGCATTGTACTATGCCCTGGTTCAGATAACGGCTCTTACGGACTCAAACTTCCTTTAAGAGCTAGGTTCGTTTAAATTAGCTGCCCACGGGGTAAGTTGCCCTGCATACACATGAATAAAGGTCTCACCTGTCCCCGTAAAAAACTTCTTTCTGTAGCCAGGATCTATGGTACCAAACTGGCGGTGGATAGCAGGATTAAGCTGTCCGACGTATCCTCCATAGTCAAGCTCTTGGATAGCATCGGAAAAGGAAAGTTCCGAAATGACGCGCGCAGAGGCGAAAGAGCCGTTCACAGGGTTAAAAAGCTGAGCGGTGTTTAAATCTTGGAGGTATCCAGGGTCCGAATAATCCAGGCCGAACCTGTCTAAATACTCAGGGGTCATGCCTGGATAAAACCACCACTGGAAGGTCTCGAACACGGGACGTGGCGTAGCAAGAGCCGAGTTGGTCGGTTGCATTTGAACGACGCTATCTGTGTCGAAGTTGAGCGTGGCATCGTTAGGCGCGAGGTCAAAGACAAGGTAATTTTCTGAGTACCCCCAGTAGGCATAACCTAGATTCGAGGAGGTGTACCCCGAATACAAAAAGAACGCCGCTTCGGTAGTGTCTTCTATGGCGTAAAACGTCACGCTTCCAGCGTTACCTTCAAACCAATACTGCATCGGGGAGGCTCGGGACAATCGAGAAGGAAACACGTCCGCATTCGATTGAGGGTCCTCTCCCAGAACCAGTCGCGCTTCAAACCCTCCGTCTGGAGCACATAAGAGCGAGATGGTTTGGTCGGTGAAGTTAGATACGGATGAATTTCCAAACTCAAAAGGATTTAGTATCCCGTTATCAAGGTCAGCGACCGATCCGTTTGGCATGTTGAACAGGATCTCGGACCCATTGAGGGTGGATGTCAAGGTGAAA
>Ga0306866_1000633_pt1 | contig 10319 bp, 6 predicted proteins | sample AntRauTorckE5432_FD_190450 | JGI IMG/M metagenome (GOLD analysis project Ga0306866, IMG submission 190450) | Saline lake microbial communities from Rauer Islands, Antarctica - Metagenome Torckler E5 #432 (v2) (version 2) | ecosystem: Environmental > Aquatic > Non-marine Saline and Alkaline >...
ACTTTCACGTCCTTGCCACTCTCAAGTGCCCAAATGTAGGACTGGCTGACATTCAGTTGATCAGCCAGTTGTCGCTGGGTTAACCCTGCTGCAAGGCGCCCTTGCTGCAACAGCAACCCAAGCCCCTGAGAATCTCTCACGGTTCCGCGTAGCGTTCCCATAACCCTCCCAATTCAGTGTCAAGAATAGAGTATCTGACTAAGGTTTCATAGTCAAGAATATTTACTAGGTTTTTGTAGTCAATTCATTTGACTAGGTTTTTGCATTCAGTTAGACCGACAGAATGCCCCACCTTGGCGATTGCATTCTCACAAACGAGAATTCAAAGTGTTTCCGCGAGGTCTGCGGGAAAGGGTTTGGCTTTTGAAGCCAGACCTTATGGCAGAAGTTCAGAAGGGGCGGGAGAACGCTAAATGTCAGAGGGCTGCGCTAGCGTAGCCGCCGCATCAAGAATGGCAGCGCTAAGTAACTGGCTAGCTGCATAGAAACCCGGATCTCACGACCAGGGTGCTCCAGTAAAAAGATGCGGCCCCAGCAATTGCTGGGGCAAGTCGTGGGGCATAAGCCCCTGCAAGAGAGGCTCTAATGTCCGAATCATTTCCACAAGACTGCTGGCTATATAAGCCGGGCCACAAAACTCATGTTATCCAGCTCAATGTCATGCGAGACAAAGAAAGGTTCCCAGCTGAGGTTGAGTTGATAGACCTCGAGACCCTTGAGATCAGCTACAACGGCCAGGTTGTGCAGCTGAAGAGTCATGATGCGGTCGGGGTGCATTTTGATTGCTTACATGCGTTCGAGAATGCGATTAGTTTCGCTCCAGAGGCACTTCTCCTTCACGTACAAGTGAGCGGTCCAACTGGGTTTAAGGAAAACGCATGGCGCTCGGTGTACTTGGCCCAGGGGTAATTGACGGATTGTGCCACCAGTGATCATGACTCGGGCTATTTTCTCGTATGAGAAATGTGAGCCAGGTAGCAGTGGCGTCAGATTTTGAGTTGAGCCTCTCTCAAACGATCCCGCTGAAAAACGTCGTAGCCTCCACTTATGTTGCATTTGATGATTATGCATACAGCGTTGCCAAGATTGAGATCATGCGTCAGTATGCCCTTTTTCTGGCCGACGCCATGGAAAGAGTTCATGCGCACAACTAAGCTCGATATAAGAGCGATGGGATGTTTTGACGTCATTTAATTACGCAAGCTTTATTTGGTCAGTCGCAGACAAGTTGAGGGGGCCATACGGAAGAGCAGATTACGGCCGCATCATTCTTCCCTTTGTCGTTCTTCGTCGACTCGACTGCACGCTAGAAGCAACCAAGGACAAAGTCCTGGAGGTGGCGAGCAATAACTCCCTGGACGGCGTGACTCAAAACGTGATGCTTCAGGATGCAGCTGGCTACAAGTTCTACAACACATCTAAATACGACCTCAAGAAAGCAAGCGGAGATCCCTCTCAGTTGCGTCTGAATCTCCAGTCCTATGTCAACGGATTCTCGCCTAATGTGCGAGATGTATTCGAGCGCTACGAGTTTGACGCTGAGCTAGCAAAGCTTGAGGAGAATGATCTTTTGCTGTTGGTCACCCAGGAGTTTTTGAAGCTGGATCTGCATCCAGACAAGGTTAGCAACACTGAGATGGGCAACGTTTTTGAGAACCTAATTTCTCGTTCTATGGAAGCAGCTAACGAACAAGCCGGTGAATACTTCACCCCTCGAGATGTTATTCGACTAATGGTCAACCTGCTTTTCGCCCGAGACGGAGACATACTTTCCAAGCCCGGCATAGTCCGGCACATATACGACCCAACTGCGGGCACTGGAGGAATGCTTTCGGTAGCAGATGAATACATCAGGAGTCGCAACCCCAAAGCTTCACTCAGCCTCTACGGGCAAGAGATCAGGGCGGCTTCTTACGCAATCTCTAAGACGGACTTATTGATTAAAGGTCAAAACGCGGAGAACATGGTTCTTGGAGACACTCTTAAGGTTGACGGGCACTGGGACAAGAAATTTGATTATTGCCTAGCGAACCCTCCCTTTGGAGTGGAGTGGAAAGCATCGCAAGATGCCGTTACCAAAGAGCACGAGCAGCAAGGTTTTGCTGGTCGCTTCGGACCGGGGCTCCCAAGGGTCAGCGATGGGTCACTGCTTTTCCTTTTGCACTTGGTCAGCAAAATGAGGCCAGTCTCTGAAGGCGGCGGACGCATCGGGATCGTCCTAAACGGGTCTCCCCTTTTCACAGGAGCAGCTGGCGGCGGCGAGAGTGAGATCCGCAAGTGGCTGTTGGAAATGGACCTTGTCGAGGCGATTGTTGCTATGCCAAAAGACATGTTCTACAACACGGGAATTGCCACCTACATTTGGATTCTAGATAACGACAAGCCGGCAGAGCGCAAGAACAAGGTTCAGCTAATTGACGGCACTGGCTTCAACCAGAAACTGAGAAAGAACATTGGCAGCAAGCGTCTTGAATTCTCTGAGCGGAACATCGAAGACATCGTCAAGCTCTATGAGGGCTTTGAAGAAGGAGAGTTCTCTAAAATCTTCAAATCTGAAGACTTTGGTTACACAACAATCACTGTGGAGCGACCACTTCGCCAGAGCTGGCAAATCAGCGAGGAGAAGATAATCACCCTCACAGAGATCGCCACTTTGAAAAAGCTTGACCCTGAAGACCGACAAAAGATCAGGGAGATTCTAGAGTCCCATATTGGAGACGAAAAGCTCCAGGACAAGGATGACTTCACAAAACACCTAAAGAAGCTTCTCTCAGAGATTTACGAACTCACCACAGCACAGCTAAACGGTCTAGTGAAGCACTTCGCGCAGCGTGATGATGAAGCTCCAGTTGTGACGGACAAGAAGGGCAATCAAGCCCCAGACCCTGATCTACGCGACACCGAGAATGTGCCACTTACTCAGGACATCGCTCAATACATCGAGAGGGAGATCAAACCTCACATTGAAGAGTTCTGGGTAGACCGCAGCAAAGACAAGGTGGGTTACGAGTTCCCATTTACTCGTCATTTCTACAAATATACCCTACCAAGACCTCTGGCAGTAATCGACAGTGAATTGAATCAGCTTCTGAGCGAGATTAGTCAGCTTCTTAAAGAGGTTGAGAAGTGAGCGAGAGGGGACATTTTTCCAGCGCTCTCGAGTGGCTCTCAGGTGTTCCAAAGACTTGGGAAACTAAGCCGTTGTATTCCGTTGGTTTCGAGAATAAAAAGCGGAACAAGGGCCTAACTGAACAAAACCTACTCTCGCTCAGCTATGGCAGGGTCATAGATAAAGACATCAATTCAGATAGCGGACTGCTTCCTGAGTCATTTGACTCTTACCAGATAGTTGAACCAGGCGACCTAATTTTTCGATTCACTGACCTTCAAAACGACCAGAGGAGTTTGAGGTCTGGCTTGGTCAAGTCCCGAGGAATAATCACCAGCGCCTATTTAGGCTTCAGGCCAGTGGGTGCGCATCCAGAGTTCTTGGCATATTTGATTCACGCATATGACGTGAACAAGGTTTTCTATGGCGTGGGGTCGGGTCTGCGACAAAGTCTCAATTGGCAAGACGTGCGAACAATGCCGGTGCCGCTTCCTTCCATTCAAGATCAAATCGCACTGACTCAGTACCTCGACCAAGAGACCTCTCGAATAGACGCCCTGGTCTCAAAGAAAGAGCAGTTGATTGAGAAGCTATTGGAGCGTAGGCGGGCTCTTATTACTCAGGTAGTTACCAAAGGCCTAGATCCGAATGTACCAATGAAGGATTCGAGGGTTGAGTGGTTGGGAAATATTCCACAGACATTTCGAGCTGAGAAATTCAAGTATGTTGCGCGACTGAGCACTGGCTCGAGCCTCTCAGACGAAGAAAAGGCAAGGTTTAGCTCGCGACCTGACGATTCGCTCCCTTATGTGTCATCGAAGGATGTAAGCCTTGAGGAGCGAAGTTTGAACACCTTGGTTGATCTTCACATACCGACCTCTTCAACTAATTATCGGAGAGCAAAGCCTGGTTCGTTCCTCATGGTCCTTGAAGGCGGAAGTGCGGGCAGAAAACTCGCGATGGTTGATAAACCCGTCGCTTATGGCAACAAGTTGTGTGAATTTCGCGGCGGCGTGCAAATAATAAATTGGTTATTTTTTGTCGCCCAAACATCCTTTTTTCAGCACCAATTTCAGCTCGGCTTGAACGGACTGATCGGCGGCGTTTCGCCAAGCAAGGTTGGCAATTTCTATTTTCCTCAGCCTGAAAGAAATCAGTTGGGGGAATTGCTTGCCTATCTAGACCAAGAAACCGCTCAGGTAGACACGCTTGTAACGAAGACACGCAAAGCCATCGAACTCCTAAAAGAGCGCAGGCAGGCACTGATTACTCAGGTTGTAACTGGGAAGATAGACGTCAGGGGGTTTGCTGGTGGCAATTCATAATGAGTACGTATTCGAGAACGAGATATGCGCTGAGCTAAAAAGCAGGGGCTGGCTTCACTCAGCTTCGGATGCGGGATATGACCGAGAGCTTGCTTTGTTCCCAGCAGATGTTTTCGCATGGCTAGAAGAATCACAACCGGAGCAGTGGAAGAAGATTGTCAAACCCGGTGACTCGGAGAGTCATCAAACCAAAGCTAAGAATGATTTGTTGCATCGTCTAGTGAAGACATTGGATTCCAACCTCTCTAACGGTGGTGGGACTCTAGAAATGCTGCGTAAGGGCTTTAAAGCATCCCCTGCAAAGTTTGAAATGTGCCAGTTCAAACCAGCCGATGGCCTGAACCCTGAAACAGTTTCTCGCTATGGCAAGAACCGCCTTCGAGTAATGCAGCAAGTGCACTACTCGAATAAAAGGCGACCCGATGGCAAACAGCACAACTTCAGCATTGATCTTGTCCTGTTTTTGAACGGGATCCCTGTTGCAACGGTAGAGCTCAAGACCGACCACACCCAGTCGATTCACGAAGCGGTTGCTCAATATAAGCAGGACCGTGAACCTAAAGGTGAACCCCTTTTATCCTTCGGGCATAGGGCGCTCGTTCATTTTGCCATGTCCAACTACGAAGTACAGATGACCACGAAGTTGGCGGGAAAAGACACTTACTTCCTGCCTTTTAACATGGGTAACAACGGAGGGGCAGGAAACCCATCTCGTGAGGACACCTCGCCAACTGCGTACATGTGGGAGCAGATCTGGGAAAAAGACACTTGGTTGAATATTCTTGGTCGATTCATGCACCTTGAGTCAACCAAGGAGACGGACCCAGTTACCGGTGAGAAGACACTCAAAGAGACCCTGCTTTTCCCTCGCTTTCACCAATGGAGTGCCGTGACCTCATTGGTTGAGACTTCAAGAGCTCAGGGCCCGGGACATCGTTATCTGATTCAGCACTCTGCGGGATCGGGTAAGACTAATTCCATTGCTTGGTTAGCGCACCAACTATCAACACTTCACTCCGATGGCAACAAAGTTTTTGACGCGGTGATTGTCATCACTGACCGCACCGTTCTCGATGATCAGCTCCAGAGCGCAATCAAGCAGATCGATGCCAAGACAGGGGTTGTTGCAGCAATCTCTGGTGATGGAGAATCCAAGTCGCAGCAGCTTGCTGCCGCGTTGTCAGGCAGTAGACCCATCATCGTCGTTACCATCCAGACCTTCCCTTTTGTTATGGATAAGCTCCGCGAGCAAGGCGAGACGCTGGGCAAGAACTTCGCGATCATTGCCGATGAAGCCCACTCTTCTCAAACCGGAACAACAGCTAGCAAGCTGAGAGCAGTCCTGAGTGATGCTGAGTTCGCTAGTTATCAAGAAGGTGGCGAGGTAGACATCGAAGCCACTCTGCTTGCAGAGATGGGAGCACGCGCTCACGCACCAAACCTTTCTTTCTGTGCCTTTACCGCCACTCCGAAGGCCAAAACACTTGAGCTATTCGGGACCACCGGTGAAGATGGCTTACCTAAGCCTTTTCACCTCTACACGATGCAGCAGGCAATTGAAGAGCGATTTATTCTCGATGTGCTGCAGAACTACACGCCCTATAAAGTGGCCTTCAAGTTAGCTCACAATGGCATGGAGTATGACTCCGATGCGCCGCTTGTGGATCAGGCTGAGGCCGTCAAAGAGATGATGTACTGGCTAAGGCTTCATCCAACAAACATCGAGGCGAAAGCGTCGATCATAATTGAACACTTCAGGTCGAATGTTTCCAGGCTCCTCGGAGGCAAGGCCAAGGCGATGGTTGTTACTGGCTCACGCAAAGAGGCCGTTCGTTACAAACTCGCCTTCGATAAATACGTTGCTGAAAAAAACTATAAAGATGTAAAAGCGCTTGTAGCGTTTTCGGGTGAAGTGATAGATCCGGAGTCTGGCCCCGAGAGCTTTACCGAGACGAAGATGAATCCAAAACTAAAGGGACGAAGCCTGCCGGAGGCGTTCAAGACAAATGAGTATCAGGTCATGCTGGTTGCAAACAAGTTCCAGACCGGATTTGATCAACCGTTACTGTGTGCGATGTATGTTGACAAGCGCCTAAGCGGAGTAAACGCAGTGCAGACACTCTCCCGCTTGAACCGCGTGGCAACCGGCAAGGATAAAACTTACATTCTCGATTTCGTGAACGACCCAGAGGAAATACGTGAGTCGTTCTTGCCTTACTTCCGAATCGCTGAGCTAACCGAGATTGCTGACCGCAACATTGTGGCAGATTTGGAGCGCAAGCTTGGCGCCTCGGGTATCTATGACAAAGATGATGTAAAGCGCGTCAGCGACTTAATTTTTACATCTAAAAAGGGCAAGGGCAATAATGCTTTGACCGCGGCCCTCAGTAAGCCTCGAGACATCTTTAAGTCATTACTAAAGAATGCGCGAACGTCAAAAGACGGTGCAGAGATTGATCGGTTGGAGACATTTAGAAAGGATGTTGGCTCTTACATCAAGGCCTATGGCTTTCTATCCCAGGTTTATGACTACGGCGACACCGACCTTGAACGGCTAAGTCTCTTCTTGAGACAGCTGGAAAAGGTAATTGCCGACTCAGCACCTGTGTCTTTCATCGACTTAAGTGACCTGGAACTGCTCAGATATCAAGTTACCGAGCAGCCCAAGCCCAGTCTGCTCATGAATGAAACTGGTGCGATTTCGCCATTCTCCGCCCTCGGAGGGCATGAAGTTAGGGACCCGATGCTTGTCTTACTCGAGGAGGCAATCGCGCGAGTTAACGAGATGGTCGATTTCTCTGATGGTTCAAAAGCATCGGGGAGAATCGTGATTGACTCAGTTAACCAAAAGCTCCGGGAAAATGAAGTAATTGTTTCTCAGGCGAAAGCGAATAGCGAAGATCAGTTTTTGGGAAGCTCGGAGCTGACCGATGCTGTAGTCCGGGCTCTAATCGGCCTAAAGAAGGACGCGGAAGATGCCTCGAGCCAGATTCTCAGTTCAGACGCTAAGAGGGAAGAGTTCACAAGGCTAATCGGGAAAGCAATGTTCGCTATGGTCAATGAGGCGGCGTAATCCCTCAGGATCAAGGAGTCCATGTCGGTACAAATTTCGCAACAAGTGAGTTGGGAGCATGAAAATGTATGAGTCAGTTGATCATCTTCAGATAAACGGTCAAGCACGGCCAATAAATGAACTCTTTGCAGCATCTAGGAGCTTCACGGTTGAGTACTACCAGCGAGAATATGCTTGGCAGCGTGTTCAGCTAGAGGAGTTAATCAACGACCTCGCTAGAAGCTTTATGTCCACCTATTCTCCCGAGCATCTAAGGTCTCAAGTATCGGGTTACCCGCCTTATTTTCTTGGCCCGATCATCACCTACACATCCTCAGCCGTGAGCTACTTGGTTGATGGCCAGCAAAGAGTAACAACGCTCGCGCTTCTACTTTTGTTTCTAAGAAGCAAGTCGAACGATGAGGAGCAGCGAACTTCATTGAGCGGCCTCGTCTACTCAACTAGTTATGGAACAGCGAATTTTCGCATGAGGGTCGAGGATCGCAACGCCGTTATGGAAGCAATCTTGGATGGAAATAAAGTTCAGGCGGACCTTCTGGACACCAGCAGCGGCAATATCTGGAGCCGATACCAAGAGCTAAACGAGATCTTTCCCGAGGAATTATTGGGAGACGCATTGCCCTACTTTGTGGATTGGATTCAAAATCGGGTGATTATCGTTGAGATCTCAACTCCCGACAAGAACATGGCTTTGGAGATCTTCGAAAGCATGAACGACCGAGGACTGCGCCTCACCAACATGGACATGCTGAAGAGCTACATGCTTTCTCGCATATCGGACCCATTGAAGATTGAAAAGGCTAATGACTCTTGGCGAACGGTTACCGGAGAACTCGCAGAGCTGCAGAAAAATGGCGAGACGGAATTTATGAAAAATCTGTTGAGAGCTAAATTCGCTGAAACCGCTAGAGAAACAGGAAAAGGCTCAACTCCCAGGCACTTCGAGGACATAGGAACTGCATTCCGCAAATGGGTTCGGGAGCAATCAGAGGCTAATGATGCGGATTCCGGAAGAATCGGGGCGATGCCATTGACCCGAGCCGAGGATTTCGAATCATTTGTAATGCTGGAGATGCCGACCCACGCCAGGAGATATAGACAGATGCTTTCCGCGTCACAGCGGCTTACCAAAGGTTGGGAGCACACCTACTTCAACGCGGCAAACAACTTTACGCTCCAATACCTTTTGGGCTTAGCAGTAAGCGAGGTGAAAGATGACGATGAAACTTTTAGGCAGAAACACGAATTAGTCGCAAAGTACATTGACTTGATGATTGCCAGAAGGATGGTGAATTTCAAGCGCCGCGGTTATTCCATGATGTATCGGCCGATGTTTGCTCTCGCAAAGTCGCTTCGAGGCAAGACACTCGAGGAACTTAGGTCCGTTCTTTCTGAGAGGGTATCTTCGCTAGAGGAGGGCTTCCGGGCGATAACTTTATACTCCCTAACTAACATGAATAAGCCAGATGTCTTCTATCTTCTGGCGAGGATGACCGCCTGGCTGGAGGGCGATGCTAGCGACAAGTTTTTCAACGGCCCAACCAACACGGACCCCTTTGAGGTGGAACATATCTGGGCAAATAAATTCGAACGCCACACTCACGAGTTTCTGACTGAGAATGAGTTTCTTCAAGCGCGAAACCAGTTCGGGGCCCTACTACTTCTGCCAAAAAGCTTCAACGCCTCTTTTGGCGCTCAGACCTATGCTGAGAAAGCCCCTCATTACCTCAAACAGAACCAATTGGTTCAAACCGTTGTTGACGGACTGGGGAGAAATAATCCAAGGCTCTCAGAAAAAGTTAACAAATTCGGACTTAATCTTGTTGGGTTCAAGGAGGGGTTCTCGAAGGAGGACATTGCCGTTCGTCAAGCGGCCTACCTCCAACTTTGCGAGGCGATTTGGAGTCCAGAGAGACTCGGACTCTCCGCAGATTAAAGAAGATGGTTCAGATAGACCGAAAAACTTGGCCACTCAGTCAGTTCCAGAATCCAGGGCAGTCGACTGTCTTCGCCACCACTCCAAGTTACTAGAGAGTTCTAGGCAGGGCAGGGACTAGTTAGGCAAGGCACACGGCATTATTTCCAAATAGCCAGCACTGCTCTGGATGAACCTTTCCCCACTCACTGCTGGAAAACGGTTTCTCTATGGTGCTCCAAGAAATAAGACTGATCCTGACCAAACTTCTTAACCCTCTTGGTTGCGTCTATGCTCCACCGTTCCAGAACATCCCTGTCTAGGTCGTCCGAAAACAGCATCTCCCCGGAGTTCTCGAAGGACATTAGCCCTGAGTCAAAGAGCTTGTCCAAGTGAGGAGAGAGGAACAGGCCGTTGTGGCCGTTGAGCCCTTCCTCGTTTGTCGAAGTCGCCCAGGGTTTGATGTGGCTGGCAATTAATAGCTTCGATGAAGTCACACCTGTTACTCGGCAGCTTCCTTCAAAAAACTCCACCCGCTCTCTGAACTTTCCTTGGCCTCTTCTTGCCAGCACTAAGGAGGCCTTCATGGTTTCTTCGAGCATTGCATCCTGGATTATCAGCTGCTCTGTTTCATCAAAAGCCAGGTCGTCTAGAGAGTTCGCACTGATGATTAGCTCTGGAGAACCCAGTAGCCCGAGCAGCAGAGAACCCAACTCGCTTGAGATCGCTGTCAAGTAGACCTGGTTGCCGTTTCCGTTAGCTTGAATCGGGGAGTACTTTTGGGGAAGCATAGGTGCGATGAGACTCATGTGGAGCTTTGGGGTCAATGGTTTTTCAGCTTTTTGAAAGTCAACATCGACTGCCCATCCCTCTTCTGACCAAGTCATGCCGGCATTG
>Ga0306866_1000644_pt1 | contig 10208 bp, 6 predicted proteins | sample AntRauTorckE5432_FD_190450 | JGI IMG/M metagenome (GOLD analysis project Ga0306866, IMG submission 190450) | Saline lake microbial communities from Rauer Islands, Antarctica - Metagenome Torckler E5 #432 (v2) (version 2) | ecosystem: Environmental > Aquatic > Non-marine Saline and Alkaline >...
GATAAAAATTTCATCACCAGTCAAGCCTTCCGAAATATACATTCCGCCTTGATAAGCCTCTTCAATTGTGACATATATTTTTTTAGCAATTAGCCCTTTTGCCCCTTCGTCTTGAACGAAAACGTAGCTTTTACCGCTCACTTCTTGCTGAACTAATTCAGAAGGTAAAACGACGACATCTTTTTTCTCAAAATCCTTTAAAGAAATAGTTGCCAACAAATTAGGCTTCAAGTTACCAGAGTTTGGCATATCAATTTCTACCTTAAAAGTACGGTTTGCAGGGTTTACTTTCTGACCAATTAACGTGATTTTTGCAGTCGTTTCTTTTTCCAAAGCAGGGAATGTCACTTTGACCGTTTGCCCTTTCTTAACACTACCCAAATAGTTTTCAGGAACTTCTGCATGTACCTGAACACGACTCAAATTCAAGACTTCAAACAAAGGCATTCCTGGAGAAATAACATCACCAGATTTAACCATTGTACGAGTAATCTCACCGGTTGCCGTAGCGTAAATTTTAGATTTCGTCAATTGAAAACGCACTGTTTCGATACTTTTTTCCAAACGCTCCTTTTGATTTTTTACTTGCAAATACTGCATTTCAGAACCAATATTTTGATCCCAAAGGCGTTTTTGGCGTTCGTAAGTCATTTGTGCCAACTCCAAAGCCGTTTGCAATTCTGCAATTTGCTTACTGACACCTTCCATATCTACGCTACCAATCAATTGACCTTTTGTCACACGATTACCCTCTTCCAAAGTAAAACCTAACAAACGACCACCCGCTTCACTACTCGTATAAAATACATTATCCGACTGCACACTCCCTTGAATATCTACGTAACGAGCAAAATCCTTGCGGCCAATTTTTTCGGTTGTCACCAATGTTCGAACATCGGCTTTCGGCGGTTCGATTTTCGCCAAATCAGCTTCCAAAGCCTTGACTTCAGCGGCTAAAATTTTTAATTCGGCTTCCTTTTCAGTCAAGTCTGCTTTGATTGTTTCAGCAGTAGCCGCTTCTTCACCGCCACATGAGGCGAATGATAAAGCAATCATAATCGTAATAATATTGAGGTATTTCATTTTTTATTTTTAATGATTGGTTTCATTGCTACATTGTTTTATTGCCACATTGGATTAACAAGGAAACAATCGAATAATGTAGTAGTGAAGATTACTTTCCAAGAGCGATTTCTAATTCGGCTTTCGCCATTAATAACCCAAAAAGAGCTTGAATATAATTGCTTTGTTCCATGAACAAACCATTTTCCGTTTGATTCAACTCAAAACTTGAAGCAAGACCTTCTTTGTACTTAATTTGTGTTGTATTATAAATGCGTTCAGCGAGTTCCAAATTTTCTCTTGTATTTGTTACTTTTTGTACCGCATTTTGATATTTAATTTTCGTATTCACGACTTCCAAACGGATACTTTCCACTACCTGGTCACGCTGACGAACGACTTCTTCCAAATCTAATTTTGCACGTTCAATCTTCGCCTCACGAGCAAAACCGTCAAAAATCGGCACATTCAGCTGCAAACCCACAATTGCACTCGGAATCCATTGAGAATCATTGAATAAATTTTCCCCTTGAAGCGATTGTTGATAATTCGCAAAACCTGACAAACTTGGATAATAACCTTGTTGCTTTTGAGCGATAATATTCAATTCTTGAAGGACAATACTTGTTTTTAACATTTGATATTCCGCACGATTTTCTAATTGTAACGTTTCATTTGCTTCCGCAACAAAACCGTTGTTAACCAAATTTTCTAAATTATCCATCACATCCAAATCCTGCTCAATTGGAAATCCCATCAAGAATTTCAAATTATTCACAGAAATCTGTTTTTGACGCATCAAATCATCTTTTTGCGTTTTCAATTGCTTAGAAGTCAAAGTCAAACGGTCAATATCTAATTGTTCCGCAAAACCCTCTTTGTATAACTCTTTGGTTTCAAAAAGCATCTGTTCCAAATTTTCGGAATTACTATTCAAAATATTCACTGACTCATCATAAATCAAAGTCGCTAAATATGCCAAAGTCACATTCTTTTTTACGTCTTGTTTTGCCACATCTAATCGCTGTGTCGCAAAAGTTCGGTACTCACGGGAAGCCTTTAAAGCCGTAAAATAAGACGCATCAAAAACCAATGTTTGTAATTGAGCCGCCGCCGTAAAATTATTTTTTGTACCAAAAGCTAACTTCAAAAACTCTCCAGGTTGTCCACCGAAAAACTCTGCGGGAACTAATTGAGCAGGTAATTGTAAGAAATGCTGATAATTCGCACTCGCACTGATTGTTGGTAAACCCAACGCTCGATTTTCAATAATCTGTTGGTCAGCATCCGTTACGCCAATTTGTGCCAATTGAATACTTGGGCTATTCGATTGCCCGTATTTTATGGCTTGTTCTAATGAAAATCTTTGCTGACTAAAGCCCGAAAAGCTCATTGTTAAAGCAAAAATTAGAAGGTGAAATAGTTTCATATTTTATGTTGTGTCAATGATTGTTTTAATTAAGTAGTTACCAGTTTTAAAACTTGAAAAATGAACGGGTGACTCCAAACCACCTATTCACTACAAGCTAAATAAATTGATATTTTAAATATTTTGAACTGCTAATAATTAGCGGCTTTATTTTTAATTTGGTTACTTTTCTAAGGTTGTAATAATTGGTAACAGTTGCTTTTAGTAGCCACTACTGGAAATACTCAAAAATCTACAATTTTAGAAGAATAGCCTTTAATTTGTTATTTGAATTTTTATTGAATTCTTATCTATTTAATTCTTCAAAAACTTTCACCCCTTTTTCAGACATAATTCCGTGCAAATGATAGGTAATCATTGCGCTATGAACCCGTGAAAATGTATATTCACCAACTGGAAAAAGACTTTTATCCATGACCAAATCGATTCTGCCGATGTACAACTTCGCAATAATATCCGCACTCACATCTTCTCGATAAAGTCCTTCTACAATTCCCTTTATAATATTATTTTTAATTAAAAAATAAGTATGTTCAAAATGCAAAGATTCCATCAATTCCCAACTGGATTGATAATATTTTTGCAAATCGTGGATGACCGAAGGATTGATTTTTTGTAACGTCTGACCCACGTATCGACTAATTTTAATCATTTCATCAATTGCATTTTCAGCCGTTTTATGAATCTCGTTCAAAATCATTTTTTCCTCCTCAACGTGCATCACCAAACCTTTTTGTATCAAATCTGCTTTATTATTGACATACTGGTAAAGCGTCTTTTTGGAAATTCCTAAAGTCCGTGCAATGTCATCCATGCTAATACTTTTTAGACCATATTGCATGAATAATTCCTGAGCTTTTTCAATTATTTTTCTTCCTGTGTCCATTCCATTCCATTCCATTAATTCATTGCTAAACGTTCGCAAATGTAGGGACTAAAACTTAGGAAACGAAAATAAGTTTAAAAGTTTTCTTAGTTTTTTTCTTGTTTTTTACCACCTAATTGACTGATAATCAAGAGGAGAGATTTTATTGATTTTTGAGTTTTTTCTATTTTGCAATAGAAAAAATTATAAAAATTTAATTTCCCAGCGTATCATTTTTAGATTTAAGATAATTAATAATTTTATTTGGGGGAACAATTATTTTACATCATCAATAGGAAGACGAAAATAGAAATTAAATTAAATTTTCAATCCTATTACTTTTGACAAAAATCAAAGTGTGTATTTACTTTTGCCATTTTGTGGTAATTAATTTCAGTAAAATTAGGGTCAATAAAAAAAGAAGGAGTTTTCTCCATTATTGAGCGGTACAAATTTTGTTAAGACGAACGGTGTCGGACAAAAGTCGTACCGCTCACTAATGAGTTTTCTCCTGTTTAAAAACGTTCACGAAGTAAACAAAAAAGAATGATCCTGTCAATTAATTTTTTGTGAGAGAAAAAGTCCTTTAGTAAAATAATAAAAGGCTCTTTGATACCGAGTACTCAGTGCAAAGTAAGTAGGTAACCTCAAGTCACTTACTCAATAATCCACTGTTTTCAATGCTTTCAAAGTGTTATTCAATATAAACTTATAAGGTTTGCAGAAATTGGCAAAGAAAATAAGAAAATAATAAAATAATGAAAATATCTATCATCGGTTGCGGTTGGCTGGGATTGCCATTAGGCGAATTTCTGGTTCAAAAAGGTTATGAAGTAAAAGGTTCGACGAGAACGGAAAGCAAGTTGAAAACGATTGAAAAAAAAGGAATGAGTCCTTTTTTAATTGATTTAGAATTGGTTATAAATAATGAAAAAGCGGTAAAAAATGAAGATGACTTTTTTAAAACCGATATTTTGTATATCAATATTCCACCTACTCGAAGCAATCCAAATATCGAAACAGATTATCCAAAATGGATGCAGTTTTTAATTCAAAAGTGTGAACAGTTTGGTATTCAAAAAGTCATTTTCGTCAGTTCTACAGGTGTTTATCCGAATACGGAAACAGTCGTCAATGAAGAGACTCCACTTGAAGCAAAAACGGCTTCTCAACGTGTTTTGATTCATACCGAACAGTTATTAATGAATAATAAAAAATTTAAAACTACAATTTTACGTCCCGCTGGTTTGGTCGGTGGTAATCGAATAGCAGGTCGGTGGTTTGCAGGTCGGAAAAATGTTTCTGGTGGTAATATTCCTGCAAATTTGGTGCATTTGGAAGATTGTATCGGTATAAGTTATGAAATCATCCGTCAAGATGTTTTTAATCAGATATTTAATATGTGTGCAAGTGAGCATCCACCTAAAGCGAAATTGTACATTGCACAAGCAGTGAAGTATGGTTTTGAAGAACCAACTTTTCAAATGGATACTCCAAAGGATTTTAAAGTTATTAATAATGAAAAATCAAAACAAATATTAAATTATAGGTATAAAAAGGAAGATCCGATGGATTTTTAGAGAATTACGAATTATTTTAAACAAAAAAATCCGTAAAATGACATTCATTTTACGGATTTTAATCTTTTATTGTTACTGCCTACGTGGTACAAAGATGTCGTAAAACTCTTTGGATAATGCAATCCAACCGACGAGTAAACCGATAACACCAATAACTCCAATAGTATTGAATAAAATTATTCCTGTTTCAGAAAGCATACTGAAGTAGGCTGTTCCCGAGAATATTAGAATACTAAATGTGAAAATCCAACCGGTAATGATTAAATTTTTATCATTATATTTTCTCTTCACCCATGCTAATACGAACAATAATACAGCATGAAAAAGATTAAGTTGAACTGCAATTGTGAACACAAGATTACTTTCGGGATTATTTGATGCTCCCTTTAAAAACAAAATTGAGGTACTCGCAACCACTGCGATCACACTCAGAAAAACTCCGAGGAATAATAGTGTACGATTCATTTACTTTACTTTTTTGAGGTTACTTAATCTACTTTATTGTGTTGTAATAATACATTTCTGCTTATTTACCCACGAATTATCCCACCAACGATAGCATTTAAAAAAATAAAATAGTAAATATTCGTTAACAAATATTTATGATTTATGATTTTAAGTTTTAATTTCGATTTTACTAAATCCCTAAACTATACTATGGTTAATTTAGAGATTAACATATTTTTATTTTTACAAGAATTTCTATGACATATCACATATTCTAAGTTTAATCTGAATATATCTAAAGATATATTACTTGATAATGTGAATATTTTATATTTTGCGGGCGTTTTGAAAAAATGTTTAACATATTTTTAAGAAATTTTTATAAATCCAAATTAAATAAAATAGAATTTTAGATGGGAAGTTTATTATTAGTAATTGCAGGCTTAGGTATTGTCGCTTTGCTCTTTATGGCATGGCAGTCAGCATGGGTAAGCAAACAAGATGCGGGAACAGAGAAAATGGCTCGTATCGCCAAATATATCGCAGACGGCGCGATGGCGTTTTTGAAAGCAGAATACAAGATTTTGTCAATCTTTGTGGTTTTGATTGCGGTTTTATTAGGTGTATCGGGTGCGTCAGCAGCAGATTCACATGTCCTAGTTGCAGTATCATTTATTGTCGGTGCGATTTGTTCCGCTTTAGCAGGATTCATTGGAATGCGTGTTGCGACTAAAGCAAACGTTAGAACAACAAATGCAGCTCGTACGAGTTTAGGCCAGGCGTTGAAAGTAGCTTTCCGTGGTGGAGCAGTTATGGGATTAGGTGTTGTTGGACTTGCTTTGTTAGGTTTAGGAACGTTGTTATTCGCTTATATCAATATTTTTGATGTTTCTATAGATGGAGAAATGAACCGTGTATTAAATGTAATCACAGGTTTCTCTTTCGGTGCATCTTCAATCGCTTTATTTGCTCGTGTCGGTGGTGGTATTTATACCAAAGCAGCAGATGTTGGAGCAGATTTAGTCGGTAAAGTAGAAGCTGGTATTCCTGAAGATCATCCGTTAAATCCTGCAACTATTGCAGATAATGTTGGTGATAATGTTGGTGATGTTGCTGGTATGGGAGCGGATTTATTCGAGTCTTACATTGGTTCTATCATTGCAACGATGGTTTTAGGTTTAGCTTTAATCAATGGAGCTGGTGGAGCATTTGATGGTCCTTTTGATAGTTTTGGGCCAATCGTTTTACCATTAATGTTAGCAGGTGCTGGTATTATTACGTCTATTATCGGAACGTTCATGGTAAATGTAAAAGAAGGTGGAAACCCACAAACGGCTTTGAATATTGGTGAATTTGGTTCAACTGGTATTTTAATCGTAGCTTCTTATTTTATTATCACCAATGTTTTACCGGAAACATGGACTTACGGAGCAATTGAATATACGTCAATAGGTGTATTTTTAGCAACGATTATCGGTTCATTAGCTGGTGTTGGTATTGGTATGATTACAGAATATTATACTGGTTTTGGTACGAAGCCAGTTTTGAGCATCGTGAAGCAATCCGCAACTGGTTCGGCTACAAATATTATTGCAGGTTTAGGGGTTGGTATGCAATCAACGGCAGTTCCAATTATTATTTTGGCAGCCGCTATCGTTGGAGCGCATCACTTTGCGGGTTTATACGGTATTGCAATTGCAGCAGTTGGTATGTTAGCAAATACAGGAATCCAGTTAGCAGTTGATGCTTACGGGCCTATTTCTGATAATGCTGGGGGTATCGCTGAAATGGCTGAATTACCGAAAGAAGTTCGAGAAAGAACAGATAAATTAGATGCAGTTGGTAATACGACCGCAGCTATTGGTAAGGGTTTTGCAATTGGTTCAGCGGCATTGACTGCTTTGGCATTATTTGCAGCATTTATGGAAATTGCAGGAATTGATACAATTGATGTTGCAAATCCTGTCGTAATGGCTGGTTTATTCTTAGGTGGTATGTTACCATTCTTATTCTCGTCAATGGCGATGAATTCGGTAGGAAAAGCAGCGATGGATATGATTCAAGAAGTTCGTCGTCAGTTCAAAGATATTCCAGAATTACGTGCCGCATTGGACGTAATGAAAAAGAATGATGGGAAAGAACAAAGCGAATGGTCAGCAGCAGATAGAGCAATTTTTGAAGCAGCAGACGGGAAAGCAGAATATGATAAATGTGTCAAAATTTCAACAGATGCTTCTATTCGAGAAATGATTTTACCAGGTTTAATGGCCGTTTCAGTTCCAGCTATCATCGGATTTTCTCCAGGTGGACCTGCAATGTTAGGTGGATTATTAGCTGGTGTGACCGTTTCGGGTGTTTTAATGGCAATTTTCCAATCAAACGCAGGTGGTGCTTGGGATAATGCTAAGAAAATGTTTGAAGATGGCGTTGAGATTGATGGTAAGATGACTTATAAAGGTTCTGAGGCACACAAAGCAGCAGTTGTCGGTGATACCGTTGGTGATCCTTTCAAGGATACTTCTGGTCCTTCATTGAATATCTTGGTAAAATTAACGTCTATCGTTGCTTTGGTTATCGCTCCGTTTATCGCAGTTGAAAAAGCAGATATTGATACAACGGAAGGTATGAATGATACAAAAATTGAGCAAGTTCAACCAGCTCAAGATAAGACTTTAGGTGAAAATACTTTACAATTGAAATAAGATTTTATTTTAGACTTTAGTATTTAGATGTTAGATTTTAGACATCGTTATTTATAAAAAAAGCCTTCTTCGATTGAGTTCGGAGGAGGCTTTTTACTTTCATTTTTACTGCTTCGGTTCTTCTGATAATATTTCATAAATATCTCGTACATCTTTTACATTTTCATAAATATCCTTTAATGTAATTGTCCTATCAATTGAAAATAAGTGAATTTCGGCATCCAAACCCGTTGCCGTTCTCATTTGCCAATAATTCGGACTTTCTTTATAAAAACTTTCCACCAAATGTTTATCCGATGAAATTAATAGATATTCTTTAAAAGAAGGCAACGAACGATACCGCAAAAACTTCTCGCCACGGTCATAAGATTCCGTTGAAGGCGACAATACTTCAATAACCAAACTCGGATTTACCACCATATCATTCCTGTTCGGATATATTTTTGGTTTCTCACAAATTACCATCGCATCAGGAAAAACACCATATTCAATCTTTTCGATATAGACTTTTAAGTCACTATTTAAAGTAAGACAACCGCTACCTTTAAGAATCTGTTTTAAACTTGAAACGATATTCCCGCCAATCATGCTATGATTAAACGCTCCGCCAGCCATCGCCACCATTTCACCATTCCGAAACTCAAACTTTTCCTCCAAAGTCGGTTCTAAGTCTAAGTCGTAAGTATTCTAATAACGTATAATATCTTTTATCTTCAACCAGTTTTTCTGCCGCTCCCATTTTTTTAGGTTCTCTTACAATTTCTGCAAAAGTGAGCAGGTGACTTTAAGTCACCTGCTCACTAACTCGCTATTTTCAGTACTTCCAAAGTGCTATTTATACATAAATTTATAAGATTTGCAGAAATTGTCAAAGACCCTTTTTTTATTTAACGTAAATTACAAATTAAAACCTTGTCTTACAAAACGTTATTTTTATTTAATTCATTCCAAAGAAATCATAATTGGCAAATAAAGCCGAACTTTAACCAATTCGCCATTATATTTTCCAGCTTTTTAAGAATTTGGCGGTATTTTCCCTCACTAAATACCGAATCTTCAAGTAAAGTCGGATTTATCGTATTTGAAATGATTGTATAATTCACCGCTTGAACAATATCAAAAACACCTATCAAATAGATAATTAAGAGGAGCTTTTTTAATTTCGTAATAAGTATAATTTTGAGTATTCAATAAAACCATAGAATCCTACTTTTTTGTAAAAATAACAAAACCTTCTACTTCAAAACAAAAGAAAATGTAATTTGCAGCAAAAGTTATAGCGATGAAGTTTGAAGTTACCATTTTGGGTTGCAGTGCGGCTTTTCCTGCCAACGGTTTATTTACTACCTCACAGGTTTTGAATATTAATGACCAATATTTTCTGATTGATTGCGGCGAAGGAACGCAAATTCGATTGCGAGACTATCACATCAAATATAGTAAAATCAATCATATTTTCATTAGTCACGTTCATGGCGACCATATTTTGGGTTTACCAGGTTTGTTGGGTTCGTTTGGTTTGTTAGGACGAAAAAAAGACCTGCATATTCATTGCCCGGAAGGTGTGAAAGAGTTTGTGGAAGCCTTTATCCAATATTCCAATGTTCGCAAAATGGAATATCCGCTGCATTTTCACATTCATCAATCTGATGAACCAACCGTTATTTTGGAAACTAAAGAAATTACCGTTACCACGATTCCACTTAAACATGACGCACCGACCGCAGGTTTTTTATTTAAAGAAAAAGACCGCTCTCGCAATATGATTAAGGAAAAAATAGAAGCGTATAATATTCCCTTTCAGGAAATTACGGCAATAAAAAATGGAGCAGACTTTAAACTTTCAAACGGTCAAACCATTCCAAATAGGGAACTAACAAAGGCTGCTTTGCCGCCTCGTGCTTACGCTTTTTGTTCAGATACGGCTTATAACGAAACCATGTTGCCATTGATTCAAAATGTCAATTTATTGTACCACGAATCGACTTTTGGCGATGAAAAAACAGAGGATTTGATGGAACGAAATATTCATTCCACTGCTCGACAAGCCGCAACAATCGCCAAAAAAGCCAATGCAAAAGCCTTGATTCTTGGACATTTTTCACCACGTTACAAGGATTTGA
>Ga0306866_1000647_pt1 | contig 10175 bp, 12 predicted proteins | sample AntRauTorckE5432_FD_190450 | JGI IMG/M metagenome (GOLD analysis project Ga0306866, IMG submission 190450) | Saline lake microbial communities from Rauer Islands, Antarctica - Metagenome Torckler E5 #432 (v2) (version 2) | ecosystem: Environmental > Aquatic > Non-marine Saline and Alkaline >...
TGGCTTGCCTGGAGGTCAATTTCGCTCTCTACGCGCCTTGGGGCTTCCGACCCTTACCCGATAGCGTGTGGGAGCCTCAAGAGGCTACAGACGGTGAAGAGGAGTGATTAAAACGAAACCCCCTGCAAGTTAAAGCTTGCAGGGGGTTTCGCCTGTGGGAACTTGAGAAGGGTTGTCAGGTTGAAGAGTTAGAAGACTCGTACAACTCCCTAAGCTCCTTACTTAGTCTGCAATACACTTTGTAAGCGTCACGGTGACTAGTCACAACGTCGCGTGTATCTTGACAAAGCCTAGCGAAAGTTTCTTTGGTTACAGAGGTCCAAGAGTCCTTAGGACCTGCCTTCGCATAAAAAGAAGTACGAACCTTAGCCGATTTTTGATGATGGTTTCGCAGGCGGTTGACCACATCGTAAAGAGTCTGAAGTTCAGGATAAAAGGATCTAAGCTTTTTTTCGGTAATCATAGGTCTTCCTTTGTTGTTTGGGAATTGGGCAGGGTTGTCAGGTTGAAGAGGAGTTGGCAGACTCATGTATTTTCGCCAATTCGATATAGCGAGCAGTGTACCTATGGTATGCTTTGGTGAACACCGAGACCGATTCGTCCATGGCTTTCTTCAGGACCTCACGATTTGCCTTAGTTTGAGATGTACCTGGTAGCTTCTCGTGAACCTCTACGGCTTTACGGTAAGACAGATAAAGACGACGCTTCTTGTCGAACAAAGTCTGAAGTTCAGGATAAAAGGATCTAAGCTTTTTTTCGGTAATCATAGGTCTTCCTTTGTTGTTTGGGAATTGGGCAGGGTGTAGGTGGTATACCTTCCTGGGTCACGACGACCTGGGGGGTACGAAAGGTGCCTTTACGTATACGCCTAGCGTCTTGCTTCAAGCGGGTCCTGATAGCAGAGGCTTTACCTTGCGGGTCACGACGTAGAGTTGACAAGGCCAGCCTCTTCTTGACTTCTTAGTTCGAGCATCAAGGTTGTAACTTTGAGGCTCTGTTGACGCCAAGCTAAGTAGGCTTTATTCTTCGCCTCGTGTAGGGAGATGAATAAGGGGGAGTCTACGCCTACGGGCCGTGCTTTGTCCCGAGCGGCGTTACTTTTCTGCCTCAAGCGACATTCTTTGAGGTAGGCTCGGTTGAGTTCAGGGTAAAGGGTACACAGGGCGTATAAAGTTTGTTTGGGATTCATTGGGGTCTCCTGGGTATATGAAGTTACTGTGTAGAATGAACACCTGGGAACGTAAGGCTACTCCCCCTTTTTGTCATAGGTGTCGTCAAAGATACGGCTAGCACCAGGGGGTAAATGCTGTGTCCCACTCCCGTAGAGTTACGGCGGACCGTATCTCGCCCCAAAGGTCTTGCATGAAAGTACCCTCTTAGAATGCCAGCGTGTTTGCTGTGGGGGAAACGTCCCCGTCTTTGTAGAACTGGAGCCAGATGAAGTCATCGCTAAGCTGACGCGTGCTCACCTGCTCAAAGCCGAACTCTTCCATTTGAGCAATGAAGCTGTCAAAGTCCCGGTTCTTCACGGTTTCCACGATATGGAGCCATCCGTTCGCCTTGAGCACTCGATTTGCTTCGCGAATGTAGTCAGCCTTGTTGGTCCCCATCAAAGACAGACAGTATACAGCAGCGTCAAGCTGACCGTCAGGTAGAGGAGTCTCACAAATATCGCACACGGTGACGGTGGTGTCAAACGCTACGTGGTCGAAGTTGTGGACAGTGTGGGACGATGTGAGACCGTTCTCGAAGCGCTTACGTCCACACCCAAAGTCTCCGATCTCCAGACCGGAGCTTTTGTTGTACTTCTTGAGGAGGAAGGCCATCGGGTCTACTGACCATGCTTTCCTCTTCACATCGTATTGATCATGGTAATCCTCCCACTCTTGACTGTCTTGCTGCAAGCGCTGATGCGTCGTGGAGCTATGTGACACGTTCCAGCGTTGGTTCATCTTGGAGAACTCGGTAAGCTGACGCTTGGGAGTCGTATTCGCCGCTGGAGGCATTTGAGAAGGTTGCAGGGTTCCATGGATAGGAGTACGTACCACCCCCCTAAGCTCGCCCGTTTCAAGCCTCTGGAGGCGGGTCATGACGTGCTCAAGCGCCTCCTTCTGCGTAGGCATGTGCTCATCGGGAATGATACCGTCCACGGCAGCGTCTGCGAGGCTCTTCTTGTGAAGGATACGCTGCCATCTGGTGGCGCACCATGACCACATCTCGCCGTTGACCTCGGTCTCCGTGAGGTAGATGCGAACACTCACATCCTCAGCCTGACCTTGACGATGGATTCGACCCTGCAACTGCTTGTACTCGGCGTGCGTCCAGGGAAGAGTGTTGATGAACATCGTCTTACACATATGCTGCAAGCCGTCCACACCCGTAGCAATCGTCTTTGAGGCGATGAGTACGTCTACGTCTCCGTTAACGAATAGGTCCAGTCCTGTGTGATCGTCTCCGGTGAAGACCCCTACTGTAAAGCCTTTTGCCTCGAACTCATCCCGCAAGGTCTTCACGATGCCCTTGCCCTTGTAGTAGGTGTAGACCAACAGGGGTTCGCCCTTGACAGCATCCTCTGCCATACGCTTGGCGCGCACCTTGGTCAAAGCTACCTCGATATCGAGCACGCTCGGTTTGGTGAGGTGCAAGATATCAGGTAGAACGTCCTCACAATCCACAGGCACAAGTTCGCGGACAACCTTGGAAGGGTAGTTAGGCATGTGCCTCTCTCCTACCTTACAAAGCTGGCGGAAGAGCGCCTGACAGTTTCCGATCGTGGCTTTGGTGTCCAGGTCGTCACACTCTTGACCCGTGATAAGCTCCAATAGCGTCTTGCCTTCAGTGAGGTCGTTGATCACAGGGGTAGCAGACATCGCGAGGAGGTGGAAGTCCGGGTTGATCCTGTCCAGGGACGCCAGGAAATTGTTGAGGTGGCTTCGACGCTGGGAGATGGGGGTCTCACCACGTTGCTTGAACTGGTGAACCTCGTCTACCACCACGAGGTCTGGCTTGTGTGACAGGAGATGTGCGAGGTGACCTTCCGTGTTCGTTTGTTGAAGCTTCTCTACGTTGAGCACGATGAACCGGTGGTGATTCCCCTGTGGGACCTCCCAGTCGGTTGAGACAGTGGAATCAGGGAAGATGCTCATGATCGCATCGCTCCAACCCTGGACCGTGGCGTTGGGGCAAAGGATCAAGGTGAGCTTAGACTCGATATAACGAGAGGCGAGGACTGCCGAGAGGGTCTTACCCGCGCCGGTGCCTGAGAAGTTGCCACGCCTCTTCTGAGCTTTGAGACGTACCGCGATCCGCTTCTGCATCAGGTTCGGTTCAGCGTGCTTCCCGTTCACCTTGAAGGCATAGCCCTTGGGAAGCTCGAAGGTGTTAACCTCATAGGCTTCCTTGAGGAATTCTTCCTTGACCCTCTTGAAGAGCACTTCCGTGTCGTCAAAGGACTCAACTTCTCGAAGGGTCTCATCAAAATCCGTGTCAGCTTGAGACCACAGGATACGAAGAGCCGTACAGACGATGAAGTCTGCGAGGAAGCTGTCCGAAGAGCCCACGATCTCTTTGACCGCGTTGAGCATGTTCGAGACGTTGGTCTTGGGAAGCTCTACGTCGTCGTCTGCCAAGTCGTCAAGGTCGTCCACCTTGGGAGGTGTGAGGAGCGGGTTATCCGAGGTATCGTCTGCGTCCTCATCTCCAGACAGGATCTCGTCTATGACGGAGGGGTCGCCGTTCACGAACTTCTCAATCTCATCCGTATCAAGGTTCCCCTTGGAGAGCGCTTCTAGCAGCCCCGTATGACTACGTTGAGAGCCACTGTTGACCATGCCCTCGCTCTCCATAAGAGCGTACAGGACGTTGCGGTTTTGAGCGAAGACTCCATCGTCTTTAAGGTGCTCCAAGAAGGCCCTGAAGAAGTGTAGCAGGCGCGCGCGGTCCCACCTGTTATATTTACGTGCATAACACACCGAACACCCTTTCCCCACATTCCTGTCGCCTACAGCAGCATCCCACTCATGACCACAAGAGGAGCATTGCCACCATACTTTCTTACCTGAATTCGGAGTGACCTGATCAGGAGTTAGAGATCCGTTCTTCTTAGGATGCCACTCCTTTGCTAGATCTGGATTGGCTACCAAGAGGTTATGACTCGAAGTAGCCACTCTTCCCGAACAAGAAGGACACCCATGACCTGCATTCCTGCTGCCTACCGCAGCATCCCATTCATGACCACATGAGGAACATAGCCACCATACTTTCTTGTCTGTACCAGGGGTCACCTGATCAGGAGTAAGAGATCCGTTCTTGCGGGGATGCCATTCCTTTGCTAGATCTGGATTGATCGTCAACAGATTGTTAGTCGGCGTAGTCACATGTCCTGCACAAGCTGGACATCCAGACCCTCTATTCCTTCCGGCTACAGTAGTTTTCCATTCATGACCACATGAGGAACATAGCCACCATACTTTCTTGTCTGTACCAGGGGTCACCTGATCAGGAGTAAGAGATCCGTTCTTGCGGGGATGCCACTCCTTTGCCAGTTCAGGATTGACCGTCAACAGACAGTTAAGGGACGTAGTTACCTTTCCTGCACAGGCGGGACATCCATGACCTGCATTCCTGTTGGCTACAGTAGTTTTCCATTCATGACCACAGGAAGGACATAACCACCATACCTTCTTATTCGAACTAGGAGTCACCTGATCAGGAGTAAGAGATCCGTTCTTGCGGGAATGCCACTCCTTTGCCAGTTCAGGATTGACCATCAACAGACAGTTAGAGGAAGTAGCTACCTTACCTGAACAAGAGGGACAGCCCCTCCCGCTATTCCTTTTGGCTACAGTAGTTTTCCATTCATGGCCACAAGAGGGACATAGCCACCATACCTTCTTGTTAGAGCTAGGAGTTACCTGATCAGGAGTAAGAGATCCGTTCTTCTTAGGATGCCACTCTTTGGCTAGCTCTGGATTGATCGTCAACAGGCAGTTAGACGAAGTAGTTACCCTTCCTGAACAAGCTGGACACCCATTCCCTCTATTCCTGTGGGCTATCATAGTTTGCCATTCGTGACCACATGAGGGGCATGACCACCATACCTTCTTGTGTGAACCGGGGGTCACCTGAGCCGGAGTAAGAGACCCGTTCTTGGTGGAATGCCAGTCTTTTGCTAGCTCGGGATTCTCCGAAGCTAGCGTAGGCTTGACAGGCAGTACGCCGAAGTTACCGTTCTTGATGAAGTTAAGGATCGCAGCGTTACGGTATGCACCTCTTACTCCCAAAGGGCCTTTACGTTTGACCCATTGGGAGACAACCCCGCCGCCGCTGCACCCGAGAGCCCTTTCCATTTCAGCATTGGAGACCCCATACTTTTTGAGAGCTTCCTTGAGCATCTCCCCGTCCCAATGAGCATTGGGATCGATATCGATCCCTGCATCATCCTCGGGACACTCTACAGGGTCAGGGGAGTCAGGCAGTACAACAGGGCATGTAGGGTCACCGCAGGAATCACACATGGACGTCTCTTTGAACGGGTTCGTCTTAATGACGTAGACATTATGTGGGTAGGAAGGTCCTATGTCAAGCGGTATATCTCAAAGAGGGGCTACTCGGACTCTAGACCGTACTTCACAAGGAAGGCGTTGGTCGACACTTCCCGGTCTTCGCCCTCCAACCTATCCTCTTCGGTCCAGGGGCGGCTGGACATCTCAAACTCTTGCTTCATAAGAGCCGCATTCTCCGACTGAAGCTCTCGAAGGTCCTTGTACAGCCTATCCTTCTCGTCATAGTCTCCTAGCGCCTCCGCGTCTTGCATGGCGATGTAGACCGCATCGATCTTTTCGTAGATTTCATCCAAGGCTGGATTATGAGGGAGAGTCTGGTACTCCTCCATGAGCCTCTTCTCCTCTGCACGGAGGGTTCTCTTGTAATCTGAGATCGCATAATACGCTCGCATGTCGCCCGAAGCAAACTGCTCGTGTGCCATACGCTGATGCGACGCGACCTCTTCTCGGACTTCGCGTGTCTTGGCTAAGATTTCGTCTCTCATGAGGGGTCCTCTTGGAAAGTTTTCAAACGCTTTCTAAGCCTCTCTAGACGGGCAGAGAGGATGTCTTGCGCTTCCTTCCGTTCTTTGTCGGGAAGAGTCAGCGACTCTTGGATTTGCTGGACGGTACGAAGGATTTCACGAAGCGTCTCAGACTCCTCATCCTCTCGCGTGCTTATCTGTCCATCTTCTATCTGGGTCATACAAGGCTCCTCTTGATTGTGTTGAACAACGCAACATCCTGCCTCATGAGGTCAAGCTGCACCGTCGCCTCGTGGGAATGCTGCGTGGTAATGGATTCCAGATATATCTCAACTGCGCGGCCTGCCTCGGGACCCACACGGAGAATACGCAGAACCCCTCGCTTGAGACGGTACACGTGGTGTCTCATCGTGGACATGGCCTTCTCCAGACCCGCACCTTCTACGAGCCTTACTATACGAGGGTCAGGATCGACCCCTCCATACCCCTGGAAATGCTCTCTCTTGCCATGTACCTTCCACGTTAGGTGAACCCCTTTGAGGGGGGCAAGCAAGGCGTCGAGTTCAACCTCACGGTCATAGAACCAATCTCCATCCTCCTGGGAGACTCCGAGATAGAATTCTCCGGCAGGCCCATAAACGCGATGTAACACGAGGGGGACACGGTGCTCTGTCAACTCAAAGGTGTAGCGTCCTGTAACAGAGTCCACGAAGTCCAAAGGCGTGTTGAGGATGCCCTCCAATTCGTTAAACAGACCCTGTAGGTTTCTAAGTTCTTGCATGTCGTAGTCTCATGTTCGATGTATACTGGACATCATGCCAGGACTAGGTGTGCCTGTCAAGCAAAAAACCCCCTTGGATTATCCAAGGGGGTTTTTATCGCGAAACGATCTTAGCGTATCAGAACATGAGGGGAGTATCCAACCCAAGTAGATTGGCGACCTTTGCGACTTGGTTTCTCATGTCCGCCATGTCCATACTATCTGCTCGGTTGAACATATTGCGAAGGCGATTGTACGCCATCTCATCGTTCTTGGTAAACTTCTCAGAGAAGTACCCTTGGATTTCCCCGAGCATTTTGTAGACCTGACGGTCTTCAGCGCGTGTTCTCTTCAAGATAGGACGCATTGCGGCTTCCCCGCCAAGAAGGTCCATAGACATGCTGTACGACTTTGCCGTCTTGTCTTGACCCGAGGTAAGAGTGTCAAGAATGGGGCGTATATCGTCCCTGAGTTCAGGGTGCGTGTGCCCCAGCTTGATGAGTTGACTAGCTAGCTTGTTCATGATAAGGCTCCAGATTAAGTAAAAGGTAAACTTCTCCTAAGCCTTAATTATAAGCATAATATCAGGTCAAACCAAACTTCTCTTGATCGTATTGAACAACGCCACGTCTTGTCTCATGAGATCTAGCTGGATTGTAGCCTCCTCTGCCTCGTCGGCGGCAAAGGACTCTTGGTACAACTCTACCTGACGGCCCGCTTCAGGACCCACTCTGAGTACCCTCAAGATACCCCGCTTGAGGGCATACTCATCGTGCCTCATCGTAGTCTGCACTTTCGACGCACCGACTCCCTCCAAAAGACGCACGATCTTAGGTTCAGGGGCCACGCCCCCATAACCCTGGAAGCGCGTCCATCCACTCCCAGTAGGAAACGTAAGGTCAAGACCACGGAAAGGATCAAGGAACGTCTCCAAAAAAGCTGTAACCTCTTCAGGACGTGACAGGTCTCGAACGTTGTATTCAAGACCCGCATAGGCAATACCCTTCATCTTGTAGACACGATGAAAGCGAAGGTCGCAAGGTGTTCCTTCAAAACTAACCCTAACCCCAAACCAACCCTCTCCGTACATGCGAAGATTTAGAGGCCCTACTAGGTCAACCAAAAAATCGTAAAATTCGTTTACACCCGCAAGTTTCACTGTCATAACATCTCCTGTTCGGTGTATACTGGACATCATGCCAGGACTAGGTGTGCCTGTCAAGCAAAAAACACCACAGACTAGGAATAGCACGACCTCACGAGCGTATCATACACGTCCAGCGAGGCTCGCTCTTCGTCCATCTTGCGTCTCTCATCCTCGGTGCTATGGAAGCAAACACGCTCTCTCTTACGTGTGCTCTCCCACACGGGGTAAAGAGCCTCATCAGAGAACACCACGATCTTACCCCCTGGTAGGATGATGTCGGCCCACGGACACCCATTAAAAGAAGGTACGTCGTATCCCATACCCTCAAGCACACGCATGACCTCGGAGGGGATAGGAGAGGCATCCTCAAGGGTAGCATAGACTTTATCGGGCAAGCCAATCACCTCTCTATCTACAAAGAACTTGGCGCCCTCTGGGTCAAGCCAGGAGGGGTCAAAACCTTTGGCAAGCATCTCAGGCCACTCCAAAGTATCCGTGTATAGGAACACTTCGCGTTCGTCCTTTCGAGCAACATAGATCCCAACACCCAAGACCTCACCATGCTCACGATGATACCTGATCTCCTCAGCGCTGTAGACTTCGGCCTCATAGACCCAATCGGGACACAAAGAGCGTGTGTAGTCCTTGTTGCGTCCCATCATGTTGTCAGCGATCCGTTCAAATACAGTCGTCATTACCTCAACCTCCTCGATTTATCAAACGACCTTACTTGAAGTCTCCTGAACCTGTCAAGAGAAAAACCCTCTTGGATTGTCCAAGAGGGTTTGAGAATGTCAGGTTGAGCTACCTGACTTGGAGATTTGAGACTCTTCTTCCTTGTAAAGTGCTTTGGCCTTATAGTACAAAGGGCGGAGCTTCCCCCTCGCCTTCCTTTCCTTTTCATAAACCTCTTTATACCTGGATTCCAGGGAGGCAAGCTTGGAGATTTCAGGTCAGCCCTGAAAAGTCTTTACATGGTTTCTCATGTCCGCCATGTCCATAAACTCTTGGACGGTTTCGAACTCTGTATACGATTGCACAAACTCTTCCGAAATCGGCTCTTCACCTCGGGCCTGCCTTGCTTCAGCCTCACACGCTTCCGACATGTCCTCCCAACACGTAAAAGACGTGTATTGGGAGAGAAAAGTATCGTTGAGAAGATACCCTACATCGTCTCTATTAGCAACTAAATCTTGAAGGGCTCTTATCTCCCGCTGCATGTCATCAAAACTCGGACCTGTGACTGAAATCTTCATAATAGCTCCTTAAAATGCAAAGTTAATGAGGCCCAAAGGGTCTCACTCTACCAAGGATATAAATAGAGTCCTTCGGTTTCAAAAAAATAAAAAGCCCTCTAAGGATGTGGTACAGGTATCAGGATCACTGTAGATAGCCCACTCCCACAAAAGGTCGAAAGTTAACTGCTACGACCCTTCTCAATTTCCTGCTTGATTTGGTTAAGGCTACGTTGGCTTATCGTGAAAGGAACGTTAACGTCGTTATAAGTATAAGGAACACTGTATCCGTAGCCCGCGATCATCGCAGCGGCGATGAATTCGCCGTTGCTTACGTACTTGGAGCCTCCCTCGACGTAATGATTGTGTCTCTCTACGATGTGCTTGATCCCGTAACTCGTGATGTTTCTGTTGAGGGATTTGATAGGCGTCAAGTGGGTATCAATCCACCCCACGACCCATTCCACCCCTTCTACGGAGCTACGAAGGATGCGACGCGTCTCATGCAGCTTCTCTTTCCTGATCAGGTTACGTTCAGCCCAAGGGAGTCCTCGCGCTTCAGGAAAAAGAGATGAATTCAGTCCATAACCAAAAATGTTGACATAAGGGTCGACCAACATCACGCGGGCCAACTGAAGCTCAATATCAGACGCATCTTCTAACTCCCCCCAAGAGGTGAAGCCTGCTTCCAGGGCGACCTTCTCGGGGTCTCCCGACTCGGTCACTAGCTGCTTGAACCAAGCCAACCCGTCCTGTCTTTCAAAGCGTTCTATAGCCAAGGCGCATCTCCAAGTCTCGTGTGGAAGGATAGGGCTTCAACGCCCTTTCCTTGTAATATGAGACACCAAGACTACGTTAGTCTAGGTTGTCTGTCAAGTACAATATTAGTTCTTCAGGATCACTGTTGATATCACACTCCCAAAGAATAAGGACCTCAATACCGAGGTCGTCATAGAGAGCCTGGACTTGAGCAACATGCTCTTCGTTCGACATGCCCGTGATCTC
>Ga0306866_1000651_pt1 | contig 10110 bp, 15 predicted proteins | sample AntRauTorckE5432_FD_190450 | JGI IMG/M metagenome (GOLD analysis project Ga0306866, IMG submission 190450) | Saline lake microbial communities from Rauer Islands, Antarctica - Metagenome Torckler E5 #432 (v2) (version 2) | ecosystem: Environmental > Aquatic > Non-marine Saline and Alkaline >...
GATATTTATATGATCTTTTTTCATGTAATTAATGTCTCATGACATTAATTCAATACCTAATTACAGATACAGAATGGACTAAAAACCTCCACGTTATTGCCTATAGCCCAGTATAGCTTATTTACTTTGTCTACTGGCTATGGGTGAGAATTTTTTCATAAATCGGACTAAACGTTTCGTGCTCGAATAGATCAGAAGCATAGTCAGCATAGATGATTTTCATAGTAGGTATATGCACTAAGAATAGCGCTGGTGCTATAAACAAGCTGCCATCCACTGTCCCCTGCTTGAATCCATGGTGTTTAACGGCGTGGACCCAATGTGGAATATCTTCAATCATCTTTTTAGTAGTACGATATGATGGCTTAATATCAAATTGTTTATAGAATTTCATTTTTTTATCTGGGATAATTGTGAATTCTGGCTGCTTAGCATGACGGTCATAAATATTCTTCTTAATGTTCTTAGAGGAAGACTGCACGAAAGCAACTATCTCGCAACGAGATTCAAGGAGAAGCTTATGTTCCATGACTAGACGGTGAATACTTAAATTACAAAATGGGCAACCCGCATAGCGCAGGAATGAAATAAGTGCATACTGTTGTTTGATGTTTTTAAGCTCAAACAAGTTGCCAGCTGCATCAGGAGTAGAAATATCCTGCAGCAGAGGAATAGACTTTTGTGAATCTGTTTTCATTTATAACCATATTCTACACGTTTACTGATTTTAAGACATACTGATTATTTTCGTAAGCCAGCCCGTACACCATATCTTTGCGTTCTACGACCGTCATCCAACCTTTTTCTCGTGCGTATTTAAACAATGCTTGGTTGGGGTTAAAAACAACCGGGCTTTCCACCATGTCGAGTAGTGGAATATCGGTACTTGTATCGCCTACTGCCATGCTACCGCGAGTCTCTAGATCAAATTTTTGTATTAAAGCCTGCAATATTTTGTCTTTTGGTTGGCCGAGTGCTTTTACTTGCCCGGTTAATTTCTGAGAATCGGTTATATATTCTACTTGACCCACCCAAGCATCAAATCCCAAAGCTTTAGAAAAAGTCCCAACAATGCGTCGCTCTGAACCAGATATTGCAATCAAGAAAAAATTACTTCTTTTCAAAGTCTTAATAAGCTGCCTCGTATAGACATACGTGTGCGTCAGTGACATTTTGACCACAACGTCAATTATTTCGTCATATTCTTCTATAGTCATACCACCAGGCATTGCCTCGAACAATATATCAACGGCTTTCTTCATATATTCACCAAAATCATCATCTGCAATGCGTTGTCGGAAATCATGCAACATCGTCTCTATCTGGTTTGCTGGTCCGATGCCTATTTTGCCACGGCTTACAAGCACGCGAACAAGCTGTTGGAGTAAACTTGTACGTGCAATGGTTCCGTCTATATCAAATACTGCAAACTGCTGTTTCATTACTTCTAATTATACCTCTTATGGTTGGGAAGCGCATTATTTTCTGAAATAATATAATAATGACAAATAAATTAGTAGAGATACCTAGCTTCAGTGAATTGATGGCCTCAAAATCAGAGTATGTATTACAAGGGGTAGATAAAACCGAGTTCTATCAAGGACTTGCCGGCGCTGCTTTAACAGGAGTACTTTTTGCAGGAGTAGCATATTTTGGCTCTAAAAGAACAAATAGTGATAATTAATTACTCTTAAGCGATTTCAATGCTTACTGGACAGTGATCTGACCCCATTGCATCAGGGTGTATGGTGGCGTCGGTGATTCTGTCGGCAAGTGATTCTGATGCAAGCCAGTAATCAATTCTCCAGCCGACGTTTCTTTCTCTGGCTCCACCCCAATGTGTCCACCAGCTATACGCTTCATCGACATTTGGGTATCTGAATCTGAACGTATCTATCATCCCTGTGTTTAGTAAGTCTGTAAAATCTTTACGCTCTTCGTTTGTGAATCCATGCTTACCGACATTGTCTTTTGGTCTAGCCAAATCAATTTCCTCGTGTGCGACATTGAAATCCCCACAAGCGAGCACTGGCTTCTTAGCCTGCAACTCTATTATATGGTCTTGATAGGCTGGTCCCCATACAAGTTCGCGCATTTTTAAACGTCCTAGATCTCCCTTACTATTCGGCGTATAGACAGTCGTGACGTAAAACTCATCAAACTCGAGCGTCATGACTCTACCCTCTTTGCTGGTATCGCCAAACTCATCTGAAAAATCATACTTGTCTAAAATGGCCTCAGAAAAGTTTTGCTGGACAGAAAGAGGTTTTGTTTTTGTAAATATTGCAGTACCTGAGTAGCCTTTGCGTTCGCCGTCGTGCCAATATTCGTGGTATTCAGGCATATCGAATGTTGATTGATCCGGGTTGGCTTTGGTTTCCTGTAAGCACAAAACGTCAGGACTATGTTCAGCAATGAACTCTTGCAATTTCCCTTTGTTCATAACTGCACGTATACCATTTACGTTCCACGAGTATAATTTCATAGAATCATTGTAGCAAAAACATAGGAGTTATTTAGTTATGTTTGCTACAATAATCTTTAAGTAATGCTAGAAATAGAAACATATTTAAGTGGTATTCGAGTGCCAAAAGAGGGTCTAACAATACCTGTCACTGCAGCAGTTAATCGAGATCAAAAATTAAAAATTCACGGACACAATCCTCGTCAAACTCAAGCGAGCATACTAGTTCGTGCAAACCCTATGATTTTAGGATTTAGAATCTCAAGAGTAGAGGGTCAATTTGAAGGATTAGAAATTTCAGATGAGGTAATTTATGATGGTCCCTTCAATTCATTAACTGCAAACACCTCTATCCCGGACAGTATTTCACTTCACAATTACGATAATCCAACCGAGATAGTAGCAATAGCTGGTTATCCTGCTGAAATAGTGAGGGATTGTCTAGCAAAACAAATTGCAAATAGACTTGGATACAAGACATAAACGTAATTTATATGGAGCCATTATATGTATAAAAGAATTTTACTCAAGCTATCAGGCGAACAATTATCGGGGGCTCATGACAGTGGTATCGATCCAGCTGTGGTAACCAAAATAGCCAAAGAAGCCAAAGCTGTTGTTGAGGATGGATGCCAATTAGTTATTATTGCCGGTGGTGGCAATTTGGTCCGCGGTGCGGAGGTAGCTGGACATGGTATTAAGCGTGTCACAGGAGACCAGATGGGTATGCTAAGCGGGCTAATTAATGCCATTGCTATGACAGATATATTTGAAGCCAACGGTGTTCCTACACGCTGTCTAAGCAACCTGCATGCAGAACAGGCTGCAGAAAATTATTCCTACAGACTAGCCGAAAAGCATCTGCAAGCAGGACGCGTCTTGATTGTAGCCGGAGGGATTGGTCGTCCCTACTCTACTCACGATAGCGCAGCTGTCTCAATTGGATTAGAACTAGATTGCGAATTAGTACTTAAATCTACAAAAGTTGATGGCATTTACGACAAGGATCCTGCAAAATTTGATGATGCAAAACGCTACGATTCATTAACATACCAAGAAGCAGTCGAGAATCCTGGGATTAAAGTCATGGATAAAGCTGCTCTAGGCCTAGCCGCTGAGCAAAAAATGAATGTTATTGTATTTGGCTTAGACGAGCCAAATGGCTTAATGCGAATAGTAAAAGGCGAAGACATCGGCACAAAGATTAGCTAGACAGTATATAGTATGATTTATTATAATTTTGTTGTATAATAATGCTATGGAACATCAGAAAAATAAGGCAGATCAAGAGAGAGCTTCTTCTGGTAGACGTCAAGCAGCTTTTTTTGCAGCTTCTCTATTAATCGCTTCTTCCGTTGCAGCAGGCTCAGTGGACCCATTTGAGATAGCGTGGCATTTCGTTGATCTAACTTAAATAAGTATTTCAACATGCCACACCCATCAGAGTTTGAAAATACATATAAAAACACCGAAGGCCTAACCGGCGTTTTCTCTAGAATGAAAGATGTTATTAATAACAGATGTTGGATCGATGAATATAAGGGTGGAATTTCTGCTTCTGAAGTAATTACTATTAGTGGTGCTGCGGTTGTTTCACTCGTAGCACACACAGGATTCGACTCTACATTTGCTGTTACTTCTTGGACGTTGCAAAACATACCATTATCACTGGGTGATATCAAAGATCTTAAGGATGGAATTTATGAAAACTTACCAAACGATTCAGACCTTCGGTATACTCCCAGATAGATTCATTGATTTTTACTGAAATGAGCGCTTGAGTTCACGTTGTGTGTTTCTGTTATCATCGCGGCGCTTCATCGTTTCACGTTTGTCATAGTTCTTTTTTCCTTGACCCAAGGCTATGCGGACTTTTATGTATTTGCCTCGCGTGAGGATGTCTACCGGTACGACGGTTCTGTTCTGTTTTTTAGCTGCTATGATTTGGTCAATTTCTTTTCGTTTAGCCAACAATTTGCGTGCCTGTGACACTTCATCTTCAGGAATCGGAATGCCATTAGTCCCGTGAATAGATGCGTTGATCAAAAATAGCTCGTTGTCTTTAACTGTCACGTAAGCCCCTTGCAGCTGTCCGTGGCCCATACGAAGTGATTTTGCTTCCCTGCCGTTCAGTGCAACACCCACCAGAAAGCTATCCTCAAGGTTATAATCAAACCGAGCACGCTTATTTCTGATTTTACCGGTATCCTGTGGTTTTTTCTTTGCCATACTGGTATCTATTCTAACAGAGGTTAAGCATATTGACAATAAGTAATAATAGTGCTATAGTTAATATATGAATGTTGTAGATTTAGGACCAAATAGACTAGATATAGCTCGAGAAGCAGTTGTTTTTGGTGGAAATTTGGAAACTCCAGGGATGCTAGCGCCACTAAAAAATGAATTGTGCGACGGAAATAATGCGATTTTTGACAGTATTGTGGACGAAAGTCCAAACGTAGCAGATCTTATTGCTAATCCTGATAAATTTAAAAAAATGATACAAGGAAAAACATTGCTTGTTCGATCACTTACTAGTGTCGCTACTAGCGATGAATTTGCAGCATGGCGTCGAGGTATCCAAGGTATGATAATCGATGCTCCTGTTGAACCAATTGGAATTCTGAAAACCTTCTACCGTGGGGGTAAATTATTTTTTGATCGAGAAAATAAAGCCACTGCTGAAGATGAACTTTATGTGCCGGGTAAATTAGAGCAGCCAAAAGCAGCTTTTCCTCACCTCATCACTAATGCAAAGAACCCCTTATTGGCAGCGAGGTTTTCTACAATTAAAGCTATTTCAGGTGCTCCAGACGGGTCATTTAACGGTGGTATTGCTTATTTCGAACGCAAAGATGATCAGTTTGGTTATAATCTTGTTCACGGTGTAGGCGGTGCTGTGAAATTCATGAGAATGCTCTCATATGATGCTGCTACTCTTGAAGGTAATCATATGGCAGGATTATGTCGTCCTGCATCTAGTGTTGCTCAAATTAAAGATTACTTAGAAAACCGTTCTCAAAGCTATACTAGCGGTATTTAGCTAGTTCTTCCTTGGCTGTGTCCCAAATTTCTGGTGCACCACGCTGGTATTTCATTTGATACCACCATTCTACTCCCCACAAATCAATATCACGTATACCAGTGTCTACAGCATATTTGATACGACTCGCAACTCTGTCTGGTCCGAATGTGCCATACAGGTCTTCAAAAGGAGCGTCGCGCATATCGTAGTCTAAACCTTCGCCTAGCCACGGCTCTGTTTGTAATTCGTGAACAATAGACGGTACTCCGGTCGTTAATTCTGTTCCCCCAGCGAGGAAGCTGTAGAACCACGGTGGTAGCGGGTATTCAAAATTACGCTTTGTAATAGTCTTATCCCAGACACGCTTATAGATTGCAGCACCTACTTTGTCAGCTCTTGGCTCGTTGACGGGCCAACTTGGGACAGCATTGTTACTACGGTTCACTATAAGTGGCCGTGTGTCGTCCTTAGTTTTTACAAAGTTATATTCATCGATTAATCGTTCACGGCTATGATCTGGGCAATCACCAAATACTGTGAGGAGGAATTCATTTTCAAGTTGGTATTCTACCAAGACATCGCGGTCTTTGTAGCGATCAATCGTGACGCCCATATATTCGTTTAGATCTTGTGACCATTCTTCTATTGGTTTTTCCATAGCCCAGTCTGGTCCATGACATTCTGGCCAACGCGGCTGACGCAAACCAATTGCAAGAGCTATTTCCCCGCCGGCTTCTTCTATCATGTCAAACTGCCAATCAAGCTCACTAAAATCGTACTGATCAGGTTCTTTTTCGTGATTGTTCCAATAGCTCACTAGGCGGAATCTTTTAATCCCAAGATCATTAATCATGGCGCTCAGGACTTCTTTTGGATCTGATTCAAAATACCGAGAATAATTAGGGACAAAAGTCGTCCCTATTTTGAGTGGCTCATCTTTGTGTTCTTGCTGATACCAGTAGCCAATGCTGTAAGCAGTTCCTGATAACAGCGCCATAATAGACACAACAATCACCATTAATTTGCCAAAGATAGTTCTATTTCTCCATAATGTGTGAGTAATAAAGTGCTTTAGTTTCCCGCTAGAGCTTGCTGCTGATTCTTGTTTCTTTTTGCTAGCCATTTTTCTTTTGCCCACCTTATAGTTACTACTCTATACTTACTATTAATCTATATGCTTACGATTAGCTTAATATTACCAGTTTATAATGAAGAACGCTATATAAAAGCTTGCTTAGACGCCATTTCAAAACAAACCATTATGCCTGATGAAGTGCTGGTGATTGACAATAACTGCTCCGATAAAACAATAGCTGTAGCTCGCACCTATGCATTCGTGAAGATCATAAAAGAAGAGAAACAAGATCTCATCTATGCGCGGGACAAAGGATTCAACATTGCATCTAGTGACATACTGGGACGTATAGATGCCGATAGCGTCCTTGAACCAAATTGGGTAGAAACTGTACTAAAGTCTTTTACTGAAGACAAAGAACTTCAAGGAGTCACTGGTTTGGCAAAAACGTATCTATTTACATTTGCAAAAAACTATACCCCAACAACTGTTTCTAAGTCGTATTTGCAATTTGTTGAAGCTAGTTACCGAATAGGTATGATGTGGGGAGCGAACATGGCCATACGCCGGACTGCCTGGCTAGCTGTAAAAGATTCGGTGCAGCTAGATGATAAGATCGTTCACGAAGATCAAGATATATCATGTTGTTTTTCTTTGCATGGTCTAAAGGTTGTGCGTAATAATGCTATGCTCATGAGCTCTCAAGACGATTCTCTCACCTATTTGCCAAAGTTTATAGAATACGATAAACGTCGGTTGCGGACTAAAAAACTGCACGAAGCAAAAGGCTCAATAAGTAAAGAAAAAAGAACAGTACATAGTCCAGTGATGATACTTTATGGGTTATTTGTAGGAAATATTTTTAGAGCTTATTTTTGGGTTGGAGGCAGCTTGATACTATTTTCTAACAAGTTTAAGAGCACACCCGACATTGACAAATAAGACTATATTTGTCATTATATGTTAATAATGAGACTTTTAATTGCACTGATAAGCTATGTTATTTTTGTGGGTGCCGTGCTGTTCATAGATAATAATACTGGCGATCAAACAGTATATGCCGGAAACAACGCACCTTCTGCAGTATTGTCTGCTGTCAGCCAAGAATCTCGTCTCTACATTGATGTCATTAATAAGACGCGCATTAGTTATGGAGTTGAGCCTCTTATTTTTAGTCCTGACCTAGAATCCATTGCTGATATGCGGGTTGCTGAAATGTCAAAAAGTTATCATTATTCCCACACCAGACAAGATGGAAGTAATTTTGTATTGTTGCTACCACAAGAGCAAAAGCAAAAGTACGCTTGTGAAAACTTACAACTGCAATCATCGGATTCTGTTGAAGAATCTATCCGTGCCTGGATGGGCAGCACCGCGCATAGAGAATGCTTGCTCAATGAATCGATAACATTTGCTGGACTAAGCCATGCGCAGTTTGGAAACAATTTATCCGCTCAAGAGCAACATGTTGTCTTTGCTTTTATAGGCACTCGCTAGTTGAATGTCGCTTTAACGCGGCAGCCGTTTATCTTGTTATAGCTTCTAGGTAGGTGTGATTTGTCGAATTGCTAGATTTTTTATTTATGAACACCGCAGAAATTTTACCTCCATTCTGCAACACATCTCTAGCCGATTGCTCAATGTTTTTTAACTGCTTCATGTTAGATGGTAATGCAATTTTAAACCTCTGTTCCATTCTTCTCACAACCGAATCGTACGTTTTATGAATAATACTGATTGCCAATGTTGCAATTCTTCCCTCACGCGCCGCTTTTCTAATATGTGCACCATTCACTAATATTTGCTTGCCATCTCTAAATTTGGCTTTTTCCAAAACTTTTCTAAAAACAGAATTTTGATTTTCTATTTGCTCGACCATTATTTCCCATGATTTGTCATGTAGTTCGTTTTCCGAGGTATGTTCGTGATTACCGTGTAGGCTTTGCTCATGAATGTAGTCGTATTTAGATAGTTTTTTATACTCAGCCATTGATGATGTATCGCCAGCAATGATTAATGGCAAATTGCTGTTCTTCAGCTGATTATCCCATAATATTTTGTCAATCATTCTGTAGTATTTTGTCACGTCTTTAGATTTATTGTCTTTGATACCACCATGACCATGGCCATGTGCGTCTCTTGATCCTCCTGGTGACGTCGAATGTTGCTGTCGTTGTTGGTACTCGTCTATTTTGAGAGCAGTCTCTAGATCTCCAGGAAGCTCATCGGTAAATGCTCTATCAATTGATGATTGTCCGCTCAAGAAAAATCGTGGTTCACGGTTGTTTAGCTCTAGAATGTTATATTGGTAGTTGGTTCCTTCAGCGACAATTAGCGGGGTGATGATGTAGTCATTGCCAATATGAACGTTGTATTCTATTTCAATTGGCATGTCGTAGTACATTATTTTGCCTTTTTCAGCATATATCGCTAGGCCATTATCTCTGTATTTCCAAAACTTATTATCATTTTGAAGCTCATGCAGTTTTGTCACATAGTCTTTTATGTTGCTACTCGAAACCCCTTGTTTTTCAAGAGTTGCAACGGTATCTTTAATCGCATTCTTCATTCGTACACGATCTGCTTTCAGGTTGTGAGGCAGTGATATGCGGTGAGTTGGCATAAATATGCTGATTGCTTTAGAGTTTTTAGGAGTTTGTATTAGTTGTTCTATGTCGTTTTTTGATGCGTATCGCATTGTGATAGTTGTCCTCCAGTTAAGTAACTACATAATAGAGAAATTGTTCTGCATCGGCAGTGAGATAGCTTACATACTGCTTAGAATATTGCTACTCTAAGATGTTTCTTGCAGTTTTTTTTGAATTTTCTCTATTGTAATATAGTGTCCATCGACAGCAATATAGGCTTCATCTTCTTGTGGCTCTTCGAATAAATCACTGACCCTATCGTGCATTTCCGATGGTGATTCTCCAGGAATAACCAGTCCAGGGTGTTGCTCTTCGACTCGCCTTTTTTTAGACAGCCTTTGCGGTGTTTTTACCCACCATAACTTTACATTGGCATCATAAGACTTTGCGAAATTATATTTTTCATCTCGGTGCATGCGTCTGTTCAGATTAGCATCATAAATAACATCAAATCCTGCAGCAAGCAGGTGCTCTAAATTGTGATCGATAATCCCATATAACCTATCGTGCTCGTCTTGCGAAAAACACGGTTTTTCAAACATATTGAGTCTCATTTCATCAGAAGACAACCTTTTCGCCTTCGTTAGCTCTTCAAGTATCTTCGCAAGAGTCGTCTTGCCTGCCCCAGGTAATCCCATCATCAAGTGTAGCGTTGGCTTCTTCATGGTGTAAGCATACACCATGGCGATACAAAAAACACCTGACTCAGTTTGTTAACTCGTCGTTGTATCGGTGTTGTTTTGTAGCCAACCGGCGACTCTTGGCATTAAGATGTGTAGACTTATGTTGTGATCCTCAGTTGTAACAATGTGCTGAAAGCCCAATCCATTTTCTGTTGCCTTCGTTTCTCTCAACATATTGTTAATAGAGCTCCAATCTGATATGTGCCCTTTTTCCG
>Ga0306866_1000655_pt1 | contig 10061 bp, 16 predicted proteins | sample AntRauTorckE5432_FD_190450 | JGI IMG/M metagenome (GOLD analysis project Ga0306866, IMG submission 190450) | Saline lake microbial communities from Rauer Islands, Antarctica - Metagenome Torckler E5 #432 (v2) (version 2) | ecosystem: Environmental > Aquatic > Non-marine Saline and Alkaline >...
CTCGAGCGCCTCGCGGATGTCCATGACCGGGTAAGATGTCTTCTTCTCGGAGGGGTCGCCCTGCCAGGCGGGGACTCGGACGCGGGGGAGGATAGTTACGGAGTTGTTCATGTTGGCCTCGTAAGGGAAGTAGGTGAGAGCACCCTACGTCGCGACCGGGGCCGGCGCAACCAGGAAAGTGGTCCCTAGACCACTTGCGTCTGGTACCGGGGTGGTCTAAGTTACCTCTCAGACATTCAACGCCGCCAAGGAGGTACACATGAGCGAAGATAGTAAGCCCACGTTTAACATCGGAGAGTTCCGAGCATGGCTCGCGCTCGAAGAGGGCAGGGAGGCCGTTCGGACCACGCACGAGGTCTACGAGGAGCTCGCCGCGAGCGACGCGCCCCTCGAGATCAAGGCGTACGCCGTCGTCGAGGGCCTGCGCCTCGGAGTCATCGCCTTGACATTCGGGTTCGCTTGGAACTGGCCCCTCGATACCCCGCCCATAGTTACGCTGAATACCCTGCCAGATTGGCCAGCGAGCGTCCTCCGCCCGTTTATCACGAAATTAGGTCCCCAGGGGATGGTCGGGCCAAGAGAGCCGACCATCGATCTGCTCCCCTGGTTGCCGGTCGCCCCTCCTAAGCTGCCAGGTTTTCACCTGCACCACGACATCCGCCGTACGGAGCACTTCGACACGTACTTCGACCACTTCGCCGACGAGATCGACCGTCGGTCCCTGCTCCCGAGGACGAACCGATGAGAACGTACACGATGATCGAACGCGGGGGAGGTTGGGAGGCCCTACGCGGGCACTACTCTCGCTGGCACAGGTCGGCCATGCCCGCACGCTACGTGCGCATGTGCATCTTGGTGGCCGCGCGCAGGGCCATCCCCGTCGGGGAGGTTGGCCCGGCTCGTCGATTTCTAGTTTTAAGGCTTGACCGGACCCCGTCCCGTCGCTAAGTTCGTTCTCAGACACAACGCAACCGACCTCGGTTGCCCTAACACCGGAGCCAGCCATGTCCTACTACGAGACCTTCACCGACGCCGTCCGCGCCTCCTCCTACGCCGAGGCGTTCGAGCTCTCCGCCTACCTCGACGACCACGCGGCCGTCGCCGAGTTCCTCCGCGACGAGTCGACCGCCGAGGACCTCGGGGACGGGCTGTCCCTCGAGTTCATGTACCACCCGGCCTCGAACACCGTCCCCGACGGGCTCGTGCGCCTCTCGTGGGCTGGCGTCCGGCTCGCCGAGCTCAGCGTCGAGGCCGTCCTGACCTTCGCCCACGCCTGGGCCAACGACGCCGTGGCCACCGTCGTCGACGAGTGGGAGACGAAGAAGGTCGACGAGGGGGCCAGCCCCGACGTCGTCGAGGCCGCGCGCACGCTCGCCAACGGGTTCGGTCTGACCGCCGAGCAGAGGCGCGGGCTCGAGACGAGCGACGACCTCGGCCTCCGGGTCCAGGGCACGGTCGGGCGGGCCAAGTCACTGGCCGATGATCCCACGAAGCAGGTCTTCTCGATGCGCGGGATGCGCCTGTACAACTACCGCCCGTTCGTCGTCGCCGTGGCTCGGGGCTCGAAGGCGCTCGGATGATCGCCGGCCCCGAACGAGAAGAAGCCCCCGTAACATATGTTACGGGGGCTTCTTCGTTGCACGGAAACTCGACACTACGTAGCAAGTGGCGAGGTTCCGTGACTCATGGTGCGAAGACGACGAACATGACCAGAATCACGCTCACCGTCGCGCCGCCGAACGTGAGCGCTCGGAACGCATCGCGCTCCGCTGACACGCGTTCATTCTCTCGAATCAGCGCGACGTTCTTCTCGTAGAGCTCGGTCGCCCTACGCTGGGCCTCCGCCTTCGCGCCGTCGGCGGTCGCGCACACCGTCGACTTCTCGGCCCAGGCTTCCGCCTGCGCGCGGCACTTCGCGATGTCACCGCGCCGTACCTCGACGAGCTCATTCGGGTCCAGGTCCTGCCCACTCGCGTAGCCAGTCCAAATCGTCGTCGAGAGGACGAGCACCGTCCACCCGAGCGTCCACTTCTTTATCCGATGCAACCTCGATCACCTCCTCTTCGGCGGGCGTAGACGCCCGGCCTTCTCGGTCTTCCCTTCCAAGCAGATAGCCGACGAAGATCGAAAGACCTACGACGGCTAACGCGCTGATCAGATACACACCTACCATGCTACTCCTTTAGTGTTTTGGCCAGCTCCCGCCCGATGGCCGACCGAGCGATACGGACCTCGTCCGCGAGGACGGCGGGAGTGGGGATCTCGTCGGCCTCGGACCAGGTGATCGAGCCATAGTAGTAGTCCATCGCGGACTCTCGCCCACCGTTCGTCTCGAAGACGCACGCCTCGACGATCCCGTTAGCCTCGTAGGCGCTGCGCAGGGTCGACTCGGGGAGCGAGTCGGTCCGATAGACCGCGAACCCTCTCCGGTCGATCTCGACGAGCATCGAGACGTAACTCGCGTCGAGCTCCTGAGCCTGCCACGTCTCCATGAGCCCCGAGATGCAGGCAGCGTGATCCTCGAAGATCGCGCTCGAGAAGAGCCTCGACCCTGGCTGCGGGATCTTCCCGCCGTTCGAGGCGCGAAAGAGCAGCGCGGTCGCGGCCCCGGTGTCCTCGCGCAGCTCGCGCAGGGCCGCGTTGATCCTGGACACGGAGCGGAAGACCCGGGCCATGCCCTTCGTCCCCTCTAGCTGCGCGTCTCGGCGGGCGATGAGCCACCGAACAAGGTCGACGATTGCCTTCGTCCCGCCGCCAGCGGTCACGATGCTCAGGCCGGCCAGGGCGACCGTGGCCCACGTCGGGAGATCAGTCAGACTCGCCCACATAGTGGACCTCCTCTCCGCCGGACATCTGCCCCGGGGCGGCCTCGGTCAGGCGAGCGAAGGCGAACTTCGACGAGATGTTCCCGCCGGTATAGATGGCGAAAGCGCCGAGGATGGCCCCGACGTAGGTCTGCCCGTCGAGGAACCCGAAGTAGGCCGCGCCGTTGAACTGAGCCAACGTCGCAACCAGTATCCAGAGTTTCACCGAGGTCAGTTTCCGAATCAGTGTGTCTTTCATGCGAGCCACCCCTTGAGTATTTTTACAGGCCAGAGGACGACCCGGCCGATCTTGTCTCCGACGGCGGCGAAGCGCGTCTCGTTTTCCTCGCGCTGCGCGCGTTCGATCTTGGCAAAGTCCCGGTCGAAGCGCTCAAGGTAGACCCTGGCTCGGGTGATCCCGAACCGGCGGGCCGCCTCGTCGAGCGCTTCGAGGAACGGGAGGTTGGGCTCATCCTCGAGGACGGCCCGAGTCTTCTTGGCCGTCCCCGGCCCCGCCTTCCAGGTCAGAGCCATCCAGCGGGGCTCCCACTCGTGCCAGCGTGCGTAGCGACGCATATACCGGAAGTAGAGCCGGTAGGCGAGCTCGGGGTCTCCGAGGAGCGAGCGGGTCGTGTCCCACGAGACACGATAAGACTCACCGTCTGGCCCGCGACGGTACATCGGGACGGCCTTGAGCCCGACGTCCTGGCCCGCGAGGTTGCCCATCTGCATCTCCCCGACGTACTGAGCAGGCACGTCACGGAAGGCGTAGACGATGGGCTCGCCGTCCGGTCCCTTCTCGGTCTTCGATCGACGCTTGACCGTCGACGTCCGGCGCTCGTTGCGTCCCACGCCCGACTCGACCATCGCGGTCGCGGCGGCCGTCTTCGGGTCAAAGGAGGACGGCGCGCCCTCCTCGGCGGCGATGCGCTCGATGAGAGGTAGGCGCTCTAGGGCTCGGGAGAGTGACATAGGATCGTCCTCGGGGTAGGGGGCGGAAAGTAGCGCGAGTGCGAGAAGGACGAACATGACCGGCTCCGAGGTCCGAGGGTAGCCCCGGAACCTACTTAGCGGGCCACGTCGTGTCCAGCGCTGACCGCCGAATAGTCCAGGTGCTCGTACGCATCGCCTCGTGATGGGCGGCTCGGGGAGCGCCGAGCCGGTACATGAGCACGTGCAAGAATTCGTGAGCGAGGAGGTCGAATACCGTCTGGTCTCCGGGCGCCTCGAGGTTGATCTCTACGTAATAGAGTCCGGGTGTGTGGCCCGGCGTCGTGCACGTGTAATACGGTGGGCGCCGTGCACAAAGCAGCGGTTCCCCTCGATGGTACCGGAGCCAGACCTCGACGCCCTCGGCCGCGTCGCAGATTGGGTAGCGTTGGAGCCGGTTCAGTCCCGAGGTCCAGGCGCCTCGGATCCAGGCAACCGGTACAGCCGCCGTGTGTCCGTTCTCGACGACGTGAGTCCGGGGTAGGGGGCAGGAACTGGGTCGAGGAGCGCACGCGCTCAGAGTGGCCAGGAGGGCGATCCATCGGGTCATAGGATGCCCCGATACACGCTGAGCGTCCCCGAGGACCCCGCCGAGCCCGGTCCCCGAGGGCACAGCGACGCCGACGCGCTGCCACGGGTGAGTTGGCTCCCCGATGAGACTTCGATTGTTTTGCTGGCCATATGGCACCTACTCAAGATGGTCTAGGGGCCACGTTAGACATACGAGGGGAACATCCTCGCGCCGTCTTCCCACCAAATGGCCATCGCGTTGAAATAGCAGATGACAGGGTTTGCGACGTTCGGGAATTGAATCGGTTTGCGAAAGAACTCCCGAGCGCCGAATAGTCCGATCTCGACCAAAATGCCCGGCTTCATGAAACCCTTCTGGCCGGACCCGCCGGTCCCATTTTCTACGGAGACCGGGCGCCAATTCAGCTTCCCGTCATCGCCGCCTCCGGTGATCTTGTGATTCCCCGCGTCAAGTCCATTGGTCGGCGCGAGGTCATAATCCCGCCACGTCCCTCCCGCGTCGCGGGCGTTGACCTCTTTATAAGTCGACGCATACCCCCTATCCGAGTCCTGCCCCCAGACATAGGCCATGCCTACACCGTCGGAGCCCGTGAGCGGGTCGATTATGTTCTTACCCCACGTGCACCACGCTATCCGGTCATGATTTAGCTGCGTGGCCATATAAGCCCACACGCCGAGGGTGTCGTCGTACCCGAGAGCGTGCGACACGGCCGTCGTAGAGGCGCCCCTGTCGTTGGTCATACCGTACGGGCAGTGGGCGGGTAGGATCGCCTGGATGCCTCCCAGGCTATCGGGATTTATCGTTGTTAGGGTCGTGAAGTCCCCGCCCGAGTAGGTCAGCGTAGCCGGCGTGTCGTAGTCGAGATCGGCGCGCGCGATCGTCGTGTCGGTGTTAACTCCGACTACGAGGCCTGCGAGGGGGCTGACAGATGCCGACGCAAACGCAACCTGCATCGCCTTGAACCGAGTTCGGAGGTTCGCGCCGGTTGAGCCGATAAACGTGGCGAGGGTAGGTGCAGTCGAACTCGTCGAGTACCCCCCTAGCATGTAGAAGCTCGTGTCCTGCGCGTCGTCGTGGATCTCGAAGATCATGCCATTAGCTACACCTACGACCCACGTGCCGATGTCACCGACGACGGCCACGCCGTCGAGCCCAGTGCGTAGCGCGTCTCGAATCGCGACGAACCTTGCCTTGCTCTCGTCTGTGCCGTAGCCAGCGGAGTCCATTAGGCTCGCTGTGAGTGTGGGCAGGTGTACGATTTTGCGTGTCATTTACTGGCTCCTGGTCAGAGGGGTAGGGCGGAGGGCGCGGGCGTGTCAGTGGCCGAAGGAGGCCCGAAGTCACTCGGACTAACTATGCGAGCTGCTCCTCCTGCCGCCTGCTCGCTGAGCGGCGGCGAGCGAGTGAACGGGGGTGGGTCGCTCTCGAACGCTCGGAGGCTCGTAGGCCCGCCGTCGCCGGTCGACCCCGTAATCGACGCGTTACCTAGAATCGCGGTCATAGGATGCTCCTGTACACGCTGAGCGTCCCCGAGGACTCGGCCGATCCCTGGACGTAGACGCGGGTGAACCCCGCGCAGTTGAGCCGCTCGACCACGCCGCCCGCGACGTCGACGGTCAGCGCAGCAGCGTTGGCCATGTACCAGGTCGACCCGACGTAGAACCAGACGGTCGCGGTCATGGCCGTCCCGCCGGCGACGGCGACGACGCACCGAGCAGCCGAGGCCAGCGAGTAGCCGTCGGTACCGATCGTGGGCGCGGCCGTCGGGAGGTTCGCGACGGTGCCTGCGAGCTCGATGCGTAGGGCGGACTCGAGGACGACCGCGTTGTTAGCGGTCTCGAAGGGATCGGGCATGAGAGGCTCCTTAGAAGACGAGTAGACTGATCGTGTATGTACCGGCGGGGATCGACACATCGATCGCCCCTCCGGTGACCAGGGAGAGGTCCGTGGTCAGGTCGGCGGTCGACGTCGTCGTCGGGATCAACTCGATCCACTCGTTCACGATGTCATAGAAAGCGGTCATTTTGCATATGCCGCAAGGCGTCCCCGCCGACGGGGTCAGGGTCGCGTGGACGCGACCCTCGAAAGCCGTATTATCCTCTATCCTGACCCTGATCCTATTCCCCGAGAGGACCGGGGCCGTGTCCCCGAGCTTGACGTTGTAACCGTAGGACGTCGCCCCGCCGGCCGTAGACGAGTCATAGGACACCGACTCAGCGCCGGTGGATATCGTGACGATCGTCTCAAGCTTGATCACGTTCTCGCGATAGAGAGAGGTCCCGGGGGAGGCGCTGGCTTGCGTGTCGGCGTCGGCGTCGGCGTACCGTATCGCCGGTTCGAGCACGTCGGCCTGGAACGCTGCTTCGGAGCCCACGTCCACGTGTGTCAAGGACACCCGAGCGAAGTCGACGGAGACTTCGTCGGCTTCCCACACGACCAGAGATGTGCCCGGTGAGCCCGCCTGGTCTCCGATTGCGATCAGAGCTCGAGCGCTTAGAGAGTCCAGGCTGATCGCTGCCACGCCCGTGGTCGTATGGCTAAGGTCGAGTTGGACCAAGGAGCCGTCGTCTACGACCAGCGTAGCCTCGCCGTTCGCCCCGAACCCAACCTGCTCGATCGAGAGGTCGTCGAGGTATACGGTCCAGTCGGAGATCGTACCGAACGCGAAGTTAGCGTACTCGTGCAAGAATCGGTCGTCGGCGTCCGGGCCGTCTGTGACCCAACTGGCCGGCAGCGCCTGCCAGCGGGTCGCGTCTGCCCTCGCGAGCGCGTCGGTGATCCACTCGAATGGGGAACTGGGTTTAGTCGCCATGATATGTGCCTCGAGGTGTAAGAGTTACCAGAGTCCACCGAAGGTCGACCCCTCGGGGTCGCCCGCTTCGGCGTCGAGCCCGCCAAACTGAGCGCCGACCTCGTCGCCTTCGTCGCCGTCCAGCCCGCCGAAGACGAACCCGCCGCCGAGGTCGACGGAGGCGAACCGAGCGCCGACGCCCAGCGGGAGCGCGTCCTCGATCAGGCGAGCGACGCGGTTCTTGAACCGGTCGGTGAGCTCGTCCGCTCGTAGGTAGACGAGCTCGATGTTCGCGGGGTAGCGGTCGTAGTACTCAACCGATCCTTCGTCGCCCAGGAGCAACCGGAACAGGTCGATGATCTCGTCGCGGGTCGTGCTCGAGCGAGCAGCCCAGACAGCGCCTCGGAGGATGCGTCGGTACTCCGAGTCGGGGAGCCCTCGGCGGAACTCGCCGATAAGCCCACCGAGCAGGTCGAGGTCGCGTCCCGTGGCCGAGTCGAGCGACCCCGCGAGAGAGGTGCCGAGCATGAGCGACTCAAGGGCCTGAATCGGGCCGGAGAGCGCCGCGAGGAGCGCGCGAAGGGTAGGGCTCGTCCAGAGGCGTGAGATGCCCTCCTCGAGCGCCTCGTCCTCGTGGTCGGGGATGTGACTGCGTGTCCGGCTCATACGATGCTCGTGGTCACGGTGACAGAATTAAGGACGAAGACCTCGGCTGCCCCCGCGTCGCGCCCCGGCGAGGAGAGCGTCTCGAGGACGGAGCCGCCCGCGTCGACCCGCTCGACGGTGAGAGAGCTCACGACGGCGGTGCCCGGGACGTCGTCGACGGCCCCGAAGATGCGCAGGTGGTAGAGGTCGTCGCCGGGGGCGATCGTATCGAAGTAGAGCTCGATGGCCTCTTCGATGGCCGCCTCGATGCCGCTCTCAGCCGAGGGCAGGAGCCCGACGTCGATGGTCACGTCGATGAGCGACTCAGTGGCGTAGTACCAGGAGTAGTCGCGGCTCAGACCGTCGACCCCCGTGACCGAGGCGGTCTGGTCCCCGCTCGGCTCGATGCCGGCTGGTCCGACCGCGTAGATCACGTCCGCGAGCGTCTGCTCACTAACTGCGTCGAGCGTCGGGAAGACCACGACGGCGTAGGAGTGCGCCTCGATCGAGACGGCGTCGATCGTCGCGGCGAGGCCGGAGGGGTTGTTCAGGATCGCGACGTAGTCGACACCCGGTACGATCGAGACGGCTCGTTGCATGGCGGACAGGTTCGCGGTCGTGCCGGGGATTCGGTTACGCTGGATGCGTCGCCGGAAGGCCGCGTCGTCCTCCTCGGTACGGCCGGCGAAGATCGAGCTCGGCGAGCCGATCCCGGTCCATCCCGAGACCGTCGAGGAGACCTCGAAGGTCGAGGCGGTCGAGAGCGAGGTAGCGCCCGGGATGCTCGCCTCGAGCGAGAGATCGTCGGTCCCGATGATCGCCTCGTCGACGACGAAGAACGTCCGGCTCGTGCCGTCGTTGATGCGAAGTAGCGAGCCCGAGGGGATCAACGTCCCGGGCGTGCCGGTAGGCGTCGCGTCGAAGGTCGCCGAGGCCAACCCCTTGCGCTCGAGGCGAAGGAGCGAGCCGAGGCCGTCGAGCTGGGCGCCCTGAGCGTTGTTCAGGTCGCGCTCGGCGTAAACCTGGCGGAGTGTCCCACCGAGCTCGGCGAGCCGGCCAGCGAAGACGGCGATGAGCGACCCCGTAACAAGGTCCGCCTCGACGTCGATCGTGCGTCCGAGCTCGGCCTCGAGGGCGGCTCGGATCTCTTCGCGGATCTCGGAGGCGGACGAGACATTGAGTCCTGCGTCTGTGAGCGTGTAGGCCATGTTCGTGCCTCGTGTATTCAGTTGGTTACGGAGCGAACTCGGATGGCTCCTCGTATCGGACTCACAGACACCTCTATCGAGGTGTCGGGGTCCTCCGAATCGAGGACAATGGTCCCGGTGGCCGAGAACGTGGCCGAGGTCGAATCGAGGACGACCGCGAAGCCGTCGACCCGGAGGACGCCGGGCGTCGTGCCGATCGCGTCGAGTAAGACCGCCTCGATTTGGGCGATCGGGGCGGGGGTGGTCTCGATCCAGTCGTGGTAGGGGATGCCCTCCCTCTCGTCGAGGAGCCACTCCCCGAGGAACGTCGAGAGTCGGATGCGAACGCGCTGGATCACGAGCTCGGCCCCGTCGATGAGGCGCATCGGGATGAGCAGGTCCAGGTCGTCGTCGAGTGCGAAGTCAGCCATGTCATTCTACCTTGGTCGTGGTTGAGCCTAGACCGGTTACGGGGGGCTCAACGGCGGCGGCGGTGTCACCTACGAGGGCGAGTATGGTCGGGACAGGGGTCGTCGCTCCGAGCGCCGGGAAAGCCAAGATCAATAGAGGCTGTAGGACAGGTGCCTGAGCCAGCGTGATCGCATCGAGTTGTGCCTCGAGCGCCGCGATGCGTCGGTTTGATTCGAGGAGCGCGGAGGCGACCTCGGGCTCGCGCGCGACGGGCGCCGTCGCGTCCGGTGAACCGAGGCGGATGTCCGAGCTCGGGAGGACCGTCGCTCCGTCTCGAGCGTCCGGGTTCGGGGTCCCCGGGTAGATTCCGGGGAGGAAGATCGCGTCGTTACGGTTGAACTTCGCCGGGTCGGCGGGGGTGACATCGGATCCTCCGCTCGCCTTCCAACGGTCGATGTCCCGCTCGCAGATCAACGCGAGCCCTCGCGTACCGGGTTCGAGGTCGGCGAGGAAGGACGGGTGCATGACGACGGGCACACCCGAAACGCCGGTGACCTTGATCCACTCCTCCGCGTCGGTCTCGGCGTCGACCCAGAGCGTGCGTAGATCGAACGAAATCGACCCTGTCTGCGTCGCGTGGTCGTAGGCTGTCAACGTGGCCGGGACGATCGTATGGACGCCGCCCAGCGCGTCGCTGATAG
>Ga0306866_1000656_pt1 | contig 10053 bp, 10 predicted proteins | sample AntRauTorckE5432_FD_190450 | JGI IMG/M metagenome (GOLD analysis project Ga0306866, IMG submission 190450) | Saline lake microbial communities from Rauer Islands, Antarctica - Metagenome Torckler E5 #432 (v2) (version 2) | ecosystem: Environmental > Aquatic > Non-marine Saline and Alkaline >...
GCAGACGAAGAAGATCGCGAAGCAGCGTGGCAAGATCAGTGTGAAGGTATTGACAATCAATATAATGAATTTGATCATGCCCACGCTCATTATGAAGTTGAAGGTGATGGAGAAGATACCTACGTTATTTTTTATGGTGGAATTTCTTTTGAATTTGATGAAAATATTTCCGATGCAGCCGATACTATCGGTTGGAGAGAAGAATCAAAAATTAGTAGTGAGATAGAATCAGAAATGTCTGTGTCTCATGGTGAAATTACAGTAGAAATTAATCGTAATAATATTAGAATTCAAATTGATGCGGATACAAGCGACGTCGGAAACCACCCCGATGGATACGAAGAATTTTTAAGATACAATGTCAACGAATTAGACAACAATTACGATGAAATACGTGAAAAGCTTGAAGAAATTCTATTAGACAACGACATCTTGATTGGAACCCATTTTCATCAAACTAAAAAGAAAATTAAAGAAGAAGATTTTAACTTTGAACACTTTGTAGCAGATATTGATTCCGATGGAGACATTAGTATTGAATCTTATGATGAAGACCATATCGAAATCAATGTGACTCCTCTTGTTTCTTTAATAGCCGGAAGTGGAGACAAGTTAGGGCTCGATCCCAATACTAAAGAGGATGAAGCTGAAATACTAAGGAAATGGACTGAAATTATAAGATCGGATAAATACAGAGTCTGGTTTTGGGAAAAAGTGGTAGGTATAATCAATTCTTTAGCTAAACAATTAGAGTTTCCGAGTTTAGCTAATGGAGAAGAGGATGAACCAGAATTAGGATTACCTTTAGATAGTTTTGACCTGGAAGCTTCTTCTGCTGGCGTCTCACGAGAAGGATATGATCATCCGTGGGTTGGAAAAGTTAAATTTGGTATGACCATCACTTCAGGTGACGACACTGAAGAAATTTTAACAACTTTAAAGATTCTTAAATATATTGACAATAATTATAACAAAATAGAAGACATCGCTCAAAGTGTTTTCAGTGAAGTTTTAGAGTCTGCTATGCAAAAACATAAAGCATCTCAAAACTCTGATTTATCTGAGATATTTCAGACTGAGAATCTTGTTGAACAAATTCTCAAAGATATCAAACCTAAAAAGAGAATCATTCTTAAGATTGGGAACAAATAATGACAGTAGGTTCTTTTATAGCTATCGGTTTAGGGTTCATAATTCTTGGACTTGCGGTTGGAGTTCCTTTAACTTTTCTCTTAATAAACAAGAAGGTCTGGAGTCCTGAGTTTCTTCGTCCCAACGGACGTATTGATAGTTTTCCAGGTGTTAGATACGAAGGAGTCTTTTTAAGCAAAGAGGTCGACGAAGGATTCAAAGTTTTCAGGGACTTATGGGTTAAGCATGTTGGCGGTTCAGAAAAATTTGCTTCAATGTTTAACTTTATCGACATTCGCTTTGTGAAAACTCCAATAATATCAGATAGCTATGGTAGAGAAGTATTTGCAAGAGGTATTGTAGATTCTAAACATTCTGCAAGAGTTTTTGATGAAAACTGTGCACCAATTAAGGATGATAAGGGAAATTTTGTGAAAAGTGAGACCGGAACTTATATCTGCGAAGGAAAATCAGATTTTCTAATTTCAGAAACTTCTCTTGGTCATGAATTAGTTCATCTTGCTCTCTGGGCAACGACTGGTGAACCAGACCACGATCATCAAGGTAATGTTGTCAAACAATGGAACGAAAATCATTCTAAAGTCGAACATGAATGGACTCGTATTATGCAGGAGAAAGGTTTATAATGAGTGAAAAGAAAGGAATTGAAAATACCAAACTGATAATGGAAAATTGGAAATCTCACTTAGGAGAAGCAGGCTTAGGCGGCTTGAACCGAGACAAGATTGTCCAACTCCTAAAAAGGATGTCTGGTCAAGATAATGAACAAGAAATCGGAGATGAAGACATTGTAGGTTCAGAAGATTTGCCTGGTGTGCCTGGTGGTGATGGACCTAATGATGCTATGCCTGCTGATGGTGCAGATGATGATAATGTTGTTGATGATGTCGATATAATCGATTCTGGAAATGACCTTTCTCATGGTGATATAATGGTTGTGATGAATCAATTGCGAAACACTGGTGGTCTTTCGTTTGAGGATTTAGCAAACGAAACCTTGAACAGAGTTCGCGATGCCATCGGAAAAACGATTGATACTTTAGGTTCGCGCCAAGGTGCTTCTTCCAAAGATAAAGCTCAAGATGCCGAAAACATTAAAGAAGTTGGTGGAAGAATATTAAAAAGGTTAGAATTAGCTTTTGAAAAACTATTTAATCCACGTACATTGGTTGATTTGCAAGAAGTTCTAAAAGTTGTTAAAAACGAAGAGAGAAAAGCATTAAACGAAAACAAAAGACTTGTCATTACAATCAAGGGGTAAGAGATGAATTCTAACAATCTTGTAAAGACTTTATCTAATAGATTTTATCCTTATGCTCAAAAGAGAATGGGGTTTGACAAACCTGCAACGATTAATTTTGTGGATGATGTCGAAAATTCTAATGATCCGTTTGGCAAAACAGCATTTTATGATCCAGATTCTATGGAGGTCTCTATTTTTGTAACTGGAAGACATCCAAAAGACATCATACGTTCATTGTCTCATGAACTTGTTCATCATACACAAAATTGTCGGGGAGAATTTAAAAAAGATATCGTTACTTCAGAAGGGTATGCTCAAGAGGATGAACATTTAAGAGAAATGGAACGTGAAGCTTATGAACAAGGTAATCTAATCTTCAGAGATTTTGAGGATGAGTTTAAATCTGATAAAAACAAGAAAAATCTAAAATTAGAAATAAGGATTAAAAGAAATGAGTAAATTAGAAGACCAATTCGATATTCGTCGTATTAAGTTAAATAAGCAATTGATGGACAAATATGGGTACAAACAAAAATCTAAAGATAAAACGGATGAAACTGAAGATGAATCCGATAAGGAGAAGAAGAAATAATGACATCACCTAAACAAAGACGAAAACGTCGTGCCGTCCTAGCTAGACTTAAACTTCGAACAGCATCAGAGACGGTCAGAACTAAAGCTGCCGAAGAAGCCGCTGCGGTGGCTAAAGCTGCCGAAGATGCTAAAGCTGCCGAAGAAGCCGCTGCGGTGGCTAAAGCTGCCGAAGATGCTAAAGTTAAAAAAGAAGCAACTGAGGTCGATGCTAAGAAGGAAGCCAAGAAAACCGAAGTAGCACCCACGAAGAAGACAAAAAAGCAGGACAAAAAAGCTGACGCGCCCACAGAGGCATCCAAAGAACCAAAGAAGGACGACTAAGTTTCATAAGTTCATTTATAAAAAGACCCGACGTGAAAACGTCGGGTTTGTTCTTTTATAAACTACTTAATGCGAGGTGCCAAAATGACAGATTTTGATAAAATGACAAAAAATTTCCTTTTAGGAGAGACGCAGCAGCGCCCGGCTGATATGATGAGCCACCTGCAAGCTCTTGAAGAAACACTTGGACTGTTGCGACCTCGCTCTCAGTCTGATACTCGACGAGTAGAAATCGCCCGCGCGCATTTGAGAGAAATGAAGCGGCGCTACAAGAGACTGGTTCAAGAGAATAAAGATCTGCAAGAAAAAGTAAACCTTCTTGAGGAAGAGAAAACTAATGCGAAAATCGAGGAAGATTACTCTTAATGAAGCTGGTGGCGCTGCTACCGCTTTAATTGATAAAAAACTTAATAAGAATCCAGATAACGTTGGTCGTGATTTGCAATATGGCAAAATTACTGATGACGAATTAGATTCAATTTTTCCAAAACAATTTGGTGTATTTCCAGGTCCTAATGATGACACATACATCGGAAAGATTCTTTATACTCTCGGACAAAAAGGTTTAATTGATACTTCATACACGCCAAGTTTTTCACTAGGTTCAACTAGACTCGCAGCGCTGAAGTTTTATGGTCGTGGCTCGATTGGGCTTGACAAATATGAAACTGATGATGTTATCGCTACCGCTAGTGGAAAAAAAGTTGAATACGGCGATATGGATGTTGATGTAGCTTTTACAGCAGATAAGAGAGAAATAGCACAAGCTATTGAAGAGATGAATCCTTCGGTTTTTGCTTCATCAGTTTCAAAAGAAGTTAATTTAGCGGTCCGCATTGGGGAAAAAGTAATTCAAATTGATTTAGTCGATGTATCGAATGGTAAAGACGCTCAAAGCTTTCTGTGGAAGAGTAGTTTTGTTGATCTTGCTGAAGGTGTGAAAGGTGCCTTTTCTATTTTACTTTTGAGAGCTGTAGCTGCTGTGATGGAAATTGGACCCAACGATACACTTGATTCAATCATTGAATACTCAGAAGATAATCCAGACTCAAAATTTTCTAAAGATTTTAATAAAAAGTTAGAACTTGGTTATAAACCAATTGGCACAAGGTTCTCACTCGGTGACAAAGGTTTAAAGCTTGTCGTCGATATGGAGAAAGAAAGCAAAAACGAACCAAATAAAAAAACTCAAGCAAAAATTGATTTCGAGGCAACGGTCCGCCAATCATTTGAAAACCTTGATGATCTTGCTCAAATCATTCTTCAGAATTCCAGCGCTAACGCTTCAACGATTTATAGTGCTACGAAGTTGGCTCAATTTGTTAAGGCTAACTTTCCTCAAAGTAGAATTGATTTGTTGTGGCAAACATTCGAAGCTGGCGTCGAAAAAAATCTTGGTAGTAAAGTCGAACCTAAAGAATATAAAATTGGAATGGCGACGATTGCCAAGAACCTTGGCGTGGAATGGTCGCCCGGTGCTGCATCTCTTAATGAAGGGCGCTCCGGCATCGGCAGATTCGTTGGTCCAAATAAATTTTCAAATAAAAATATGATGCTTTTGCTTCGTGCTTTAGTAAGTGAAACCGGTAACGAAGGTCAAGCTAATTTTGAATTAGATTTAGGTGCTTCTACAGCAGTTGACATCGTTGAAAAAATGGATTCTACTTTTGCTAACTTTGGTATTAACCAAGATGGTGAATTCTTCATGGAATCTAGTAATAGTGGTCCCGTCACAAACCAGAATGTTGATGAACGTTTTGGTTTCAATCCAGATTTATTAGAGTCTTTTAAATGGTTGGTCTCTTCGAAACCATTTCAAGAATCAATGCAAAAAATCTTCGGCGCAACTGGAGCGTTCAAATACGATGCTGAGTTGTTTCCAATTTTGACTCATAAGGGTGATTCATCTGGAAATGTTATTTTTGTTGGAACCCCTTACTCAAAAAATAAGATGGGAGAGTTTGGAGGTTTTGTAGTTTTCAAAACTCAACTTTGGAATGACGAAGACATGGGCTGGTATAGACCTGAACCAGATGAAAACATCGCGATGACTTCCTTGATTAAAAAATTGTCATTCGCTGACCGTTGGTCCGGCGACTGGAGAATTTATACAAACGATGAGGATATGAAACACAAAGTCAAACTGAACATCGAGTTTGATGATGTACTTGTGCGAGTTTTTAGTAATAAAGAAAATTTTGTTTCTGCTCTTAAAGAAGTTTCGTCACGCAAAAACTCTCCTGAAAAGGAAGAAATAATCTTTTCCCTGAATCGATTAAGAGAAATACTTCAAGACAAGCTGAATCATTATGCTTCGAATGCTAATTCTGTTTTGGGAGACGAAAACTCTTATATTGAAGGGGTCGTCTTAAGAATCAAACGGTCGAACGGAGATATCTTTGAAGTAAAAGGGACCTCAGAGCGTTTCGATGCAAAGAAAACTCAATTGTGGGAAGACAGAGTCAATATTCTTAATCTTGAAAAAGAATTAGATGACAGAATGATGCTCGATGTTCTAGAACTTAAAACCGCCCATCCGGCAACTTTAAATAAAGCTGTTCGCGCGGTCGCAGATAGTTTTAGTGCAATGTCAGAAGACGAAAATACTCGTGTTGAATTCATTAAAGAACTTCTTCCAGTCATTAGTCAAAAAGAAGATGGCTTCGACAAAGTAAAACCAGCTGCTATCGCTCTGATAAACGACATACAAAAACAACTTGAGTCTATTCAAAAAAGTTTTGAAGAAAATAAGAACTCTTTAGATGAAGATTCGACTCGTAAGACTTATGAGTTCTTACAGGGAATTGCGAAAAAAATAGAAGACTTTAAGACTGGGATTAAAACTAATCTTGAAAGTATGTCTTTCTATATATACATGGTTGGACAGGTACTTGGTCATCGTATTGATCGTTTTATTTCTTTTGATAAGACACCGAAAGAAAATAAAACGACCACTCCTAAAGTTATAATTTGGAATGGTCGGGCTCAACCTTGGCACAAAGGTCATGATGCAATGGTGCAAAAAGGTAAATCGCAGCTCGAACAGCTTGGAGCTTCTTCTGTTTACATAATGATCGTTAAAGGTGGTAAATCTTCTGAGGATAAAAATAAGAATCCTCTCAGTGAAAAAGAACAAATTGAATTGATCTCTACCGTTTACGCTAACGATCCTCAAGTTACAGTTCATCCAGAAGCTATATCAAGTTCTTTTATCGGTGTCCTCGCTGATGTTTTATATAAATCAGGGAATAAAGTAGCTGGATGGCTTGCAGGCGCGGACCGTATCAGTGAATATCGAAAAATGTTAGTTCGTTTTGAACCTACCAAATGGGAAGGTGATCATAATTTTGTCCCGTTTGAAAACGATTCTAGCGGTGATTCAAACGTGGTGATGATCGAGACACCACGGGTTATGAATGGTACTGAGGCGCGGGAAAAAGCTAACGAGTTAGAGTTACCTGAGTGGATTTCTTTTGTCGCTCCTGATTTTTCTGATGAAGCGGTCCGCGAAGAATATTCTAAAATTTATGAAAAAATAAGAAATCCAAAACTTTCTGAATTTATATTTAACACAATTGAAGAAATATCTTCTGGTGCCGGTGGTAATGTCGCTGGTTTTTCTGAACCATTAGGGTCTGAAGAAGAGACTATGTTCCGTGAAGGATATTATAATCCTGAAAGTTATCAAACCATTGACGAAAATACACTTGAAAGAGAAAGCGAAGGCATTAAACTATTTAATTCAGAGGAAGAAGAAATGAACAGAGAAGAACTTATGCAAGAATTAACGCTTCGTAAATATGTACGAAGAGCGATCAAAATTATGGAATCAAAGAACAAAAAGAGCGAAATTCTACAAGAAAATAAAGTAAGAAGTCTTGTTCGAAAACTTATCTTAGAAGCTGAAGAAGATCATCCTCATGATTCAACTGGAATTAACGTCTTGGAAGATCTATTGAAGAAAATTATTCCTGTATTTGAGATAGACTTTAAATCTCTCACCACTGATCCTCAACAACGTATTTCTTTTCGTTCTCATATCATTAATGCAGTTCAAAATTCTCTTGCACCTTCAAGGGCTGAAATTAGTGCAGATGATTCAATGCCGTCTCAACCTGTTACAGGTATGACAGAAGAAGATAATGACATTGAAATGGGTGTCCCACAACGAGATCAAGATCCTAAATTCATTGATATTGATCCTAAAAAGAAAGAACAACCAGAAATCCCACCAGAAGAAAAGTTTGGAATTCCTGGTGAAGATGAGACAGGAAGAAATGTTGCTATGAAATCATGGGATCAAGTAGAAACTTCAGTAATAGATGCCTACGGAGTTCTTTCTAACCCTAGAGATAAAGAACTGTTTTATGATTATCTTATTACAAATCTTAAACTTTACTTTGATAAAATGGAAGAAGAATTATCACCAGGAGTTCAAGAACCTGAGTCAGAAATCTACCAACAACAAACTCAAGGTGGATCTCCAGAAGGTGACTCTTTAAACCCTGATTCTGACTTAGGTTTGTAAGTTTCCTCTTAACGAAGTGATATCTCCCGTGATAGATCAATGAGTAATCAGTGACGTTCTAAATTAATTTGTTTTTAGTTATTTTTTCTTAGTTTGATCTGTTTAAATATTTAATTACTGTTCTATTATATTATTATATTACTGATCTATTATATTACTGATCTATTATATTATTATATTACTGATCTATTATATTATTTAATTACTGATCTATTATATTATTGTAGGAGACCAAATGACCACACCAGATTACGAAGAAATTGCAAGACAAATTGGAGCAGTTGTACGATTAAAACAAGCTGCTTACGGTGACTCATTCAACAAGTCATGTGAAGTACTAAAAGTTCTTTATCCTGATGGAGTTTCCCCAGATAATTTTAAAGACTTTCTAGCTGTTACTAGAATCATCGATAAACTATTCAGGATAGCAACAGATAGAGACGCTCTAGGGGAGTCCCCCTTCCAAGATATTGCCGGTTATAGCATTTTAGGCGTAGCTCACTCAAAAGAGGAATAGATGTCCTGGACTCCACGAAGAAAGAAAAGAGTTGGAGCAAACAAATACTATTCCGTTGTAAACTTGCTCCGCAGACAAAAAAAAATTTCCCCACAGTTCGAAGTGATGCTCAACTCCCTTTCGTTAGAGGAAGTGATTGCAATTAAATTAGAATTAGCTGCTCAAGCGTCTGGTTCTCCTCTGTACGGCGTGCCTATCTGGAAGAACCTAATAACAATCGTAAGAGATTCAGTAATTAAATACGCTTTGTCAGCAACTAGAACAAAGTCAGAAGCGGCTAGGTTTCTTGGGATGGAATTCTCTGATTTTGCAAAAAGACAAAGGTTTTATCAGACAGAAAGTTATTTCAATAGTGAAGAAAAAGAAGAAGATCTCTAAAAGAGGTCTTTTTTTTGTCTGTTTTATATATCACGAATGTAGTTATGTTAGGCGAAAGGGATAAAAAGGATAAAACCACACCGTGAAAAAGAACCAAGAACAAATTGATTTTAGTAGAACAGGAGATGCACGCTCGGCGCAAGCCATTGGCATGGTCTCACAAACTGCATCGAATCACATAACCCTTGTTTCTTTTGGCTAGAATGCTCGCCACACACAACCGAAACGAAACAAGGACTCTTCAAAGAGTCCTTTTTTATTAGGTACTTAGAGGAACATCACACAAGGGCTTGACAAAAGAGAAGTGATCTGTTAGGATAGCTCTCACGAAAAAAAGAATGCCGGGTTCGTATAGTGGACAATTACACCTGTTTTGTAATCAGGCGGCTCGACCTACGAGAGTTCGAATCTCTCACTCGGCTCCAATTTTTTGGGGAATCTATGGAATCGATAAAGCAAGGAGGATAATTTACACAAGGAAGCCAGCCAACGAATGCTTTGATCAGCGTTGGAAAAAATAACTGCAAACGATAACATCGAACAGTTCGCTCCTATTGCTCTAGCAGCGTAGAAAGCCGGGTGTCAACTACCTCGGAACAGAAAGTTGAGAAAAGTGAGTGCGAGAAGAAAGAAAGAAGGATTTCAATATCCTAAAAATTGAATAACCTTGTAAGAAAGTAAATTATAGAAATTGTTTTAGACACCGGTTCGAATCCGGTATTCTCCACCAGGGCATAGCCCACGGGGTCACCGTAAGGTGGCTGACTGATTGCCGGATAAATCAGGATAAATAAGCCGGTCCTTGTTGTGCAGGATTAACTGAGATGGTTTTAGTGCTACCCTTACATGGTAGAAACGGGGGTTCGAATCCCTCATCCTGTACCAGAGTGGATATTCGGCGGGACTGACTATCGTCCGGTTTTTTGTTTAGTCAACAGAGAATCCGAAACCACGCGTTTTAAAAAGGTTGACAGACTGTGAAGAGTGAGTTAAGGTCTAACGAAGAAAGGTATCCATGAAAAGATGGTTAGTGACAGGAACGAATGAAAATGGTTTTATCTGGGTACTTGAATTTGTTGGCGACGAAAAACCAAATCGCGGGAGGATAAATCACGCGTTTGCTTCGGAATATCCAGAACAATGGGAATTCGAACCAGAGATTAGAAAAATAAAAATTCGTGAGTTTACCGACGTCCCACCACACGCCACTCTTGGTCTTTCGCTTAAAAAAGGATTTAATTTAAATGGAGAAGAAATAGAATATTAAAATACGGTTATGAGTTGCGGATGGCGAGCAGCTTCATTGTCAATGAAATGGTA
>Ga0306866_1000659_pt1 | contig 10031 bp, 7 predicted proteins | sample AntRauTorckE5432_FD_190450 | JGI IMG/M metagenome (GOLD analysis project Ga0306866, IMG submission 190450) | Saline lake microbial communities from Rauer Islands, Antarctica - Metagenome Torckler E5 #432 (v2) (version 2) | ecosystem: Environmental > Aquatic > Non-marine Saline and Alkaline >...
ATTTCCTTCCACTTCAGCCGAAACCAAAACTTCGTCATTTTTGTCTCCTTGCCAAAAATATAGAGAACTTTGAGTTATAGAAAGTTCAGTTTCCTGAGATTGTTTTTTACTTTCTTCTTGTTTTGCAACGGGAACGACCTCGTCTTTTAGTGAATTTCCAAAAACCTGAACAGCTATTTGGGTTTCTTTGTTATCTATAATTCCTTTTTTAACTGAAACTCCAATTTCTTTATATTTATCAGATAGAATATTTTCTCGATGAGAAGAACTCTTCATCCAGGCCTCATGAACTGAAATAGCGGTTTTAAAATCCATTCCAAGGTTTTCTCCAGCAAAACGATAGGCATACCCAGCTTTTTCAAACCAATGCCAAGGATCAAGACCTGCAGGAGAAGTGTGAGCAAAATAATCGTTCCCCAACATATCCTGAGCCTTCAAGTTTGCCACTTCATTTAAGATATCATTTTCTTCCAATTGTTCTAAACTTTCTTTTACTCTTTCTTGATTAACATAATTAATGATTTGATTTTCAATTTCTATTTCATCGGCTTTGACAAATCCCATTCCAAAAAGCGACAGACTTATAACTGTTGAAAAGATGAATGATTTTTTTGTAATGTTTTTTGTTTTCATTTTTTTCTTGGCCCGCCTGTCTGTCGACAGATAAGTTAAATCATTTCAAACTTAGTTTGTAATGCTATTTAACTGGGTTATATTATGGGGTTGTCTTTATTTTTTTATTTTATTTTGTAGTTTGTTGTTTTTGGAAGTTTTTTTATTTTTATGTTTTTAGTTTCTTTTTTAATAAACACTCTTATAAACTATTTTTGAAAAAATTTTAAGGGAAAAACCAAATATGAGTTTTTGCCTGCTTGCCTCACCAAAACGAAGTGTATGCGAGTCCGCCTTAGGCAGAACAAAGAAATTTTCCAAAAATAGTTTACAAAACAAATAAAAAAGCGATTCACAAAAAACTGCAAACCACTTGCTTGAACAAAAATATTTAACTTACACAAGTATTATATACCCAAAAACACTTCTTGTCAATGGAATATAAAACCCCAAAGTTTCTCTCAATCAACTTTACCTTTAAATTTCACCCCCAAGTTGAATCATTTAAATTTGGATAATCTGCTAACTTCTTGAGTGTAGTTAGATTTTTCAATAAGAATTCGGACATAGGAGTTTTTAGAGTTTTTAAAATCTTTGTTTTTTTATCCATTTTTTATTTTTTAAAACCATCATTAGTAGTGTAATTACCATAAATAGTTTTCCCTTTATTTCCACTATCTCTGAGTCTTACTTAGAATTAAAAAACGCCATATACTATATTGACGTTTTTTAATTTTTATATTAACAACCCTTATTGCTTATCATTAAAAGTTGTATTTATAACATCTTTAGATCCTGTTATTGAAGCTTCCAGGGCCTCTTTTACTGTTTTAACAGCACTTTCTCCAACCTCTCCAGCACCTTCGATAGCTCCTGATATTGAATTTTTTAAAGCTTCTTCTGTACTAATACCAATCTCCTCTGCTGACTTAATTGCACCCTCTACTGCACCTACCGCTGCCTTCCCAATATCTCCACCGACTTCGTTAGTTCCTTTTATAGCACCACGCACAGAATCTTTTATCATTCCAGCAGCATCACCCCCTGTTTCATGAACAGCTCCTAATGTTCCTCTAACCACTTTTTTTGCTGTCTTTCCTGCTTCTCCACCAATTTCAGCGATTCCTTCTATTATGCCAGATACAATCTTAACTGCAGACACTGTTCCGACATTTGCCACATCACCAGCTCCTTTCAAGACGCCTGTTACATTTTTCTTAACAATATCAAACATCGTGTCATAAATTTCATCAGCTCCCTTGAGTGCTGCTACAACAGAGTTCGTTGTTTTTTTAATAAGTTTTTCCATAATTTTTATTTATTATTTATTATATTTATATTATAGCATAAAATAATTTCAAAAAACACCGTAGAAAATAAAAACTCTCGAAAAAAGTTTTTTGAACGGGTAACGGGAATCGGCGTCAAGTCACTAAGTTCAAACTTCTCCGCCAGCTGGCGGATCGTTTTTGCTAAGTGCTTCCTGCCCAGACTCGGCCACTCTCTATAATTCCTCGCCAGCTCTAAATCTTAGGCCTCCGTCTTTCGATTCCCGTTACGCCGCTAAAACCCAAAAAACCCAGGACGAACCTGGGTTTTTGGATTTTTGAGCGGGTAACGGGAATCGAACCCGTATCACTAGATTGGCAACCTAGAGTAATAGCCATTATACTATACCCGCCTGATCGCTCGCGAGCGACTAGGCCCGCAGAAATTAATTTTTAATTTTTAATTTACAATTTTTAAACAATTTCTAATTTCTCAACAGAGCAATTTTCATTGTGAAAAATTAAAATTTTGTGGTAAACAATCTGAAATAAATACAGTATACAGATTTTATGAATTTGGGGTGATATCGTTTTCGTTACGAAGTTTCTAGATTTTGATACATTAAATATTTTTTAATTTATCAATTGTGTGCCCGGGGAGAGAATTGAACTCTCGACACAATGATTTTCAGTCATTTGCTCTACCACTGAGCTACCCAGGCATAAATCAAAACTTGTAACGAATTTCATACTAACATCACAACTCTTTTAAATCAAGATTATATTTATCAAGTTTGCTTTAATAGCTTTGGATAATTTCATAATTTTTGTTCCTTAGTCATTTTCAAATTTCAATTGCTTTTTGATTTCATTTCCAATAAACACAAGCTGTTTAATGACATCATCTAAATCTTTAATGTTTTTAATTATTTCTAAAATTTCTTCTTTGGATAATTTTTCAATAGAATTAGCATCAGAATTGAGTTTACTTCTTAACTCATCTTCCAAATCACGAATTTCATTAATCAAGCTAATGATTTCACCAAACTTTATTCCGCCTTCCTGGCCTTGATCCAATAAATCTCTTCCTTTAACTAAATCTTCTGGTTTTTGATTATAAACCCCTAACTCTTGAGATTTTCTATTTAACCATTCTCTCGGTTTATAAACAGTTGGGTCTAATATTTGCTTTGAAAGATCAATTTTTTCAAAAGAACCTCTTCCTGAATGATCAGCATGAGCAACTGTAATTAATTCCTGAATTGTAGCTGGATGAATCCTCTTGGCCAATCTTCTAATAGCCTTATCGCCAACTCCTTGTTCTGAATTAGAAGCTACATAAAGCAAAGAAGGTGCCATATGGTTTGTAACCAATTTAATAATCTTTTGAGCATCTTTTTTATTAATCCCAATAGTTTCTAAAAATTTTTCAGTCGGTTTTTCTCCAGCTTTGTCGTGACCTTTGGAAGTTATTCTTTCACCAATTTCAGTAGTAGTCGGCTTACCTATATCATGACATAAGGCAGCCAACATTATTACAAAAGCATCTTTTTTCTCATATTGTTCTATACGACAAAGCTTTGCCGCTTCATCAACACTCATCAATGTGTGCATCCAAACATCTCCTTCAGGATGCCATTCTTTTTCTTGAGGAGTTTCTAGTAAAGGTGGAAACTCTGGATGCATTTCTCGAAAGATTCCCCATTCCATTCCTTTAATTAAACCCAGAGAAGGTTTTTCTGACTTCAATAATAATTTTTTCCATTCTTCTAAAAATCTCTCTTTGGGTAATTCTTTTGCATTAGATGTTATCTCTTTGATAATTTCTTCACTTTTATTGTCCACCGCTATTCCGAACCTTCCCACAAACTGCATCGCTCTCATCACTCTTAAAGGATCGTCCTTAAACCTCTCTTTATCAGTTATTCTTAACATTTTATTTTTAATGTCCTCAATTCCACCATAATAATCATGTATTTCTTGAGTCAAAGGATTAACGGCCAAAGTGTTCATAGTGAAATCTCTTCTCAAAGCCGCTTCCTGAATGCTCATTTTGGGATCAACTTTCACATCAAAACCTTTATGCCCTTCTCCATTTTTTGAGTCTAGACGAGGAATAGAAACATCAATATCAATTCCATTTTCCAAAAAAACTTTCATAATTCCAAAAGATCTTCCCACATCAGAAGCTTTTCCAAAGCCTTTAACAATTTCTTCTACTATTTCGGACTCCAAACCATAAATTTCCAAATCAAAATCTTTAGGAATTTTTCCCATATAAAAATCTCTAACACTTCCTCCAACCAGTAAAGCTTCTCCGCCTTTTTCTTTAAAAACTTCGCATAATTCACAAACTTTTTTATAAGCCAAGGCACATTTAGGCATATTTAATTCTTCCATTTCCTTAATATAATCATCGCGACTAGGAAACTTTTTGTTTTTTTGTTTTTCTTGTTTTTCTTGATTTTTTGTTTTTTCTAAATTTTCTACTTGATTTTGAATTTTAGCAAAATTTTTTTCAAAATTCATATTTATATTTTATTGATAATTATTTTAAATTAGTAAAAAATATTAGCTCTTCGACTTTAACTTAGATAAATACCTAGATTAAACCTGACGAGGAATGTCTCCTGCAATTAATCTTTTTCTTTACATAAAAATTTTACCATAAATTATCTTAAAACAAAAAACCGCCCACAATTCGTGAAGCAAAAATCTAAATTCTCGGAGAGAGAATGAGAATTAAGATTTTCTATTACTTCACAAATTATAGGCAGTTATCCCACTATGAAATTTTAATAATCAAATTATTAAAATCTCAATAATAGGGAGGAATTCATTGAACTTGTGAATTCCTCCTTTTAAACTTGCCATGATCTAATTTATATCCCGCGTGTGACTCCGTGGTTTTAATTAACGAATTTTTAAGATAGGCGGATTCGTTTTCGCCTGGGAAGCTTTTAGGATTTTTTCAAATCCCGAAGCTTCCCCCAAATCTCCTCCCGCGCCTTACGGGAGAAAGTTTGGTTTGAAACTCGGGCTCTACGAGCCCTAATCTCATTTTTTTCCCTTTTTTTAAAGGTGGTGGGATCCACCTTTCCTATAATCCTACACATAACATTCCTCCTCTCTTTACGACGATTCTCATCGCCAATAATTTAACTACCATTTAAAGTTTCTGGATTTTTTAAATGAATTCTGTCTGAATCAAGTTCAGAATGACAAGGTGTTTTAAAACCTTAAATGGTAATTAAATTAAAACTTTGAAGATTAATGTAAAATATATTTAAAGGTACTTTATACTTTTCCCAACTGAACCTTTCTTGATTTTGAAATAAAAGTATAAACCTTGTTGCTGCAATGATACATTTTTTTTCACCTCAAATTTATCAACCGAGGACATTTGATTTTTAGATAATTCTGAATTTGAAGAGATAAACTCGTTCATAAAAAGATTTTTATGCTTTTATTTTAAACTTTTTGTTTCTTCTTTTACGCTAAAATTATACTATAAATAAATTATTACGAATAGTATTATAAATCCTCTAATTTATATTTGTGAAGTCTCTTGATTTATGTTTATTTTATTTTTTTATTTCACCTGATTTAATTTTTGAAGATTGATAAGTTTACGATATAAGCCACATTTCTCTTGAGCTAGTTCGTTGTGAGTTCCTTGTTCTACTAATTTTCCCTCTTCCAAAACGAAAATTTGATCGGATTTTTTAATAGTGCTTAAACGATGAGCAATAACAATTACTGTTCTATTTTTCCGAATTTTTTCCATAGCGTCTTGAATTAGTTTTTCGCTATAAGAGTCAAGGTTGCTGGTGGCTTCATCAAAAATTAAAATTCTAGGGTTAGCTAAAATTGCTCTAGCAATGCCAATTCTTTGTCTTTGACCACCTGATAGTTTTATTCCTCTTTCTCCTACTTCTGTTTCATAGCCTTGTTCAAGATTATTAATAAACTCATCGGCATTGGCAATTTCAGCTGCCTGCTTAATTTTTTCTAGAGTTATTTTTGGTTTAGCATAGGCAATATTTTTAGCAATAGATTCATTAAAAACCTCCACGTCTTGAGGAACAATAGAAATAAACCTTCGAAAAGCATACAAATCATATTTTTTCAAATTTTTTCCATCTAAAAAAACCTCTCCTTTTTGCGGGTCATAGTGACGAAAAATCATTCTGGCTAAAGTGGTTTTTCCTCCGCCAGAAGGACCAACCAAAGCGGTCATACTATCTGATTTTATTTTCAAGCTAATTTCTTTAAGAGCTTTTCTGCTATTATCGCTATAAGCATAAGAAACTTTTTTAAATTCAATTTCTCCTTGTATGTTTTTAGGTTTAAAGCTGTTTAAAGAATTTTTAACCTCTGAAGTCTCTTTTCTTAATTCAAAAAGTCTGGCCACTGGCTCACTGCTTTCCATAATCTGATCATAGAGTCTGGAGATTCTAAATAAAGAAATTAAAGCTTTTTCTGAAATAGAAATCACAAACACCAAACTTCCAACAGTCACGCTGCCTTTTAAAATCAAGTAAATTCCAAAGAATAGAACAGTAGTTCTAGCTAGATTAATCACCAAAGTTCTCAGCAGATTATATTTCATAGTCGCACCAAAAACTTTCAACACATTTTCTTTGACTATTTTATTGATTTTTTTGAATTTATCAACTTCTCTTTTTTCTTGAACAAAGGATTTAACAGTATTAATGTTAATAATTGACTGTGTCATCAAACCAGAAGCTTCTTCTCCTTTCTTATAAATCTTTACTCTTTGAGGATGAACTTTTTTATTAACTTTTAAAGTGATCCAAATAAAAATTGGGATAAAAAATAAAATTGTTACTCCAAACCAAACATTAACCCAAAATAAAACCACGGCAGTAAAGATCACCTGGAAAAAAGTGGGAATAATTTCCCAAAAAAGACTCAACAATAATTCCCTTATCCGATCAATCCCTCTCTCAATTTTAGTAACTTTATTGCCAGTGTTTTCTTTTTCGTGATAAGAGAGACTTAGCTCTACCATTTTACTTTGAGCATCATTAGCTAAATAATATTCAGCATCTGCTGTTATCTCTAGAGCCTTGCGGTCTTTGAAGTAGGAAAAAACGGAAGCCAGTTGATTAGCGGCAAACATTCCGCCAATCCACCAGGCTATTGTTATGAAATCTTCAGTTTTAAATTCTAAAATTAAATCTATTATTATTTTCAAAATATAGGGTCCAATCATTTGAACTGCTTCCACAATAATAGCCAAAAAAACCAACCAGAAAATTTTCCTTCTGGAAGGTTTAAGCAAAAACCATAACTGACTAATAAACTTTTTTAGATTTACTTCTTTTTTCATACGTATCTATTAAATTTCCAAACCCCTCCTTAATCCTCCCCTCTCAAAGGGAGTAAATCTGCTTGGAAAGTTCTTCTTTAAATTTAAATACTTCATTTAATGCTTCTTTTGTGCTAAAATCACAATAGATATTATGACATAAAAAAAATTTAAAATAAACCCTATACTTAATATATAATACTAGTCCACTATGTCTTCAAAAGTTTATTCTGCTTCAATTTTTGGGATGGATGGCAATTTAATTGAAATTGAAGTTGACACTTTACCTGGTCAGCCAGTTTTTAATATTGTTGGTTTACCTGATACGGCTGTAAAAGAAGCTAAGGAAAGAGTCACCAGCGCAATAAAAAATTCTGGCTTTAAACCTCCTCATCATTTTGGCAGAATTACTGTTAATCTAGCTCCAGCTGATCTTAAAAAGGAAGGTCCTTTTTTTGATTTTCCAATTGCTTTGGGAATTCTCTTGGTTACCAAACAAATTGATTCTTTGCCTAAAGATTCCGTTTTTTTAAGTGAATTGTCTTTGGATGGCAGATTAAGAGATATTAAAGGAATTTTACCAATCGCGCTATCACTTAAAAAACATGGTATAAAAAATATTTTCCTCTCTAAAAAAATTGCTCGGGAAGCTAATTTAGTAGACGATTTAAATGTTTTTCCAGTAGATAATTTAAAAGAATTTGTTGAAAATTTAAAATTAAAGAAATTCCCTAAATTTAATAAAAAAGAAATTAATTTAAACTATTTAACTGAAAGTCAATCAGGCCCTTATGATTTTTGTCATATAAAAGGACAAAACCATGCCAAAAGAGCTTTGGAAATAGCTGTGGCGGGAGGGCATAATATTTTAATGTCTGGCCCTCCAGGTTCGGGTAAAAGCATGTTATCCAAGGCAGTCACTACTATTATGCCTCCAATGACTAAAGGGGAAGCTTTCGAGGTTACTAAAATTTATTCTGTTTCTGGAATCACTAATCACAAACAGCCCTTAATCACTCAGCGACCTTTCAGAAGTCCCCACCACAGTGCCTCCTCAGTGGCTCTGGTGGGTGGTGGATCTTTGCCTAAGCCAGGGGAGATTTCTTTGGCTAACAGAGGAGTTTTATTTTTAGATGAATTTCCTGAGTTTTCAAGAGGATTAATCGAAAATCTTCGTCAACCCTTGGAAGATGGTGAAGTTTCAATTTCTAGAGCCAATGGAACTTTAATTTTTCCTGCTAAATTCATGTTAATAGCTGCTATGAATCCTTGTCCTTGCGGAAATGCCAGCGATCCTCAAAAAGAATGCACCTGCACTCCTAATCAAATTAATAGTTATAAAAGAAAACTATCCGGCCCGATCTTAGACCGAATCGATTTACAAATTGAAGTTCCAAGACTTAAATTTGAAAAAATTACCGGTGATACTCTAGCTGAAAGAAGTGAAGATGTTCGACGAAGAATAACTAAAGCTCGAGAAATTCAACTTAAGCGATTTAAAAACACTGGAATTTTCACCAACGCTGAAATGAACAATCAACAACTGAAAAAATTCTGCCAAATTGGCGAATCCGAAAAAGAACTTTTACGCTTAGCAATTAATAAAATGAATTTTTCCCCCAGAGCTTATTTCCGCCTTTTGAAAGTCGCCAGGACTATTGCTGATCTTGAAGGTGCTAAAAATATCGACACTAATCATCTAGCTGAGGCGATTCAGTATAAGTTTAGAGAGGAGTAGCTTATAAAATCCAAAATCCAAATTGTTCCAAATTATTCCAAATGAAATCCAAAATTTAAATGTCAAAAAAATTTGAACTTTAATCGTTTAATATTGAGATTTATTTTGATTAATTTAAAATAATCTGAGTTTGGAGATAATTATTTTTTGTAAATTTCAAAAATTTTATGTTATATTGGATATAATTGATAAGTTGTAATTTGATTAAATTTTTTAAATTCAAAATAATTAAAAGTAAAGGAGACTGAAATGTCGGAAAAAAAGAAAGACTTAACAGAAGAGAAAGAGGCAGATAAAGAATTTGAAAAACAATGCGAGCTGGTTAAAAAACAGCTCCAAAAAATGGAACGGGAAGCCAAAAAACCCATTCCCAGAAGGATTCTGGAAATGAAGTTTGATATCTAGAAATTGACCAATTATCTAGAAGGGAATTTATTAAATTCCCTTCTAAAAAAATTATTTTACTTTTTAAAATCATTAATTACAAATAACAAAAACAATGCATAATAAAAAACTATTCTGGGGGATATTCGCAGTGATTATTTTGGGAGCGGTTTTTTTACGAACTTGGAATTATAGCGATTGGCTTTATTTTAAATGGGATCAAGGCCGAGATGCCACTATGTTAGCCAAGGCAGTTGAAAATGGGCCAGGGGAACTGCCTTTATTGGGACCTAGAGCAGCCAGAGTTGGGGCTGATTATTTGAGATTGGGGCCAGCTTACTATTATTTTCAATACCTACCGGCAGCTATTTTAAATTCCACTCATCCAACTGCTTTTGCTTATGCTGATTTAATAATGTCATTTCTAGCTATTCCTTTATTGTATGCTTTTTCTAAATTATATTTTTCCACTAGAAATTCTTTAATGATAACTGCTTTATATGCTTTTTCTTTTTTAGTGATTCAATATTCGCGTTTTGCTTGGAATCCTAATTCCGTACCATTTTTTATGCTTATGACTTTCTATGGAATGTTGCGTTTTGCTCAAAGTAAAAAGCTTAAAAATCAAATCAAATGGCTGGCTTTATGGGCTTTGGGATTTTCTCTGGCTTCTCAATTTCACTTTTATGCCTTA
>Ga0306866_1000663_pt1 | contig 10007 bp, 11 predicted proteins | sample AntRauTorckE5432_FD_190450 | JGI IMG/M metagenome (GOLD analysis project Ga0306866, IMG submission 190450) | Saline lake microbial communities from Rauer Islands, Antarctica - Metagenome Torckler E5 #432 (v2) (version 2) | ecosystem: Environmental > Aquatic > Non-marine Saline and Alkaline >...
GCAGGTGATTCTCAATGGCCACAGCCTGAGCATTACCTGCAACATCCAGAGCTGCATAACCAAACCCCATAAAGAACAGCCCAGTCACCAAAACCAGTGGCGTAATACTCAACCCCATGATCGCAACTCCAACCGAGACCACTATCTGAGCCACAAAAAACACCGGTCTTGAACCAAACCTGTGGATTGCTCTTCCAGAAAGCTGAGCCCCGAGAACTGCCCCAATGGAGCTTGCAATCAACACCAAACCAAACTGGGTATCAGATAACTCATTGGCTGTTTTAATCTCAGGGATTCTAGGAACCCATGCCATAGAAACAACACCCATAACAAAGAACTGCAACCAAAGACCATTGCGAGCTTTGGTAGCGAGGAGCTTGGTCACAGGTGCAAGGTTAGCGGCTGTGCTGATTATTCCATCCACTAGATAATTTGGTCATCATTTAGTCCAGCAGGAGTGCCCATGCTTCGGCTGTTGCAATGGCGGGTCATGGCGGCGAACCCTCTGATCCGTAGTTAAGAAGTTAAGCACCTTTTCGACTTCATATCCCCTAACGTAGCTTGATTTATGGGGGTTGAGTGTTCTCTAGGTTTCAAGATGTTTCATATATCCGCTACTTTTCGCACTGCCCTTTGGTTAACAACTTCAGACATAAGAAGCATGGGGGTTATTGTGTCCGACCAAAAAGATAGTTTCCGTGAAATTTACGCTGAACAAAAAGCAGATGCGGCAAGAAAGAGGGCGTTGCGTCCCTGGTACTTCCAAAAAACGCTTCGTTTTGCCGATAGCCGTGTTTCTTCTGGCAGGCTTTTCTTCTGCTTTTAATGGAGGGAGCCAGCCCATCATCCCGAATGCAAGCTCGGCGATTTCGTCGCCAGGCATCCCTCCTGCAGAGACTTCAGAACTTTCAGAAGATGAGGGTTCCGCTGATCCTGTCCTATCGGCTGACCCTGTCCCAGTTGAAGCTGAGGAAAGCAGGAGCTCTGCAAGCGAAGAGCCACCTGAAACCATGGAACAAAAATACCCGAGAAACAGCAAGAAATTACCTGAACTACATCTCATTTTCGCGAACGGGCCTTATTGATCAACTGCTTTTCGAGGGGTTTACGGCCCCCGAAGCGGAGTATGGAGTGACACAAAACCGCTATTGAGCGTTGCGGGCTTTGAGGTTAGGCAGCTTCAGTTACAGCTGTCATAACCCTGTTGCAGAACTAAGGCTGCCCCGGAGGAAGGCTCCAGGAGTCGGCCGAGTCGCCGAACTAGTGAAGTATTGCGCCTGTCGCAGGAGCCGAAAACACTCCTGCTATTTTCCACTGACCTAGTAGTGCAACTTTGATCATGTACTTGTTGCAGTGACTGTTGTAAGGATGAACCGGGGATTACATTTCCTCTTTTTGAGTTACAACAATGCATTAGCGTCCCGAAAATTTGCCTGTACAGCAGGTGCCCAATGCTCTGATAGCTTATGCGCCACTTTGGATGGTCGGTATCCATTTAGTTCCAGAGACCAGTTCTGCTGGCTTTTCAGCGTTCGCTGAAATTTCTCCAAGAACCGCCCGAACAGCGAGACCGACGTGATAACCGAGGTTCACTGGAACAGCATTTCCAATTTGCTTGTACTTCGAAGAAGTGCTGCCAAAGAATTCCCAGTCGTCCGGGAAGCATTGGATTCGGGCGTACTCTCTCACGGTCAATGGTCGTGTTTCGGCTGGGTGGCAGCGCTCAGTCTGTTTCTGCGCTGGATTGCAAGTGAGTGTAAGCGATGGTTCCTCCCAGGAAAGCCTTCGAGCCATTCCTGTCTTTCCTCCACCGAGGAGGAAGCTTCCTCCCATGTATTGCTTTTGAATGTCTAGCGGCAAGTCCTTCCAGTAGCCACCTGGTGGAATCAGCCTCATGATGGCCTTCTTGGCCGCACTGTACTCTTGACCATCTGAAGATGGTGCGCCGGCAATTGCGGTCTTGAGAGACACGGTGTAGCGCTTCTCTTCAGGGAAAAGATGTTTGAGCTTGAGCTCTTTCCTGGTTGCCATAATTATCAACCGCTCACGTTTCTGCGGCACGTCCAAGAATTGACTTCTCATCAACTTGTAGGAAGATTCGTAACCCATTTCATAAAGAATATTGAGGATCGTCTCTAACGTCTTCCCTCCGTCGTGGGAAAACAAGCCTTTTACATTCTCAGCCACGACCATCTTGGGCTTTACTTGAGAAACAAGTCTTGCAAAATCATAAAAAAGCGTTCCCCGAGCGTCTTCGAAGCCTCGCTGCTTGCCAGCGTAAGAGAAAGCTTGGCATGGGAACCCACCCACCATTACAGAAACCTTCCCCTCAAACTCATGAAGGTTAATTTCCGTAACAGACGCCACTCGGGAGTTCCAATCTGGTCTATTCTGCTGCAGCGTCTTGATCGCATTAGAGTCAGAATCAACTAGAAGCTTGGATTCAAGGCCTGCGTTGCTTAAACCAAGGGCGAGCCCCCCAGCGCCACAAAAAAGCTCTATAAGGCTCACACTGCTTTTCTCTGCTTTGAGCTGAGTCCAAACGCCTGAGGAATTCTCCCCCTGCTCTGCAACTCGCCGTAATTCCTGCTGTTCAAAGAGCCTCTCTCCGTGCTTACCTCGCTTAGCACGAATTAGGCCCTTCTTTTCCCAGCGCCTAATTGTGTCAGCGGAAACTCCAAGGAGCTCCGCCGCCTCGTGTACCGCGTTCCACTCGTTAATAACCATTGCCATAGGCAAAGGTTACCAAGAAGCCGTGATATTTATGCGCTTCAAAGCTTGCTGTTGAAATTCTTTTTTACGAGCATTGCCAAATCTGCTGTCATGTTTTCAGGAGGTTGCTTGAGGCCGTGCTCTTGCATCGCTTCAATTACTTCGTCATAGACCTGATAGAGAGCGTTGGGCTTTGCGTAAGGAGGCTGCAGACTCTGTGAAGGGTCTGTAGCTATCGCCCAGAGAACCATGCCATCTGCCCTGAGTACTCTGACATCTGAAGGGCGTCGTTGCCCTGTCGCGTTATCCGGTGGAACAAAAGGCTTAGGCGCGCTCATAGACACGCGATTTTTATTCAAGTAATAGCCAAAAAAACCAGTATATCCCCTCCACTGGCCAGTTACATTGCGCAGCAACTTGTCGTATACCTCTTTCAGATTTTCGCCCTTAACCGTGTCTTGTCTAGATTTGAGTTCAACCAAAATCTTCTTGTTTTCGCACACTAGATCAGGTTTACTTTCCTCCCTCTCCATTACAACCCAGTCCGGAAGTAGGCCGAAAAGGTCTTCCTTTAAGGTGCCGAGGCGCATTTCCCTAGATTTCCTCAATGAGTAGCGCATTTGTCCGTCTATAAAGTTTTCGCCTCCTTCCCTAACCATCTCAAGAGCGAAAATCAAGGGGTCTAGGGTCTTGCTTTTGATGGCATCGCGAACCCTGTCCTCCTCATCCTGCGAGTCAGACATAAACTTTTTTATCAGGGTGTTTAAACCGTCTTCATCAAAAATTTTTTCAGCCACTGCTACTTCCCCCTCAAGAAGTCAACTTCTGTTAACTATGCCATTAAGTTTGCAAAGCCATGGGACGCTCATGACGAGTTGGCTACTGCCCTTGAATATCCAGCCAACCGAGTCTGCGATTGAATTATTCTTCGTGGTTTTTAGCGGAAGTTGTAGGGTGTACTTCGCATCTCAAGCACCAGTAATATACCGCACCGCCATCTACCTGAGGTCGAACTAGCCACAACTCACACACTACGCACAATTTCACCATGAAGTCATTGTCATAGCAGTTCTACTTTATTGCTAGGAGTTTTCCACATGTGATGACAGTGACAGCTGGAAAGCGCCTTCTTCTCTTTATCCAACGGGCATTTGAACTCACTCTTTAGGGCTGCTGAAGGGGTTTTCTGGGTAGGCGGGTGCGCCGGAGTGGTAATCGCACCGAACCATCTGCTCTGGCTCATAAGAATTAGGCTTTGGTTTCAGTTGAACGGGCGGGGAATCATCTTGCATGACTATTGGGTAGAACCGAATCATGCCCCAGATAAATATGCCTGCCATTGGAAGAAATATTTGTAAGCCCATAAATTGAAGTTAGTTTGAGGAGCTGACATTTTGACTCCCTCAAGAACGGCTTGTGTGTCTCGCCTGATCAACCTTCTGAATCTTTAGCAAACCCTGCAATCAGAGGCAGGTCAAAGCCTAAAAAGACCCCATACTTCTTGGTTAGATTGTCTTGCTTGATTGTGGCAAGGCAAGTGGTCTTTCCATTAAATCTCGCCAGTCCCGGCAAATCTCTTCGTTTGAAGGATGATGCAAATAACCAAAAGTGGCTTGTGAAACCTCGACCTTGATGACCCATTCGCGCTGGGCCTTGTCTTTTTCAAGTTCGAGAACTGCCACAAAAGTCTGATCCAAGTCAAACTGACGCTCCAGATACTCTGCGTACATGTCGATAACCCCCTCATCTGCGAAATGAGTGTTGACTCTCACATTGAACTCTGATGAGCCGTAGATCGTGGCAGGCTCTTCAGCCACTGGTCGTAATCGGCCTGTTCTGTTAAGTGTTCTTCAACTGCGTCACGAATTACGCGACCAAAGATCGCATCTTCTTTCTTCTTCTCTTTGAGGACCTTGTGTGAAATATAGGCCCAGGCTCCAAGAGATGGCCAAAACAGATTCATATTCCCTCCTTATGAACCGATCGATATCAGACCAGAACTTCCTGCCGGTGCCTTTTCTGGTTCTAACTCCAGAAGTCATCTCTTTGCCCATAAACCAGACTATGTAGCCTGCGGCAGTGGCTGCCATGGTTAGTGTTTTCTTTTGATTCTCGTTCATCTTTTACTTCTCTAATAGAGACCAGGAATGACCACCGACATTATTCAGCATCACTATCGTTGCCTCGTTTTATGAAGTAACCACTGTCACTATCCGAGCTAGCGCACATGGTTAGCTCATCCCTGCTCAGGTAGGCAGGAAACCAAGATCCCTCGGCTTTGCCAGTTGGCCCATTGGTCTTGACATAGAGCAGGTTTGACTCCGGGCAGTACTGAATGTCTCCATCTATTGCCATTAGGCACTTCAGTTGCAGGGCTACTGCATCGTGGTAGTAAAGAACCTCAGCTTGGGCCCTTGTGGTTACCCGCAAGGAGTATGGAGAAATCAGATCAACCTTTGCCTGATAACGCTTTTTATCTCTCATCACATCGGCGGGGAGAGATTGAAGGCGTACGGGCGGAATGAGTTAACGTGAAAAGATGATGAGGGTGAGGTCGTAGTTTGACATCCTAAAAACAGCTCTTCGCTCTTTGCAAAGACAATTTTGCCCGCGTCTTTAATCGGCTGGTATTTTTCATCCCTAGACCATTTGGCTACGTCCGTAACGCCGTCACTTTCACCCACCATGATCATCAGTTCGAGTCTTAATTGGTCTCGTATGGTCTTAATCTGAGAAAGCGCCTCGTGATTGTTTAAAGACTCTAGGTGCAGGCAAGTGCTCCGCTCATCGCGATCGACCTGCTTATTAGATTGGATGAGTTCTACTAGATTCTCGGGAAACAAGAGCTTAGGCGGCTTCTCTAGAGAGGTTTTATCAGGGCTTTTTGGACGAAACATCCCGCTTATAGATTTCTCGGTTAGCTCAGCATAGAGAGATGGGTCAGCACCCTCAAGTTTTGAGTGAAAGTACTTGTGGCTTGGTTTCCCTACTCCCCAATTTGCGACACCTTCAATTCCAGAAGCGGATATCGCAAGAGCACCCAGCTCAATTTCGATTTTTTTCTGAGCCGTCTGAAGGCTACGAATATTTAATTCGTAGTCGTCTAGTTCGGCTTTTTTCTCAAGTTCCTCGTCTGTAGCCTTTCGAAGTTTTCCATCGGACTTTTGCCTCTTGAGGTCATCAGTCTGTGCCATGAGTTTTGCTATTCTGTCTGATTCCATTACGGCCAACTCGATCGAGTCCCTGAAGGAATTGGCAGGGTCGCCGCCGTCCGTTCTGAACCACTCACCGTTGACTCGACGGCTTGCCGATCTGCTATGAACAAGAGCTTCTGCGTGGGAAACATCAACACACTTGTATCTGGCGGCGATAGCCAGTTGCCTTGGGTTGCCCGTTTGGTGCTCTCTTAGCCGCTCCTCAGGCGTCCTAGGATCTCCCACCTTGCCGATTTTTGCTAAGTCAGATGTCTTCCCTGACTGGTGTTCTTTTTCGGAAATCACATAAATGTGGCCTGACTTTGTATTGAACATAGTTTTCCTACTTTCCATAGCGATTCGCCATTGCCACGGGTTTGTATACCCCAGAAACGCCGGTCTTGGGCGTGATGTATCCATACCTCACAAGCCTGAAACGAATAGCCCCGTGGGTTACCCCTAGCCTCTTGGCAAGCCGATAGAGAGTGACGCCCTCGACCATGTGTGCATGATTAATTAAGGCTGTGTACTCCTCTGCCTCCTTTCGATATGCACTGCCGCTGCCTCTAACTTTTTGGGCCAAAGGCTGTAGCTCCAATAATTTCTCAAGAACCCACGGACTAGGTTCAATGTAACTGGGCTTCAGCTTGACTAGATGAGAGGGTGGTTCGGGAAACTGAATACCGGAATCACCGGATGCGATTCGGTAGCCCGCAGCCTTTTTCCTCAGCTGACGGACACGTTCGCGACTTATGCCTCGAGCTTTTGCTATTGATTCGTACGTCCAACCTAGATTTACAAGATTAAAAATTATCGGCATGAGTTCTGTCTTTGACGCATGCTGGATTTCAAGTTCTACCCATCCTGGAATTGTCTGGTGCTTTTTTATTACTGCCATTATTTACTTTTCTCTTTCTGTTGATTGGTTTATTTGACTTGAACCTAGATCCCAAAGCTGACGAGCAATTGGTTCAGCTATTTGGATAACCTTCACTAGCCCGTCTGCAATCGCCTTATCTAGTGCATCGCTTTTAGCGAACCGCGAGCCATCCCAGTAACAGGCCCCGATACAGTCCCCGAACGCATCGAATGTGATAGCAGCCAAAGCAAGAGGGCGGCCCCTGTGATTTGTAATCACATGGGTTGTTGGCATTCTCGCGGCTGAAATCAGCTGGTTTCGAAGCCCGTTCTGGTTTAAATGCGGTTGGATTTCTCCTGCTGCGAGAAGGTCATCAAAATCGGGAAGTTGGTCTGCACAATCTTCACTAAGAACCCTGAAACTTTTGCTCAAACCAAGACCTTTTTCCCCGCCGTTCAGCTGCCGCAGCAGAGAGAGATCCGAAGGCAAAATCCAAATAATTTGACCCTCTAAATCATGAAGCGAGTACGTACTTATCAAGTCATCCAAGGCATGCCTAAGTGCAAGCAATGTGGTTGAGCTATTTATCGCATGGTCTAGGGTTTTGTTCCAACCTGAAGCCAGGACGCCATTTATGACCCTTGGGCCTTCCCAGCACATTTGGGGATAATCGTGCCTGGCAGTTTCTTTGATGATCTTAACTTCGTTTTTGTGGGCCAACTGAAGCAAGACAGTCTCGTCCGGCAGCTTGATTACTGAAAGATAGGGTCGCCCGCCAGGCCAGTAAGTAACGTTCATCGGGCGCCCAACCAATAGGGTGATTGGTCGAAGAGGTGGGATTTTCTCAAGAAGAGACGATAGTGCTGGGAGTGGCGCAAACGAACCGGGATTCCAGAAGGCACCCGCAAATTGCTTAGTCATCGGAGTTCTCGTTTCGATTTATTTGACTAATGTCCAGCCCCAAAGCATCGAGAGCCTCTGGCCAGGTATCGGTGATTTGATCAAAAATAACGCCGCGTTGACATGGTCCTCCTGGGAACGCAGGATTGGACTTGTCGCCCTCTCGGGTGGGAGCAATACGCAAGTCAGTTCTGACAAAGCGGCTCCCTTGCCATCGGTAGATTGTTTCTGAATCGTCGGCTTTAACCTCAAGCATGAACATCGATCTAGGCTCACCCCGGTGATTAACCGAAGTCATATAAAATCGTCCCTTTTCTGCCTCGTCCTTGGCGAGGGACAATGACTGCCGTGATCGCAATATTTGGGCTATGGACACCTTTTGTGGCTGGTCACTGAGAACGGCTTTCCTATCTTTGGCGTTGCTTAGATCGAGAGATGACTCTTTGGCAGCATCCCTAAAACCCGCGGCTAGGGTTGGGTCCAATTTCTGCACGTTTTCAACTAACGTGAGTTTCGGTTCCTCAAACTTCTCTTGCAATATGCATAGCAACTCCGTTGCTCTGACAACCAGAACAGCGAGGCCTTTGTCATTGAGCTCGTGCCCGTGACGGTGAGGGCCAATAAGTCGTCGCCCGCTGGGGTTTTTATCAGGAAGCTGCCAGTCAAACATTTCTAACAATTCGGGAATTCTCATCTGACTGCCAATTCGGAACCCAGGAATTACCTCTACGGACCAGCTGTCAGGCCCTAGTCTCTCGATTGCAACCAATGAGGAACGAGAATCTACTTGATCGTCAAGTCTGGTGATGGCGATATGAATCACCTGGCTTGGAAGTAAACCCATCGCCACCTTCGCGATTCGGTTACAAGATTCAACAATTTGAGGTGAGAGCAGCAAGCTCTCGCCGACTAAATTCTCCATTTGAAGTTTCCTTTCGTAAAAGTTATTGTTGAGAAGTTGTCTATCCTACTTCTGTAATGAACACACAATCTAGCAGTACTGAAAACTTCTTGTCAAGCGGATGTCTAAACTTGTTCCGAAAAACCCGTACTATACGCCTCAAAGCAGGAATGCCTGCATCGCGTTAGTGGTATGCTTAGTGCGATAAATGTTCATTTCAAGACTGAAAGGAATCGAATGCACATACTTGAAGCACCGCGCGAATCCGCCGAATCTGCTTCCGCGACTCGAGTTCGTGATGATTTGTGGTTTGCTATTGCTAGCGTGGGAGGGCCAACGTTTACGGTGACCGCGGACATCAAAACAAGCGAATACGGTGCATCGGCGGAAATCCTTGTTGCTGGCACAGTGGCCCACCCAAGACTCGAGGCGTTGCCAGCTGTCTTGCCATTGTTGTTCCTTCAGGACTACCCAATGAAAAGCCTGGGGAAGTCAGGGGCACGCGAAGAGCTTAAAAAGACAATTGAGCGTCTTGAAAGCTATTTGGTAGATATGCGGAATAGAGGCGGGATTGTGCGCCTCACCCAGGGGCCTCGTGGACCTAGCACACCAGTCACAGACATTGAGGGGCCAGTCGATTCCAGCTCCGGAAACTTGAGCGAAGCGGAGATCAAGAGGAAGAACTCTAGACTAAGGACTCAAATTTACAGGAAAGCGATTGGCGAGTTTCATTTCGATAACAGCAACATTAGGAACTGGCTAAATCCTGCTCAAAAAGGGATGCTTTCAGAAGATGAGGTTCTAGCCGCGGCTTATTTCAACCTTCTCAAGTCAATAGGCTATCTGGATGTCAGAGATGCTGTTTACTCACTTCTGGTCGAAAAAGACGGTCTTTCTAGCCAATCCGACAACAGAGTACGAAATTCAACGCATCAAAACGGGAAATACGTCCATTCGGTAATAACGAAATTAACTAGACAAGGCCTTATCCTCAGCTCGAAACGAATCCATAATTAGCGTTCAAAAATCTCCGCTGTCACTATCGTTGCCGCAGATGTTGGTTTTCTATAGAAAGCCACGCGCCTTGGCTTCCTCGATCACCTCCTCGGTCCAATTAATGTCCGGGAATGCCTTCTCCGCTCTGCGCCAGTCCTCCAGGCTCACTGACTCTCCCTGGTCCTCTTGCTTTTGCTTCAGGAAATATCCACTTTCACTATCCGAGCTCTCACACATTGTTAGTTCTTCCCTGCTCAGGTAGGCAGGAAACCAAGATCCCCTGGTGTTTCCAGTTGGCCCATTGGTCTTGACATAGAGCAGGTTTGACTCCGGGCAGTACTGAATGTCTCCATCTATTACCGCTAGGCACTTCAGTTGCAGAGCCACTGCATCGTGGTAAGAGAGAACCTCAGCTTGAGCCCTTGTGGTTAACCGCAGGGAGTAT
>Ga0306866_1000664_pt1 | contig 10003 bp, 15 predicted proteins | sample AntRauTorckE5432_FD_190450 | JGI IMG/M metagenome (GOLD analysis project Ga0306866, IMG submission 190450) | Saline lake microbial communities from Rauer Islands, Antarctica - Metagenome Torckler E5 #432 (v2) (version 2) | ecosystem: Environmental > Aquatic > Non-marine Saline and Alkaline >...
GATTAGATTTGGTTTAGAAGAAAACGTCCCTCTTTCTGTGGACGACGTGAATTTTGATTATTCTGTAATTGAGTCAGATGACTCTAATGAGGTAGATGTTGTTGTTTCGGTTTTTCCAAAGAGCATAATTAATGTTTATACAAAAATTCTAAAATCAGCAGGGCTTTACCCACTTGCTTTTGAGGCCGAATCTTCAGCACTCGCAGGTTCTGTTATTACAGAAGGCGATAAAGAGCCATATTTATTGGTCCGACTTTTGGAAGAAAGAATTGGGCTCGCGATTGTAGAGGACGGGGTTGTTCAATATGCGTCTACTTTGCAAATTAATGCTAAAAAAGTTTCCGAAGATTTTAAATCAAAAGAAGCTACAGATTTAAGTGAGGCATTAAACAAACTTTTAATTTTCTGGTTTACAAGTAAAAAAGACCCAGTAAGTCACGACAAAATCCAAACAGTTTTTGTAACAGGGGAATATGCCACTGCTCCTGGTATTCAGGAATTTTTGGAAAGACATTTGAAAATTAATGTTGAAGTTGCAAATATTTGGTCTAATTGTTTTTCAACAGACAAACACATTCCAGAAATAAATCAAAAGGATGCCTTAAATTTTTCAGTAGCGATAGGACTTTCAATTAAAGGAATAAAACATGCTTAATTTGCTACTCAGAAAAGATAGATATGAATTAAAAAAGAAATACGCTTTTAGATTTTTCTCTGTGGTAATGTTTTTGGCTTCAGGTGTTTTGATTATTTTTGGAGTATCTCTATATGCTTCTTATTTACAAGTTTCAATTGAGAGAGATATCGTTGAAGGGCAGTTAGAAAAAGTTCAAAATTCAAATATTACAAAAGATAGAAATGAGTTTTTGGATATTTCAAAGACTGTTGAAGAAAAAATTAGATACATAGATTCAGAAATCTTTAGTCCTTCTGTTTTTATAACAAATATAGTTCAAGCACAACCTGAAAAAATTGGGGTTAATTCTATAGAGATTAATTTTAATAAGGATGAAGAAGATGTTGTTAGGGCTACAATTATTTTAAGGGGGATATCTCAAACAAGAGGCGATTTAGTTGCTTTTCAAAAGTCTTTGGAGGTTTTAGATATCTTTGAAAGAGTGGATATTCCTTTTTCAAACTTTACGAATGAATTTAATATTCCGTTCACAATAAACATTCAGAGTATTACTTTAAATAAAGAAACAGAAAATGAATAATAAATCACAAAAATTAATAGTATTTTCAGGAATAACTTTTGTTATTATTTTGGCTTTAAATATATTCTGGATTTCTTTTATTCGTTCTGAAGCAAATAATGTTCTTGAATTTAAGAAAGAGGTGGAAATAGAATCTACAAAAAATTACAGTATCAGTAATCTAAAGAAACAGATTATAGACTTGAATGAAAAGAATGAAAAGATTGACTCAGTTTTTATTGAAAGAAATAATGGAGTCGGTTTTATTGAGACTATAGAAAATATTTCTAAAGTCTCTGGAACAGAATTACAAATCCAAAATGTTGATATAGAAGTTGTTCAAAAAAGAGATAGTGATGACAAGGTCATTGCTGATTTGCATGGTGTTTTGAAGATGCTTTTTAAAGTTAATGGATCTTGGCAAGAAGTTACGAAATTTCTTTTGATTCTAGAAACAATTCCTAATCACGTTACAATTGATTCTGTGAATTTTAGTACTGTGAATGGAGGAGAGGGAATTTCTTGGGCAGTTAATTTCGCAATATCTGGAATAACAAATTAATTATGTTTTCTTTTAAAAAACAAAAAAATATTTGGAATGAAATCGTTAGAGAAAAGAAATACAGACTTTCTGCTTTTGGATTGTCTCCGTCTTTTGATTGGAAAGTTTTATTATTTCTGGCTTTTATTGGTTTAGTCTCAATGTCAGCTTTTAGTTACAGTATTTATACTAATATTGTTGAAATAAGTAGTTATCAGATCGATACTTCAAAGAGAGAAACAGAAATTGATTTAGAAAAAGTTAATTCAGTGATCTCAGAATTTGATTCCAGAAAGGAAAAGTTTGATAGCTTCTTTATTAAAAATACTCAAGCAGAAATTTCCGAGGAAGAATAAAATTTGACCAAAAGCCAATTCGTTGCTATTTTTTTGTAGCTATCCTCCTCTCGTAGTTCAATGGATAGAACGAGGGACTTCTAATCTCTTAATGTAGGTTCGATTCCTACCGAGAGGACACGAAAAATAAAGAGCCGAATCTGGAAAGGTGTGGTTTTTTTAATTAAATAAAAAAACCACACTCGCATGTGGCTATACTACTTTTAAATAAGGTGAGCTATTTATTTCCGAAACTATTCTCTCGACAGCCTCCGCACTTATTCCAGAGGTTCCAATTATGAACTCATAACCAGTTTCGGTTTTAATTGAATGAAAAGATTTTAAATCTTCACGACTCACAATTCTTCCAATCAATTCCAATAATCCGGGTTTGTTTTTTTAGAACTTCTATTTTTAATAATTCACTGTCGTCCAGATCTGCCTGATAACTGATTAACGTATCAGACAATTGGCAGTAACTTTCAGTGTCTTCAGATTTAATATAATTTCCGCATCTTTCGAATGCTTCCAAAAACTTATCTGAATTTTTATTTTCCAAAATAGAAATATGTTTGTCTAACTGATCTCTGAAAATTTTCAGATCTTTCAAAACATACTTGTTCATTATTTGGATATCACAATAAAGACTGGCTTTCCGACTTAATAATCTACTTATCAAACTCAATAGTATTTTATTGAATGAGGTAGAGTATTTTGCAATCTTTGACATAGAAACACCAGAAGCCATCAAGGTTCTAACTAGAACAATTAAAAGTGCCTGAGGAACTCCTTGAACCAAAGAGCTCATCTTGTCGTGCTCTCCAGGATCAGCCATCTCCATGTTGCATCTGGTTTTGGTTAAAAAAACCTTCACCCACTCGTCCCAAACTTTATTAACCCGGACAGGGCAGACAATCATTGTTTGTCCTCTCAAATCATTTGTTTTTGGTGGAGCGCACATTGGATGCAATCCAACGACGTTCGCCTTTGATTTTTTCATAGCTTCTACCAAGTCATATTTTAGAGAAGTTACATCAATCCAGAGCTGATCTTTTCTGGAAAATGGAACCATTTTATTAATTACTGATAGCGCTTGTGATATTGGCAATATAGAAAAAACCACAACATTAGATCTCTTCACCAATTCTTCGTTGGTCATTTCTGTGTCTAAATCTGAGACGATAACATTTTGTCCAAGGCTTTTAAAAAATTTTACCAGCCATTTTCCAAACAATCCATTTCCTCCAATTATTCCGATAGTCATTTGTGACATCATACAATTCTCCTTTTTGTTAAGTTTCTGTTTCTGGATTTTATACTAATCAAAAAATACTAAAAGGCAAGGTGTATTGATTTTTTCTGATTTTCAGATAAAGTATTCAATACCTTGCGCGATTAGCTCAGTTGGTAGAGCAACTCATTTACACTGAGAAGGTCGGGGGTTCAAGTCCCTCATCGCGCACATAAAATAAATGAACCAGATCCCGTAAAGGGTCTGGTGATTTTATTTTAGTAAGCAGGGAGAGACTTGAAAGACGGAGCCAAGGGTTCCCTGCGTCGCCGAATGAAATGAGGCGACCTGGGAAAGGCGAGTCGGGGTCGCGAGCACTTAATAGAATTAGAGTCGTAGACGAATAATTATATTTAGTGACTTGTGACCAAGTCCCTCATCGCGCACAACAAGAGCATTTCTTATTTTCTAATTCATTTCACTCATAATAAAATAATGTCCACCACAAGGACACTTCTATTTTAATAAATCAAAATATTTCAAACAGCAAGATTACTTCAAATAGCCAGACATTTTAAGTTCGGCTATTTTTTGTTATTCTATTTGTAATGTTTAGTCTAGAATCACAACCACAAGCATATACAGAAAAACACGAAAAAATGCTAGAAAAGCACTCATCTATTGTTGTTGAAATGGTCAAAAACTTATCTTCAAAAAAATTCGAACAACTTGGAAAAGGGAATGTTGGAGAAGTTATGAGCGCAGGAAAAAGTCACAAGGTTTGTTTAAAATTTGTTTCTCCTGAAACTGTTTCAGAAGACGTTTTGGCTAATTCTTTAAAAAGAGAGGCTGATTTGCAAGATAAAATTCATTCTTTGAATATAGAAGGAGTTAAGGTCCCTAAACCTTACTGGACCATGTCTATGGAATCTGAAGAAGGAAAGATAATTCAGGTTTTTGCAATGGAAACAATAAATGGAGCAAGTATTCATGATGTTTTTAATAATGAAGGTGTTGATTTGCCTGACAATTTTAATTTACAAGAATTCATTTCTAAATTAAGTAATTTTGTAAGAGAAATAAATGAAAGAAATATTTATCATAAAGATCTTCACTATGGGAATGTTATGGTTGATTTTGAAACAGGAGATCCTGTAGTAATTGATTTTGGAAAAGCTACAGAAACATTTGCAAGTGAAAATCCTTATAGGGATCAAGTTTTACCAAATGGAGAAGTAAGATATCAAAGAGATGAGACGTGGGTTAGGGAGATAGGGGAGAATCTGGGAGCGTACTTGACTAATAAGAAAAAATAGGTTATTATTTTAAACAGACTATGAATATGGAAAATATAAAATTTGAAAGTACAGAAAGTTTCGCTGTTTTGGTTAACAAAGCAGCAGAAACCATGCAAAACAATCTTGATTTAGAACAAGTTTCTATTGAAGGAACTGATCAAGTTCTGGTTAAAAGTGGAACAAATACTGAACAAGAGTTTTACAAAAATCCTGACTTGATTATCAACCCTCAAAAAATTCACGGAATTGATTACATAGTAGTTATTCCTCAAAATTAATTTAATGCTTACCTTATGAATTTAAGGTAAGCTTTTTTTATGCCACAAACAATTCTCGAAACAAAAGACTTTTTAATATTAAACAAACCAGCGGGTTTGGTTGTTCATTCTGATGGGAAAACAGATGAACCAACTTTGTGTGATTGGATTTTAGAAAATTATCCAGAGACTGCAGGAGTAGGGGAACCCTTTAAATTGAATGACGACATAGTAATTGATCGTCCAGGAATCGTTCATCGTTTAGATAGAGAAACATCAGGTGTAATTATTGTTGCCAGAAACCAAGAAACTTTTGAATATCTAAAAACTCAATTTCAAGACAGAAAAGTTGAGAAAACTTATCACGCATTTGTGTATGGAAATATAAAAGAAGAAGAAAGAACAATAGATGCGCCAATTGCGCGCAGTAAAGTTAATTTCAGACAATGGCAATCGGGAGGAAAAACTCGCGGAGAATTGAGAGACGCACTTACAGAATTTAAAGTCCTGAAAAGATCAGAAGATAAACAAACTACATTTGTAGAAGTCTATCCAAAAACAGGACGAACTCATCAAATTAGAGTTCATATGAAATATATTTTTCATCCAATAGTTTGCGATGGTTTGTATGCACCAGACAGAGAATGTTTTTTTGATTTTAAAAGAACAGCACTTCATGCTCGCTCTGTAAAATTTATTGCACCAGGTGGCGAGGATGTTTTTGCAGAAGCAGAATATCCAGAAGATTTTGCAAAGGCGATAGAGCTTATTTAAATAAAAAACTGGTTACTTAAATTTTAAGTAACCAGTTTTGGTTTAGGTAGATGAGGAAAGATTTAAGGTTTCTTTTTTCAACTTTCTTTTTCTTCCGGGACATTCTCGTTTAGGACTTTTTTCTTGACTAGTCGAACCACGCCCTTCTGTTACAGACCCGTGCTTCTTTTGGGATTTCTTTTTCATTTTCGTTCCTTTCTTTTCTTAGTTTTAGTATTTCAGTTATAAATCTGGCAACAGTGCCAAATAATCCGATATCTACCTCTTTTGTACATGCGTTCATATCTATTGGTAAATATGCCAAATAATGTTTGCAAATGCAATTTTCTTGTGCTAAATTATGTCCCACTATGCAAATATCACCAGTAAATATGGATGCACGAAAAAAGCTTGATATGAGAACAGGCGATACAGTTCGTGTTATGCAAAAAATTGAAGAAAAAGGAAAGACAAGACTTCAACCATTTGAAGGACTAATTTTAGCTATGAAACACGGAAAAGAAAACGGAGCTACTTTTACAGTTCGTCGTGTTGCAAACGGATTTGGTGTTGAAAAGATTTTCCCACTTTATTCTCCAATGATTGAATCAATCGAAGTTACAAAGAGATCAAAAGTTTCAAAATCAAAACTTTATCACATTCGCGAAACTGCTTTGAAACAAATCAGTAAACGTATGAAGATGTTGTTCGTTTCTATTAAGGAAGAGAAAGACTCGCCGGCACCAGATTCTGGCGAAGGAACAGAATCTCAATCAGAAACCGCAGAAGTTACTGAAGAAGAAGTAAAGACAGAGGAGGGAACAATAGAAGCACCAGCTGAGGCGGAAGAAGCAAACTCTCCTTCGTCTGACGACTCCGGCGAAGTAAAGGAAGAAGAGAAGAAATAATTTAGGAACTTAGTTAATAAAAAATACCACTAACTTTTTAGGGGTATTTTTTTATTAAGCTTGTAATCTAATCTGCTATAATAAGACATATGTTATTTTTTTGGGGAATAGTTTTTATAGTCTCTTTATTTATCCTTGTAAAAGGAGCTGATTGGCTGTTGGCTTCTGGTGAAAAGATTGGTTTAAAGATTGGACTTTCTCCATTTGTTATCGGAGTTACTATTGTTGCGTTTGGAACCTCTTTTCCAGAATTGATTTCTGGATTTGTTGCGGTGTTTAGTGGGGTATCAGAAATTGTTGTTGCGAACGCAGTTGGATCAAATATCGCCAATATTCTTTTGGTGGTCGGAGTTTCTGCAATTATTGCCAGAAAACTTTCTGTTTCAAAAGATTTGATTGATTTAGACCTGCCCTTGATTGCACTTTCAACGGCAATTTTTGTTTTAGTCGCAGTTGATGGATCGGTTACATTTTTTGAATCTTTATTCTTGTTGGCGACTTATGTAATTTATCTTGGCTTTTCATTTATATATCAAGACGACGAAATAGACGAGCCAGTAAAACGCCCAGACATTACCGCAACAGATTTAGTGATGTTATTTATTGGAATTGTTGGACTGTCTTTGGGTGCGAAATATTTGATCGATTCGATTATTGCACTTTCTGCAATCTTGGAGGTTGGAGCAGGAGTTATTACAATTACAGCGGTTGCGATTGGAACGTCTTTGCCTGAATTAATTGTTTCTGTAAAAGCGGCGATGCGTAGACAATCAGAAGTGGCGCTAGGAAATATTTTCGGTTCAAACATTTTCAATGTCTTGGCGGTAGTCGGTTTGCCTGGAATTTTTGGAACACTTTATATAGATGAGCAAACTCTTACTTATGGTATACCTGTCCTAATAACAGCAACGGTTCTGTTTATAATCTCTGGAATTTCCCGCAGAATTCATATCCAAGAAGGAGCAATGTATTTGCTGATCTATGCGATTTTCATGGCTAAATTGTTTGGGTTGTTTTAAGTTTTTGTTATAATATCCTCCATGTCGCTATTCACCAAAAAAGGAGACGACGGAACAACAGGAACATTCGGGTGTAATCAACGAATGTCCAAGAGTTCTGTTACTGCAGAAGCACTTGGCTCTCTGGATGAAACTAATTCATATTTAGGTTTTGCGAAACTTCTTTCAAAAGATTCAGGATTCAAAGTTCCAAATGATAGAGATTTTTCAGATGTAATTTCAGAAGTTCAGCAAAACTTATTTATAATCCAAGCCGAGACAGCAGGTGCAGATAAAAAAATTACAGATGATAAAGTTAAAAAAATTGAAGACATAATAAATGAAATTGAAAAAGAACTTCCTCCAATCACAACGTTTTTTATTTCTGGCGGAACAGAACTTTCTTCTACTTTTGATTTTTCTAGAACAATGGCCAGAAGGGCAGAACGCCGTGTGGTAGATGCACACGAAAATAAAGCACCAGAGATTTCAGAATTTACATTGGCTTATTTAAATAGACTTTCAAGTTTGTTGTATGCAATGGCTAGACTTTCTAACCATTTATCTGGTATAACAGAGGAACCGCCAAATTACGAATAAGCGTATTTTTGCGGAAACACATGGCGACTATAGTATAACGGTTAGTGCACCGGTTTGTGGTACCGGCAGTTCGGGTTCGATTCCCGGTAGTCGCCCAGCAGAAAATATCTTCATTTCGTGAAGATACACAACAACATTTCAGTTCTGACATTGCATACCCTAGATAGAAATTAGAACTATCTCTTCCTTAGTAGAGAGAGTATTTTAATTCTCTATTGAACGGTGACCCAGAACGATCCGTTCGTCATACATCCAAGCTAGTGCCCAAACTGCGACCAGTAACACGGCTTGCACTATAAATGCTTCACCTAAGGCCATATGGAATACTATCGTTCCCCCAAAGTACGCTGAAAGTAGTAGCGTGCCGATGTTTTTGGTTTTTGGTAATGCGAACAGCACTACAGAAACAAGTAGACCAAGCCCAATGACTGTAATCCAATCCCCCACACCGTTCACAGACAGCTGCGTGACCATGGCTTCCATACCAACAATTTTTCCGAGAGCTGGAATTGCGAGTAATACCGCTAAGACCATCGCTCCATATTTTCCAAAATTTTTCTTGTTCATATTTAATTCTTATCAATATTAATATTCAATTACTTCTTACTATACCAAGCCCAGATACTGAGGATGACGGCTGATCCTGAAATAATCGTCATCACTGTACCTGGCATAAAGTTCACATATCCTCCAAGATCCAAAAATAGAAAATATCCGACATCAGCTAGACCCCCAACTAAAGCGGCCAAAAAGATAGCCCAAGTTTTCTGTTTCCAGACGAAAAAGGCACTGACAAAAGTAACAAGGCCAATCCAAAGTAAATTAAAACCATGCTGACCTAGGACTGCCCCTGCTGCATCAGGGTATGCTAATGCCAAGACTGCTGGGTCAACTGCATCGGCAATCCCACCAATTGCTGCGGCTATGTCGCCAGATAATATAAAGTTTATTGTAAAAACCCCAGCTAGTATGTGAACCAAACCCCAGATGATCCATAAAATGGCAGATAACTTAAGTGCTAGTGTTGGTAGTGAATGTTGCATAACTATTTTATTAAAGCCGATTGAAACAGCGATACTTTCTCTTCCAGCTCAACTAGTTTTTCTCGATTAATAATCTGACCAGCCTGAAAATTATCCGAAAATTGAGGTAATGAAAAATCTGCTACGATATTTCCTCCAAAGTGCGGAAAGGCGTCAATCGCAGTTTGCAACACACCCGCTCCACCTCTTTTTCCTGGAGAAGTAGCCATAAGCAACATTGGTTTCTCTTGCCAGACTTTCATATCAATTCGTGACAACCAATCAAATAAGTTTTTGAACACAGCTGTGTACGAACCGTTGTATTCTGGTAAAGACAGAATGATTCCATCTGATTCAGCGATGAGACTTTTGAATTTTATGACTGTTTCTGGGATACCACTCTCTTTTTCCATGTCTGGGCTATATAAAGGTAGTTCATAGTCATTAAGATCAACAACTGTTACTTCAGTATCTTCAGTCTGATTAGCTACATAGGTTACTAATTTTTTATTAATTGAACTGCGGCTGTTGCTGCCTGCGAAAGCTAATATATTTGAACTCATTATATATTTTGTATTTATTTTTTATAAGTATATAATCTAGTATATAATCTAGTATATTAATAACAAGTACGTACTATTTTGTAGTATACTTACCTAAAAGTACCTATTATGAAACAAAAGCCTGAAAATCCAATTCAAAGTACAGTACGTATCCTTGGTGGTAGATGGAAGCCCATGATCTTATGGCATTTACAAAAATCAACTCTTAGATTTGGCGAACTCAAAAAAGCGATTCCTGAAGCATCGCAAAAAATGCTCACCCAGCAGCTACGAGAACTCGAACGTGACGGAATTATTCACC
>Ga0306866_1000669_pt1 | contig 9973 bp, 8 predicted proteins | sample AntRauTorckE5432_FD_190450 | JGI IMG/M metagenome (GOLD analysis project Ga0306866, IMG submission 190450) | Saline lake microbial communities from Rauer Islands, Antarctica - Metagenome Torckler E5 #432 (v2) (version 2) | ecosystem: Environmental > Aquatic > Non-marine Saline and Alkaline >...
GAAAGAGCAGTCCGAGTCGACAGATTTATTCTGGCGCCCGGCACGATGAGAAAACCCGCAGGGTTGTCTCTATTACAGCGATAGCGTCGAGATTACCTATTCGGCAGTTAACATATGGGCAAAAAAAGGCAACCATATAAAAAACCTTCGTACATTACAGGTTCCGTAAAAAAGAACCAAAAAACACCTCCCAAAACTCCACCTCACACATAAGTCTCTCAACTTAAAACAAGAGTATAGGACCAAGACATGAGAAATAAAGCATCTGCTTTACAAAATCGCATCCTTACCTATATGTCCACAAAAACAAAAACAACCAAAAAACAAAACTGTTAACTGCTGATTAGGTGACCTTGCAAAAATAAAAATAAAAACAAAAAAGCAAAGTCCAAGATATGCCAAAACAAAAACAAAATAATGAACATGAACCTGTATTACTGCAGAATGTTCTCGATATATTTGACCCAAAAGAGGGTGAATCATATTTAGATCTAACGGCAGGGTACGGTGGACATGCATCAGAAATACTGAAACGAACGCATGCACAAGCAACGCTCGTTGATCGTGATAAAAATGCTATTGCTGTATTGCAAGATGTGTTTGATAACGAAGAAGTATCTCTCATGAATCAAGATTTTCTTAGTGCATCAACCGCATTGGTTGAGCATCAGAAGACCTACGACATTATTCTTGCAGATATAGGCGTATCGTCACCGCACCTCGATAACGCCGATCGTGGGTTTTCTATAAACAAAGATGGTCCGCTGGATATGAGAATGGATCAGACGCAGTCTACTACCGCAGCTGATTTGCTCAATACCGCAGATGAATCGGAACTAATTCGTATTCTTAGGGAATATGGAGAAGAACCGAAAGCAAAGCGTATAGCGAAGCTTATCATTGAGAAGCGTCCAATGGAAACAACTCACCAATTGGCAGCAATCGTCAAACAGGCGTGGCCAGGCTACAGCCGGTCACATCCTGCCACCAGAACGTTTCAAGCGATCCGTATCGCTGTAAACGATGAGTTAGGGCAACTAGAGCGAGCTTTGCCGCTATGGATGCAATTACTTAAGCCCGGTGGGCGATTAGGGGTAATATCATTTCACAGCCTAGAAGACTCCGTTGTAAAACGTTTCTTCAAAGAACATGGTGGAAATAGATATGATGCGCAATTAAAAATACTCACGGCTCGTCCGAGTATTGCTAGCGCAGATGAACTAGTCACTAATCCGAGGGCTCGCAGCGCCAAACTACGTGTTGCTTCGCTCCAGTGAAAATTAAACAAAACAAAAAGAAAGGGGATCGCTATTATGCCAATCCAGGTCAAAACTAGCTCACGATCCTACAAAGTAAAAGTTCGAGTTGTTTAGATTTCTCTTTAGCACGCAAAAAAGAGAAGTTCTACTAATCTAATACACAAAATCTGTTTTAGATTAGCAAAAATAACTGACTTGTACTTAAAGCCTACAAAAATATCCTATTAATCCCATCTAAAATGATAACCATTTACTTAAGTGGTGATAATCGTTCTTAGATGGGATAGGATCTAGGCACTGTAGAAAAAATAAAAACAAAAAAGGAAAGGCAGCCTGTAGCTATACAGCTCGGGAAAGCAGTCGTAATCGACATATATGAAGTCGTTCGGCAGAAGGGGAGCTCTCAAAGAGTATCACCTAAGGCTTTAGCCAAAATTATATGACATACTCATCATCCGCCCAAGTGAATCGTCAAAGATTTTCCACGCGTGGTCAGAACGCTGTCACTTTCAAAAACGAAAGTAAACGACTCGGCCCAGTTAGTAACGCAATAGTATTGCTTGTCATGGTCTGTTTAATCGGTCTTGTCTATCTTACTCAGGTGACGAAGACAAATGCATTCAGCTATGATATTAATCAGCTAGAAACGAAGCAATCGGCTTTGAAAGAAGATCAGAAAAACTTAGAAATTACTGCCGCCAGATTACGATCAGTCGACTCAGCAAAAGTGACAGCTGCGGCCGAATCGCTGGTATCTGTTGCTCCATCGGCAACTATTTCAGAATAGGCACTATCACTCTATTGCTTATATACTATATATATTGGTAATTTTACTTTATCTGGTATAGATCGATTATTATGGACAGTACATCAACACAACCAAAACGTATAACACTCTTTTATAGCGTGCTTGTTGCAGTCGCTATTGTTTTCGTCGTGAGACTATTTTATTTGCAAGTTGTGCAGCACAGTTATTATCAAAATCAAGCACAAGCTAATCAATTAAAAAGATATGAAATTCCAGCCGATAGAGGAACTATATTCGCAAGTGACGGTGGTGAGTCAGTTCCGATTGTCTTAAACGAAAGACGCTACAATATCGTGGCTGATCCTCAGATTATTATCGACAAAGAAGAGGTTGCATCAAAAGTAGCAGAAGTGCTCGCTATAAATAAAGAGACGATAGTAGACCAACTAAATAACGTCACACGCTACGAGATACTAGCAAAGAAGCAAACAACAGAAACAAAGGAGGCGATAGAAAAACTATACGCTGACGGTGAAATAGTCGGTGTTTTTGCTGAAAAAACAGTCCAACGTGTCTATCCGCAGGGAGAACTTGCAGCTAGTTTACTCGGGTTCGTTGATGACGAAGGGTCTGGTCAGTACGGCATTGAACAAGCGTTAGAAGAAGATTTGAGTGGGCAGCCTGGGTTAGTGAAGTCACTGACTGACCAAAATGGTATTCCTTTGTTAGCTGGTGGCGAAAACACCCTGGAAGACCCTATAGATGGCCAGAATATACAACTCACAATAGATGTCGCCATGCAGCGTCAAGCAGAAACAATTCTCAAACAAGGACTCGACAATGCCCTAAGTGAATCTGGTGATGTTATTATTATGGACCCAACTACCGGTGCTATCAAAGCTATGGCGAGCTATCCAACCTATGATCCTGCAAAGTTTTTTGAAATAGAAGACCCAAGAATATTTAATAACACCGCGGTAAGTTCTCCGTTGGAGCCAGGGTCTGTTATGAAGGTGCTGACTGCAGCTGCAGCACTTGATAGTGGATCTGTATCGAGCGACCAATCATATTTTGATCCGAGTTTCTATCGAATAGATGATGCAGTCGTCCGCAACATCGAAGAAGATGGTGGAGCGGCAACTCGATCAGTCTCCGATATATTGAAATTTTCCCTTAACACTGGCGCGACATGGTTACTCATGCAAATGGGCAACGGTGAGCTAAACGAACAAGGCCGTAAGGTGTGGCACGACTACATGGTTAATCATTTTCAATTTGGCAAACAGACCGGCATAGAGCAGGGCTATCAAGAACCCGGTATCATACCAGGCCCGAACGAAGGATTTGGATTGAATATCCGTTATGCAAATACTAGTTTTGGACAAGGTATGACGGTAACACCTTTGCAGATGACGAGTGCTATTGCCTCAATTGTGAACGGGGGAGTGTACTATCAGCCAACACTAGTAGCCGCAACGGCATCACCTGGTGAAGAAATGCAGCCAACAACACCCGTCGTCATTAATGACAACGTTATATCGCCAGAAACATCAAGAACATTAGTTGATTTTATGCAAACCGTTGTGGCAGGTAATAGTGTTACTCGTGGCTTGCAGCGTGATGGGTATATAATAGGCGGCAAAACAGGTACTGCAGAAATAGCTCGTCCTGAAGGCGGCTATTTTGCAGATAGATTCAACGGTACTTATACTGGTTTTGTTGGTGGCGACAACCCAGAATACGTAGTGTTTGTCAGGGTAAACGACCCCGGTATTGGTGGCTATGCTGGCTCTCAAGCTGCAGCTCCATTGTTCGGATCTCTTGTAGATATGCTTATAAATAACTTTTCTGTCAGATCACAGGCACAGTAAAAATCGCACAATAGACTAGCGAGATTCAAGCATAAGAAATAATATGCTAAAAATGGTATACTAATAAACATAAACACTTGTCATTGCCTCAATAATTGGCCAGATAGAAACGAAAACAAATATGGATCACTATAGAAGAAAACCAGCAGAGAGAAGATCGAAAGTACAGCAGCGTTCACGTCGTGCCTCTCGTCCCCGGCTAGCGGCTGCTGGTGGTAATAATTCGTCCGAAATACGTAAGCATAGACCTGAGTACGCACTTCTTGTTTATATGACGCTACTTCTAGGAATTGGTGCAGTCACTGTCTATGCAATTAGTCCAGGGGTAACGGCGTCGACTGGATTGGATCCAGGATATTTTAGTTCTCGGCAAATTATATTTATTTTTCTTGGCCTCATAGCCTTTATTGCCGCGTCATTATTTAACATGAAAATATGGAGAAAATTAGAGCTACCTTTGTTGCTATCGGCTGGAGTTGTGTCTTTTGCTGTGCGATTTTTCAGCGAACCAATCAATGGTGCGTATAGATGGCTAGAAGTAGGGGGGATGACATTTCAGGCAGCTGAATTAATCAAATTTGCTCTTATTATTTGGCTAGCAAGTTATTTAAGTAGAGCATTAGCCGACGGTAAGATCTCTGATCTAGACACACTAAAGAAACTCGGCATAGCAGTCGCAACAATTGGGTTTGTTGTGGCTGGTCTACAAAGTGATCTTGGTTCGGCTGCAGTCATGATGGCTATCATTGGGTGCATGGCGTTTATTGCTGGTTTGCCTCTCAAGAAACTATTATTGGTGGGAGGCGTCATATTACTGCTTTCGACATTTGCTATTGTCTCTAGTTCGTATAGAAGAGACCGTGTTTCAACTTTCCTGAACCCAACCGCAGACTGTCAGAACGAAGGTTTTCAGGCATGCCAAGCGCTTATTGCTGTAGGGTCTGGCGGCATGTTCGGAAAAGGGCTTGGTCGTAGCGTGCAGGCATACGGTTATTTGCCAGAAGCAGCAAATGATTCAATATTTGCGATCGTTGCTGAGAAGTTTGGATTTATTGGAACGACTGTTGTAATCGGTCTGTTCGTTGGTCTGTTTCGGCGTATAAAACGTATTGCTGAACAGGCACCAGATGACTATAGTCGCTTGATGGTATTTGGCATACTGACATGGCTCAGTGTACAGATGATTATTAATATAGGGGCTATGATAGGGCTTTTGCCACTAAAAGGTATCACATTGCCACTCGTCAGCTATGGTGGTACTAGTATTATATTCGTTATGGCCGCCATCGGTATCGTGTTCCATGTCTCTCGTTATACAGACATGTCACGATCGAAGGATGCTATTAGTACGCGAAATCGTCGCGGTGCCAATGGTCGCACAACGAGACTGAATGGCTCGAGAAACTGGAAGAACGCATGAGCCAACCAAAAAAAATAGTGCTGGTTGGCGGTGGGTCCGGTGGCCATCTCACACCACTTGTCGCTGTCGCGTCAGCTATTAAAGAAAATGATACTAACATTGTGACGTGTCATATTGGCCAGAGAGGTGAAGATTTGCAGGAAGTGACAAAAAATAGCGCCATAGACGAATCTTTTGCTATACATGCTGGAAAATTTAGGCGTTATCACGGTGAAAGTACCTTAAAAAGGCTATTAGACGTGAAGACCTTGTTTTTAAACTGCCGAGACGTTACAAGATTCGTACGTGGAACTTTTGAATCATATTTTTTACTGCGTAAAATGCAGCCATCCTCTATATTTCTAAAAGGTGGTTTCGTGTCTGTTCCAGTGGGGTACGCAGCAAGAGTCTTGAAGATTCCGTACGTGACTCACGATTCAGACGCCATTCCAGGATTAGCCAATCGTATGACAGCTTCTCACGCAACTTTTAACTTAACAGCACTACCGGTGTCTGGTTATCCATATGATAAAAATAAGGCAATCCAGGTCGGTATTCCGTTGCAAAAAGGATTCAGCAGAGTTTCTATTGATGATAAAAATAAGGCGAAACAACTACTAGATATACCACTAGATGCTCCCGTACTTTTTGTCGTCGGAGGCGGGCTTGGTGCTCAGGTAATTAACGACGCAATTATTGCAAGTAGCTCTGAGCTGTTAACTCAATTTCCTGAACTTATCATCATACACTTGAGTGGAAAATCACTCTATAAAAAAACAGTGTCTGGTTACGAAGCAGCGCTCCTGAAAGAGCAGATTGACAGAATACGTATCATAGACTTTTCTACAACACTGTCTACTCTAAGTGCCTCTGCAGATGTCGTGGTGACACGTGCTGGAGCAACGAATATAGCAGAGTTTGCTCTGCAAGCTAAACCGAGCATTGTCATTCCAGCACCGCATCTTACCGGTGGACAACAGCTCCACAATGCAGCTATATTAGCGAAATCGCAAGCAGCAATAGTCTTACATGAAAATAATCTTAAAATGCTTGGCGCTACTATTATAGATCTGCTCAATGACACTCAAAAGCAAACACGCCTTAGCGATTCTTTTTATAAGCTTGCCGTTGCAAATGCAGATAAAGAAATAGCGTCTATGCTTATTGATCTGAAGAGTAGATAATTTATGAAACTAAAGATCAAAAACAATAAAAACCAGCCAAGAAGTCACGATGTAAAAGCACAGAGTTCTCATAAATCTATGCCAACAAACAAGTACTATCGACCAATCAATACCTCTCAGACTTCACTTCCTAAAAAACGAACTTCTTCTGTAAAAGATCAATCAGATATATCCGCATCTAAAATTATTAATATCATACTAGTCCTCACTATTACGATAGGTTTATTTTTCGCCTCGACACTTTCTACAGTGCCAGCTGTTCGTGTTCAAAATAGTGACGATACTTATAGGGATCAGTCTGAATATGCATCATTTACTGAACGATATCTTACTGAATCGCTCCTGTCTCGTTCTAAATTGTTGTTTAGGAGTGAAGATTTTGAACAGGCCATGATAGCAACGTATCCAGAAATTGATCAGCTGAGCGCGATAGTGCCTTTAGGTGGCAGGAAACTGAACGTTGCAATGAGGGTATCTCCACCGATAGCACAGGTCTTGAATGGTTCAGAGCGAGGTATTTTGTCGAGCAATGGGATAGTCATCATGCAAAACGACACTGTAGGCGAATTATCAGCCGAAAAGCTCCCGTTGTTACGCTTTTCGACCCCGCAAGGGAACTTTTCTGACGGAGTACCGTTACTTACCTCTTCTGAGGTTGAGCTACTACAACTGGTAAGTTCTGAATTGCAAACAACATCACTTGCTATTGGAGGCTCCGGTCAATTAGTTCCAAAAGAATATCTATTCAATATTGCACAAGGTCAGCTAGAGGTACAATTTGTTGATCAGCCTTTCTTTGTGAAATTTAGTGTGTATGCTGATACTCGTTTGCAAGTGGGGACAATGATACAAACAATAGATCAGCTAGACAGAGAAGGGCAATCAGCTAATAGCTTAAGCTACATAGACGTTCGTGTCCCTGGTAGAGTCTATATTAAATAGCACTAATAGCTGTAGCTTGCTGGAAGTATGGTATCTTCTCTGATTCTTCGTTATAGCAGGAAACCCCTGGTCTTCTATATCACGTTCGTAAAATGTTCATAGTATCAAAAAAACATATATTTATATATAAATATAGAAAAGTCAAATAATAGGCTATTAGAGCAGGGGTTAACAGGGAAGAAGTGCATATAAAAATACATAATCGTGAAAAAGCAAACATTTCACGACCAATATGTGGATAACTTACAACGTTATGGGCTTTAATGACATATATAGCCAAATAGACCTACAGATAGTATGAAGTAATCTATGACAGAACGAACCGTAGAGCAACTTTTGGACGTGTAGACGACTTTACAGAAAAACAGCCCTATTCAGGGGGTATACGTAATCAACTATTTCAAAGAAATACGTGTCGCAAAATATACATTGTGCGACATTATGTCTATGTTCGGATTTGGTTCAATGTACCACTCGCCTGGCGCTTCTATGCCAGAAAATTTTCATAAATCCCCTGTTTTCTGCATTTGTCTATTTTGGCTACCTGCTCAGTTTTCTGGTTTTAATTACTACTAGATTTACTCATTTATATAATTATATAATGATAATAAATGTTTGTCGAAAACGAGTCTTTTTTATGAACAATGTTCGCAAAACGTTTATTTATGATGCGTTGAAAGTAATGTGAATAATGAGGCAAGGGACCCGTGAAAGACTTCCTCCGCGAATTTTCTTCTTCTATATTGATCTTGATCTAACATGACAAGTCGTGCGCTCTCAGCTGCTACCTGAAGTCCCCGAGGCGAAAGACTAATAGGGCGTGATTTTCTCGTCCCATAGCCTTGTGTGTTGGGATTACCCCCTAAAAGGTTTAACCTATCACTCTTCGGGGTGTCAACAATGAGCCCATCGTATCGAGCATCCCTTAGAGCAGGAAGAGTAGCTAAGACACCACTTCGGTGGTCTCTTAGACCTTGCCTTTTTACGAGAATAGCAGCTGATCTGTTTACGACAACAGATTCAGTCCTTGTTTTTTCAGGTAAAGAAGCGGTGTACCAAAGTATTAGCTCGTGTACATCACTTAATGGTAGTGGCACGTCTCTTTCTGTATTTAGATCAAGGCTCTTAAACCCTTCAGGGTGCTGCTGATCACGAGCTGATGGAAACAATTCCATCCCCATTTCGACCCTGGATTCTGAATTGGTAGGCATAAACTGTGGTTTCGTAGTTATTATTTTTCTTCAGGTGTAGAAAGGGTGTAGGTAGCTTTGGCTGTGCGCTTGAACTGTGGTTTGCCTTGCAAGTTGAGTAGTATTGTAGTTTCTTTAACAAAACGTCGTTTAAGGACACGTTTGACGATTTCGTCACGGTGAAGGGGCTCCCCTGCCTTTTCAAGTACTTCAACAATAACGTCAGAGACAGTTCCCTTTTTAAATCCCCATTCTTTTAGTGCGTAAATGCCTCGTCCGACTAATACGAATCGCTTGTCTTTGATAAGTTCGTTATGAATAGCTTGGGTCGTGACATCTTTCCTTTTGAAGTCAGATCCAGAGATAGCTTCAGCGATTTCGTTAAAGTGCATTTGTTTGCCATTTTCGTACAAGATAACGTATATCTTGTCTCGGATGTTCTTTGGGTTGACCATTGGCCATTTGATAAGCCCCCATCGACCGTTTAGCGTTGCAAGATTTTTTGATACGCTTGCGAGTGCAGCAACGCGTTCTGGATTTGGATTGCCCATTGCACCAGCAATTTCTTCTATGCTAACGGGTTTTGCTATTTTTTTGATCGCTTCGATAACATGAGAGACGTTATCTCGAACACCCTTTTCGCTGTATTCTGGAGATAGTGCAGCAGAGCTATGATAGTGATCATTTTCATTAACATACGTAATAGATGGCAATAAACGTGCTATAAATGCGATACGAGACTGATCTATCTTGGAGTTTTTGTCGGTTAATGAAGCACTGAGCTTACTAATACGCGCCACCTGCCCAAGTTTTACAATTTCTGAGCTGAATAATTCATCTAATTCTGTTACGTGTGGCAAATCTTTTTCTGCTTGTGCTCGCAGTTTAGACATAACTGATTTTTCAAGCTGACGCACTCGCTCACGGGTAATACCAAGCAACTCCCCTATCTGCTCTAGGGTCTCTTTGCGGTCAAACAGACCGTAGCGACGAGCGATGATCTCACGTTCTCTTTCTCGATCTATCGCACCCAAAATATCGTTAGATACGGCTTCAATCGATAGTACTAATTGTTCTGTTTTTTCTGACATAGTGCCTCTTTTATCTCTCTATTTTAAAACAAAAATTCCACAAAGTCAACAAATGTTTTCTTATATATTTATTGTAGCAGATATTAGACGAATACGCATATAAAAGTTATGTCAATATTACCACGAAATAAAGCTGTATTAACCACAAAAGTGTTATATGTAACAGATAAGAGGGTTACGTGTCATGATGTAAGGGCTATAGGCAATAACGTGGAGGTTTTTAGTCCATTCTGTATCTGTAATTAGGTATTGAATTAATGTCATGAGACATTAATTACATGAAAAAAGA
>Ga0306866_1000670_pt1 | contig 9968 bp, 5 predicted proteins | sample AntRauTorckE5432_FD_190450 | JGI IMG/M metagenome (GOLD analysis project Ga0306866, IMG submission 190450) | Saline lake microbial communities from Rauer Islands, Antarctica - Metagenome Torckler E5 #432 (v2) (version 2) | ecosystem: Environmental > Aquatic > Non-marine Saline and Alkaline >...
TATATTGCAATGCACTACAAACGATGGACTACCCACTTGGGGTAGCTGAGAAACCGATGTCTGAAATTCCGGTTCTAGCAGATATTGATTTATCTTATGAATATGACGAAAAATCAAAGAATCAGAATACTGCGAATGACCATCATACAACTGATTTCTCTCCAATTTATACGACAGAGGATGTAGAATCTGTGATTAAAATATATCATAATGTATTTGATCATTTATTCCAAAATACTCTTGAGGATAGTGCATATTATTGTGTTTTGCTCCAGAAGGCACCATATACAACAGATGATCTATTACGTGTCAAACATGGTTTCCATATCCATTTTCCTAATATGTTTATATCCAAAGATGAGCAGATTAATCATATTACACCTGTAGTGAAGTCTCAAATCAATGATCATTTTGCAAATGCTAAGAAAGGACAAGGTAATGCATTTGATGATGGTATTGTGAATTCTCCATGGTTAATGTATGGATCATCGAAGAAAGCACATATGGATCCATATCTTGCTACCAAGGTTTATACGCGGACGATGGAAACGATCTCATTTAATGATGCTTTCGGGAATTATGCATTATATGATGAAGATGGTTGTCTGATTTCGAAAACGAAACCGATTGAATATTACTTACCACGTATTTTGAGTATTATACCATATCATCGTCCTGTCCGTCAAGTTCCCGTCCGTATTCTAGATTCATACAACGTATCTATTATTACAGATCGGAATTATCGCAAAGTTACTGATACTCAACAGGATGACTTTCAAGATGAATCTGTTTATACAACGAATATTGCTATATGTGAACAATTATTAGATATGATATCGGATTCACGTGCTGAAAATCATAATGAATGGATGACAGTTGGATGGGCTCTTTATAATGCATGTGGACCATCTCGTACATCCTTAGATTTATGGTTGGATTTCTCGAGACGTGCATCTGATAAGTTTAGTCTTGAGGCATGTATTCAGAAATGGAGTGCAATGCGTAATAGTCGTATGACTATTGGGACATTACATTATTATGCTAGTGTTGATAATCCTGAAAAATATAGTCGATTTCGATATGAACAAACACGCCGTGAAATCAATCTTGCACTCAATGGATCTCATTATGATATGGCAATTCTATTATATCGTGATTATGGTGAAATGTTCAAATGTGCTGGATATGCATCAAAACGATGGTATGTATTTTATGATCATATTTGGTATTTAACTGAGGACGGAATTGAACTTCGAAAGAAGATTTCGGTTGAATTAGTCGCACGATTTCATGAAGCTCAAATTAAAGCAGTAGATGAACACCGTGATAATGAACAGATGCGTGATACTGCACTCAAACAAATCAAAGCTATCATTGGAAAGTTGAAGAATACATCATTCAAAGAATGTGTTATGAAAGAATGTGCAGAAGTCTTTTATGATAAAGATTTCCAAGGACTTTTGGATAATAATACGAATATGGTTGCATTCAATAACGGTGTCTTTGACTTGGATAAAAAAGCATTTCGTCCTGGCGAACCTAATGATTATATGTCGAAGAAAATGAGTATTAATTATATCTCAACATTTGACCAGTATCATCCAAAAGTTCGAGCTGTATATGAATTTCTAGATAAAATCTTCCCAGATATCTCAATACGTGATTATTTCATTAATCGTATATGTCAAATCTTTCATGGTGGTAATACTGAGAAAAAAGTATACATTTGGTCTGGTGAGGGTGATAACGGAAAATCTGTCACAGAATCTATCTTTGAGAAAATCTTAGGACCTTATGCAATTAAATTGACACCTCAAGTCTTAACTGGAAAACGTACACAAGCAGGATCAGCATGCCCAGAACTTGCACGTACAGGGAATGGTGTTCGATGGGCAGTTGTACAAGAACCTGAGCGTCGTGATGAAATCAATGTTGGAATTATGAAAGAATTGTCTGGAAATGATACTTACTTTGCACGTGATTTGTATCAGAAAGGTACAGATCTCCGTGAAATCACACCTATGTTCAAATTAGCAATTATTTGTAATGATCCACCTACAATTAATAATGGAGATAAAGCGACATGGAATCGTATTCGTGTAATACCCTTTGAAGCGACATTTGTCGATCCAGATGAATTACCTGAAACATATGAGGAACAATTACGTGAAAAGAAATTCGCGAAAGATCCTCATTTCTACGATAAAATTCCAGATTTGCTTGAAGCATTTGCATGGGTTTTATTATATGAGTATGAGAAATGTGATGGTAGATACACTACAGAACCGGCTAAAGTACGAATGGCAACTGATTCGTATCGTGCACGTAATGATGTTGTACAACATTTCATTAATGAACATATCGAATCTGGTGAAGATTCATGTCTGTCAATTGCTGAGATTTATACGTCATTCAAAATATGGTATCGTGATGGTTCTGGACTTCCACCGAATAGTTTACCAACTAAATTGGAACTTATGGAAAGACTAATCCGTATGTGGGGAACTCCTCTCGATGGACTCTCATGGTTACACTATAAATTCCGAGATATTGCTGCAACTACTGAGGCTATCCGAAAACAAGCATTAGAAACGAGTCAGAAAAAACAGAATTCGGAGGGTGATTCCTGGGATACTGTTGAAGATATTTTAGACGAGAATTCGGAGGATGATTTCAAGGATTATTTCAAGGATGATTTCAAGGATGATTTCAAGGATGATGTCAAGGATGATTTCAAGGATGATTTCCCACCATCCTCTCCACCAACATCAGCACCATCATTACCGGTAGTAGTAGCAGTACGAACAAGATCTGATAATGTAGAATCAGATGGTATTTGTTTTTAGAATTAGATAGAATTTGTCATAATAAAAAATAAAACAATGAATTACCTTGATTTATTTTTTTTTGTATCTCGAAAAAGTGGTATATTACTTTGGATGTCTAGATGGTTCTGTAAAGAGGAATATAGTCGAACGTGTTTTATCAGATAATGTCGGATATAGATCGGTTAGATATAAACTCCATATGAAAAGTGTTTCAGTAACACGTTCAGTTTGAACGCTTTTGAAATTCGGATACATACGTTCTACATCATTGAAAATCCTTTGACGTAAAAGTATCGTTGTATCATCTAATTCTAATTCTAATTCTAATGAGTTTCGTATTTGTTGGAGTGTTTTATGTTCAAGTTGTAAAATATCCAGTACACAATTCCATGTTGCTTCTTTGAATTCAATACGTGCATATACAGATCGATGTAATCGTATAATACTATACAAACAAGTACGTAATGCTATATATGTATCAATCCATGATAATGTTTGAGGAATTTGATTTTGTAATGTTTCAAACATTTCTGTATAATTACCATTAAAATGACGTCTTGCATGATAATGTGCTAATTTCATAATATGAGATATCATTTGCCATATCAAATAAATCGATCGATTCTGATCACTAGATGTCCATAATTGAAACATTTCTTTAGGAACGATTTGTTGAAGTGTTTCGAAGAAACGTAATGGATATGTTTCAACAGGTGTATCTGAATTATCAGGACATACAAAATATAACCAATCTAATGTATCTTCAATGACAGATGTATGAAATGGTACATTCAAATAATTCTGTATAATGACAAATGTATTGATGAGATTTGGTAATCGAATAGTACGAATCCATTCTTCAACACGAGGAATATTATATAATGCAACTGTACGATAAATTTGGAAAGGTTCTATATTATCAGATGATAGAATTTTATTCCGTATATTGACTAAGACAGTACTTTGTGCTTCAGTGATTGCAGCGCCTAACCAATCATGTTCAATGACTAATACTTCAGAGGATGTACTAATAAGAAGTCGTCGTAAATATGTATTACGAAACTTTATCTGAAGTGCTTCCGGTAAAATCGTTCGGATCCTTTCAACCCATAATTCATGTTCAAGTTGAATAATATTGATTTCACCTATATCGACTTTTTGTGTTAGTGTATAAACACGATTTGTATTGGAATCTTCTGAAATATACTGGATGATTGAGAAATGTATAAATGATATAATACTAGGAAATTCTAATCCATTTGTAAGGATAAGTGGTGTATCTAATTGAGTATATGGATGCCATAATCGACGTGGATCATTTATTGAAGATGTAATCACTACTGGATTATCAAATGTATATGCATCATCAAAATTATATCCTTGTAATAATAACTCATTGGAATATTGACGTGCAAGTTCACGTATAGTTGCAATCACTGGATTCAATATATCGAAACGAGCCCATGCATTCACATGTACACTCTTCGCTCTAGAATGTAATGGATACATACGATCTAACTCAGGGATAAATTGATCTTGAAATCGTAAATCGATCTTTTCAGAAATATCAATTAAGATATCTATAGGTAGATTTTGTTGAGAATTAAGAAGTGCTTGATATGCAATATAAAGTGCATCTTGAATGATATTGAACAATTTTCGATCATACAATGATAATGCTTCACGTTTCATAGGAGTTAATGATCGGAGATTCACTAATGATTGTCGTGCAAGATTATCATGTGCTGCAATTTCACTGTAAATAAAATGTGATACTGATGGATATAGATATGGTGGTTGAATCCGAATCGGTTGTAATAATGAATCACATGATAAATCTCCCCATGGAAATATATTAGGTGATCGGATTACTTGAACTCCACGATCTTCAAGATCTAACAAATATTCATCATTATACATTGAAGCAGTCGTAGGAAGAGTAGGAGGAGGAGTAGGAGTAGTCGTCGTCGATGAGCGATTCCGAGAAGATGATAATGCGGTTCTTGTATGACGAACCATAATGTTATTTTTGTATACCTGAATAAAACTTTAAAGACACATTTGATTTCAGATAAAATGAGCGTTTTCTATCCTTCTAGTGAGGACTTCCGACTCGTCCAAGATAATAATGGTTCACAAATGTTAACACTTGATATACCAGGATTCTCATTCATTTTATTCTATTCAACACAATGTTCATATTGCCAATCACTTATTACAATGTTCAAACGATTTCCTGAAAGACTTACAGGATGTCAATTTGCAATGTGTAATGTATCATTATGTAAAGATGTTGTTCAAGCATCTCGTAATACAATTGCACCTATCACATATGTCCCACTCATGTTATTCTACTATAATGGTAAACCATATGCTCGATATGATGGACCACGTGATGAAGAAAGTATTCGCCGTTTCATCGTTCAAGCAGCAGAACAGGCACAACATACCGATACCCAACAACCGTTATCGAAGAAGACAAAAAAACGTACAGATGATATGACTATGGGAGTCCCTAAATGTGAAGATGGTGTATGTTATCTTGAATTTGATGAAGCATATGTTTCAACAGATAGTCGAGTCCAAGGTCATCGCTAACAAAATCATTTAAGATTACAATACTTATACTGTTAATATAATAGGTACGTTACATACAAATCAATCATGTCATTTCAAGATAATAGTATTCATAACCAATTCTCAATTCCATCATTAAACTCATCACATACTACTATTCCCAATTCCACACCTACTACTCCATTGATGAGTTTAAGTCATCCTACATCCTCACCTACATCCTCACTATCACCGTTACGATTTGAATTATATGATCAAATCCAATCTCAAGTGGTTTCAAATGCTATGATTAAAGAACCACTTCCTGATACAGATACAATGCGATATTATCTTCATACAATGATTCCAACATTATCTGATGATGAACATGAACTTATTTACGTATTAATCCGAACACATCATTTAACATATCCTGAATCAAATACAATTATGACATCATTACCCTATAAAGCTCGGAAATTAAAACGAGGCATTAAATTAGATAGTACATATTTACCTATACCATTAATACGTATTCTATATACTTTTGTCAAACTTTATACTAATCAGAATTAAATCCAAATCCAAATTATACTATATTGATGATCATATCATATTGTATAATTTTTTTAATTTAACTATCTGTATGTAAAGGTTTCAACATGGACGTCGACGATTTTCTACCGTATTATCCGTCTATACATAACACAACTGTTGTTCGTCCACTACTCGAACAACAAAGTTCATTCACTCAGACAATGTTAGAAAAGAAGGAATTTTATGATACACGTGATGCAATTGATCCAAATGAATTAACACGTGGTGATTTACTAAATCATCAAGAATTTATGGCACGATTTCTATCAAGTTATACATTATATGATGAATGTCTTGTATTTCATGCAGCTGGTACCGGTAAAACATGTACAGCGATTGGATCTATTGAACGAATCCTTTCTCAGGGTATAGGTGGTATACGCCCTATTAAACGTGCACTTGTCCTTGTCAAATCTGTAGAATTAGCTCAGAAATTTATGCGTGAATTGGTATATGTATGTACTGAAGGTCAATATGAACCTGATATTGACCGACGTCCTGAAGATTCAGATAGTAAACATGAAGCTAGAATTCGTCGTAAAATTCGAGCTAATATTGCTCCATTTTATCAAATTACAACATATGAAACATTTTATAATCGTATTCTTGAGAAGATGCATCCATCGTATTGGCGTAAACAATTTTCAAATCATATCATTGTAATTGATGAAATCCACCAATTATCACAATCAAGAATGTATGATGCATATTGGCAATTTCTCCATGAATTGGAAAATCGTAAAATCCTATTGATGAGTGGAACACCTGCACGTGATGATCCATCTGAAATAGCACGTGTCATGAATTTGATTTTACCTAAAACAGAACAAATCCCTGCAAGACGTCATGAATTCACATCTGAATTTTTAACTACAACTACAACCATTATGAATGATGGGAGTTCATTTGAAATACAACAATTCAAGTCAGATGCCAAACAAAAAATTACACGTGCACTTACAGGTCGTGTATCTTATCTCCGAGCAGATACAGGGATACGTACTATATTTCAAGGGGTACCTTTGTATTCCAATGTAATTGGTATAGGACCAATTGTTGTTAAAAGTCCAATGTCTGCATTTCAGTATCATGGATATCTTGAAGCTGTTCAAAATGATAATGAGTTATTAAATGTATCACAATCAGCATCATTATTTGTTTATCCTGATAGTACATATGGACCAAATGGATTTTTGACCAATGTTTCCGAATCGAAAACAGGTGGAATGAAACCATCTAATTCATTGAAAGAATCATTCTCAGGATTCTCACGTGAAACAAATCGTTTCAAATTAAATCAAATTGCAATATGGTCTGCAAAATATAAATCGATTATTGAATCTATTATAGAATCACCTACTCAAAATGTCTTCATATTTAGTGAATCGATTCGTGGTAGTGGTGCTATAATACTTGGATTATGTCTTGAACAATTTGGATTCCAAAGAATTAATCGTGTTAATGGAAATCTAAGTCCACGTCCAAGATATGCGATTTTATCTGAACGAGCTGGAGTCGTTGATGTTGAAAGTATTGTTCAAGCATTTAATCGTAAAAGTAATGCAAATGGGAAATTCATCCGGATTTTAATTGGTGGTCGTAAAGTAGGTGAAGGATTTACATTTCGGAATATCCAACAAATCCATGTTACACAACCACATTGGAATATGGCAGTAATTGATCAAGCAATTGCTCGTGGTGTTCGTTTTCGATCTCATCGTAATTTACCTCCAAATACACCTGTCCGTGTATTTCTACATGTTTCAACACAACCTGATATGAATACTGGAATACCATTACGTTCTACAGAAATGACAGATACACGTATTTATACAGTAGCATATCAAAAAGACTTTTTACTCAAAACAGTCGAACAATGGATAAAAACAATTGCTGTAGATTGTACACTACAATGGACTAGAAATGCATCTGCACGTGGTGTTCGTGATGATTTGATTACAACTGAACAATATATATGTGCAAATCTTCCTAATACAATTGTACCACCTTATACATTAGAATCATCTCAACTCTTAACAGATACACACGATTTATTCTATGTATCAGATACAATCCTTGATAAAATCATTCCATTTTTACAAGCAGTATTCAGACTTCATTATTCAATTACACTCAATGAAATCATTGAATATCTAGAAAGTTCATCTGAATTACGATGTACAGCAATGCAACTTATGCGTGCACTTCATTTAATATTGATACGTCATGTCCAATTTATTGATCGGTATGGATTTCCAAATACACTTCATGAAGATCGTAATGTATTTTATTTAGCAAGAGATCCATTCAGTGTATATAGTACAGATGCAATATACGCTGAATTCCCAGCGGTCAAACCATCTGAATCATTCAAATCAATTATCCAAAGTGTTCAAGCATCCTCTATTGAACGTGATTTGGAATATTTCCAAGGTCTTCAAGATGATGAAAAGCTTGCAATGTATAATACACTCCCTATCTCAATCAAACGTCATATGTTAGAAACAGCTATTATAGGATTAGCTAAATATCAATCTCAATCAGATTTAGATGAACAAGAGATTCAGAATACATTTGTATCACGTTTAGTGAATCATATGAATCAATATGTAGTATCTCTACCATTAGGAAGTATATCATCTATATCATATCCACAAACACTAATGACTGTTGGTCTACCAATCCGTGTAATTAATCATATCACAGAAAATAAGGTAAATCAAGATCAAAATGTAGAAGATGCAGATGATGATGTTTTAGAAGCATGGACACGTATATTTCTTGATAATGCAACAGAAAACATTTTTGGACGTGATATTCAAGGTATATTCAGTATTGTCGATATCAGACCTATACAGAATCCAACAATCCAACAAATCATCAAACGTGGTAAAGTATGTAATACATATAGTAAAGGTGCACTCCTTGAAATTGGAATCACACTTGGTATAATAAGTGATAATGAAGAATCAAAAGTATTAGCCAAAGCACAATTATGTCAAATATTACGTCAAGGATTTGAATCATTAGGATTAATACAATATATGTAAGAAAAAGTAGAATGTGTGATTGGATGTGATTGGATGTGATTGGATGTGATTGGATAAAATTTGTTATTGGTAATGAATACGAATAAAAAATTGAAGAACATTTGAAGAACATTTGAAGAACAAATTGAAGAACATTTGAAGAACAAATTGAAGAACATTTGAAGAACAAATTGAAGAACAAATTGAAGAACATTTGAAGAACAAATTGAAGAACAAATTGAAGAACATTTGAAGAACAATCTAGGAACATAATGAGTAAAATGGGTTTATTTATTGTCTAGAAAACAGAATAGTAATTAATGGTTCAAAATAACTTTCCGAGATTTTGATGAGGTAGATGATAATAAAGATGACTTTTTCGAGGTTAATGATGAATTACTTGGTAATACAATTTCTTCAATTTCAGCTCTAGCTTTATGAATTAATCCTACAAAGGAATAATAGACATCACGCATATATTCAGATGTTAATCCAGACATAATTGCTGTACCACTATAAAATACAAGGAATGTATTATTACGTCGTTTACGAATTTCTTTTTGACGTTCTTTATGGTCTAATAGTTCAAGATACTGATTATAGTTGATTTCACTATGTTTCCATCGATTAGTTATATCTTGATCATCAGACTGAGGATGAGAAGTCATTGTAATCATACGTCTCAAAGTTATATTTGGATGATGATATGGAATCTTAATGTTCACACCTGTATACCCAAATGATGTTTCTAATAATGAATTGAATGATGTTTTACGATTAATGAAAATATCGAGATTTTCACGATTGATTTGAAATCCTAATTTGAATACAATATCTGTCATAACAGTTCGGAAAATAACATCAATTCGTGGTCCAGGAATTGAGACTATTTGAGGATACTTAGGTATAAGCTTTTCAACATGATTCCAAAAGTACTGAACACATTGAATAGCTTGTT
>Ga0306866_1000673_pt1 | contig 9938 bp, 22 predicted proteins | sample AntRauTorckE5432_FD_190450 | JGI IMG/M metagenome (GOLD analysis project Ga0306866, IMG submission 190450) | Saline lake microbial communities from Rauer Islands, Antarctica - Metagenome Torckler E5 #432 (v2) (version 2) | ecosystem: Environmental > Aquatic > Non-marine Saline and Alkaline >...
ACCTCGCCGTGATCTGGGCCGTATACTCCAGGGCCGTGATCTGGGCCGTGCCCGTGATCTGGGCCGTGATCTGGGCCGTGCCCGTGAGGGGCCGCATACTCCAGGGCCGTGATCTGGGCCGTGATCTGGGCCGTGATCTGGGCCGTGCCCGTGAGGGGCAGCCGTGCCCGTGAGGGGCAGCCGTGGGAGGGTAGCGCCAGCTACTCCCTCCCTTCGTAAAAGCCCTTCGTGCTGGCGGGCTTTGCTATGTGGGGCTCTCAGCTGACATTGTTTGAGCGAACTGCATGGTCTTGGTTATTTTGCCAGCAATCTTTGCGGCGACCCATGCTGAGTCAAACTGGTGCTCACCGGCACCCGGCACCGAATACCGGCCCGTTGCTGGGTAGTAATGGACGTCGCATATATTATCGTTGATCTCAACTGAGATCACGGTGATAAAGTCGGAAGCGTGAAGGTGGACGGCGTTCACCTTCACGTCCAGTTTCTCAAAGCGACGTCGTTGCTCTTTTTCGCAGGCCGACCGTGATTCCATGTGTGCGTTCATTGCTTTCTCCTAGTGAGGGTGTCTCTCGTCTCTCAAAGGTATATACCCCAGAGTGGGTAGGCTCTCAAAACTTTCTCTAATTGTTTACCGGCCCGTGTGCGTGGTAGGCTTACAGGCATGAGCATCATTGACCAGACAATGCAGTGGGTCTTCCAGTACGCCGGAGAGCACGGGCCGTGTGCCCAGAGCCGTCAGGTTGCCTGTAGAAGCCCTGAGTGGGCTTACTACTATGCACAGTATGTAGATGAGTGTCCCCGTGATGATACAAGAGCCGCCGCTAGTAAAGACCCACGTTGGGCTTACCACTACGCTCGTGCCGTAGACAAGTGCCCCCGTGATGATACAAGAGCCACCGCTTGTGCAGACCCTGAGTGGGCTTACCACTATGCTCTCTTTGTAGACAAGCAGCCACATGAGGATACTCGCCAAGCTGCCTGTGAGGACCCCTATTGGGCTTACCAGTACGCCCGTCGTGTGGATAAAAAATGAGCATCATCAACTCTCTACCTGATTGGGTCTTCCAGTATACCGAAGAGCACGGGCCGTGTGAAGAAGGGCGCAGGTTTGCCTGTAAAGACCCGGTTCGGGCTTACCGCTATGCTCTCCTTATAGACAAGTGTGCCCGTGACGATACAAGAGCCGCCGCTTGTACTGAACCTCACCTTGCTGTCAGTTACGCCCGTGTTGTAGACAAGTGTGCCCGTGAGGATACAAGAGCCGCCGCTTGTAGAAGCCCTGAGTGGGCTTACAACTACGCCTTTGATGTAGATGAGTGTCCCCGTGACGATACAAGAGTCGCCGCTTGTGGAAGCCCTATGGGTTACTTTTACGCCCGTGACGTAGATGGGTGTGCCCGTGAGGATACCCGCCAAGCTGCCTGTGAAGAGCCGAAATGGGCTTACAACTACGCCCGTGACGTAGATGGGTGTGCCCGTGAGGACACTCGCCAAGCTGCTTGCAGAAATCCAGAGTGGGCTTACCAGTACGCCCGTCTTGTAGACAAGTGCCCCCGTAAGGATACTCGCCAAGCTGCTTGCAGAAATCCAGAGTGGGCTTACCAGTACGCCCGTGTTGTAGACAAATGTCCCCGTGAGGATACTCGCCAGGCAGCTTGTAGGGACCCGGAGTATGCTTACCGCTATGCACAGTATGTAGACGAGCATTCACGTGAGGATACCCGCACCGCTTCCTATGGGTACCCGGAGTAGGGCCGTTAATAGAGAGTGGGTGTGGCGTATTACGCATCTCCTCGACGACGCTACGTGTTCGTGTACGTCTCGTGATGGTAAGCTCACTACTTATGCTCTGGATACTTTATGAAGCCCGGTACTCCCGTATCTCTTAAATCGCCCTTAACGGGTGAGCCTATTTTCGGTGTGGTCCAGCTACCTCTCTTTGAGGGGCAGACGCTCCTATCTACGTCACATGGTACCGTCAACCTTCACGAGGACGAGGGTGACTTCAAGCTCTACGGTCTTAAAGAGATCGATGAGGGTCATGTTCTCTACGATGCAGCGTACTACGACAAGGCGACGGAGGTGGTTCGTGTCTTTGATGCGCTCAAATGCGCACGCTAAGAGGGAGTGTCCCGCTTGCGGCGAACGGCTTGAGCGTTTGACTCTCGACTGAGCCGAAGGTGGGCTGCACGGTTTGTGACTTTTCTGAGTCGGAGTTTGACTACATCAGGCGGTTTTCTTTTATGCTGCCACGTGCTCTTCTTAGCAGGAATCCGTCGTGTTAGTTTTGACACAGATGAGGTTGGTAGGGTATACATGCACACCAAGTTCGTATCGACATCTCGATAAAGCACAGGACACCCGATGGCACTTACAGACCAAGATGAGATAGACATCAACGAACACATAGAGGAAGCCCTTAGTCGTTTGTACCTTGAGGCCGAAGTCGGTGAGGGTTCCCTTATCACGGTGCGCCTAAAGCTGGGCCGTGGGCAGGAACGCCATGAGCTTATCTCGGAGACGAGTTTCCCCGTAGTAAGTCCTCCTAAAGAAGACGATTCGGAAAGTCTCGAAGAGGTTTCGTTCTGGGTTGAGTTTACAGGTTTCAGCACGGCGCACACGCTTGACAAGAACCAACTTTCGGAGTTCAAGTTAGGTCAGCGATACAAGGCATTTGAGCTACCCGAGCCTTCACCTACCTACCCCCGAAAGGGTATGGTCTGGGGTATCCGTATCGAAACCCCGGAGGGTAACCGGTACAGGCTCTGGGATGGGGAGTATACCATCGTCCCGGATTCTGGTACACTCCCGGCTCGCCTTAGGACCAGCAACACTACATGAAGGTTGTGTACTTAGACATTGATGGCGTGCTCAACGACTCGGAGTTCTTGGATTCGTTGCGTGGGCTTGATTCGGAGCCATTCACCCGCATGTGGTGGTTAGACATGTTGGACCCTCAACGTGTCACCATCCTCAATGAGTTGGTTGCTCCTGACGTTAAGTTCGTCTTGTCTACTTCGTGGGCGATGCGGCACACGCCGGAGCAGATGCAGAGCTTGTTGGACGAGCGAGGCTTTGTCGGTGATGTGATCGGGTCGACGCCTCGTAAGATGAGTTCATCCAGAGGTCACGAGATCTTGTGGGACTTGGTGGAGCGTAAGCCGACTCATTATGTGGTCCTCGATGATATGGATCTGAGTACGTGGGAGTTTGCCTCTCATTGGGTTCAGACGGATGGGTTGACTTTAGAGGATGTGGAGAGGGCGACACGTATCTTGGGAACGCCCCGCCAGCCTTTGGCCCGTGAACGTAACTGCAACTGCAAAGGAGAAGAGACATGAGTAGCCCCGACCTTGAACGAGCCGCAGCGATACGTGAGCGGCTGTCCGAGCTAAACCCGCAGGCTATCTTATTCGACGGTTGCGATGCGGCGCTTGTCGCCATCGGATGTCAACATTCAAAGCCTGTACTTGCGGTTTATGACTATGATCTGCTGGTCGAGGTTTTTGGCGGCGACACCGATGCTGTTGAATGGGTCGAGTTCAACATCGTGTGTGCATGGTACGGCGAACACACACCCGTGATTCTGCATTATTCTTCACTGGCCTGAATCAGCCCCAAGCGTCTTCGGTGCGCACCGTCTTCCTTGCGCACCGACACACCGACATAAAGACAGTAGAGACCTTCGTATTCAGGGTCTTTGGACGCCGCCTCACGTGTGTCATCTCTGTCCGTCTGGTCTACCGAAAGGGCATAGTGGTAGGCATAGTAAGGGTCTCTGCAAGCCCCGGCACGGGTAACATCATGCGGCTGCTGGTCGAGATCAAAGGCGTACAGGTAAGCGTGCCTTGCCTCTCGGCTTGCAGCTTGACGAGTATCCTCTCGTGGGCACTTGTCTATGTCACGGGCATAGTGGTAGGCATAGTAAGGGTCGTCACAGGCAAACCTTCGCCTTTCATCGCAAGGGGCACTCTGGCCGCTTGTGTAGGCCCACTCTGCTATCCGGTTAATGATGCTCATCATCGGTCCCAAAATAGGTGGTAAATTCACCGTCGTCATCATCTGCCGCTACCAGTAATGTCGGTGCGGTAGTACCCTCCTGTTAAGGGAGGTGAGTGGGACAGGGTGGAGGCTTATGGTATACGTTGGAGTACGTTACGATCATAGTAGTAAGCCCACGAAGTCCCCTTACATGCCTGATACGTGTCCTTACGGGGGCTTTTGTCTATCTGTAGAGCGTAAGTGTAACAATAACCTGTTCTACAGGCCCCGGCACAGGCCCCGGCACGGGTAACGTCATGTGGTCCGAAGTCCACCTCTCTGGCATACAGGAGGGAGAAGTAGGGATCACAACTGGCAATCTCTCTGCTCTGGTCACAAGGGCCGTGTAATAAAGCGTAATCGTAACCCCATTTTGCTATCCGGTTGATGATGGTCATACGTTAGCCTTCTGGTCTACACTCACATGTGTGTATAGTGAGTCCTTACAAGCGGCGGTACGGGTATCCTCACGGGGATGCTTGTCTACAAAACGGGCGTAGAGGTAGGCATACTGTGGCTCTTCACAGGCAATCTGCCTACTCACGTCGCAAGGGCCGTTCATTAGGGCGTAGAAATAGGCCCACTTGGGTAGCTGGTTGGTGGTGATGCTCATCGGCCTAAGTCGTGAAGCTGGCCCATGATGTCTCTAGCCTTCTCGACAGCTTCCTTGAGTGTACTTACCGGCTCGGTAATCGACTTCCTCCATATCACCACCGTGTAGGTCGTGTGGGGAGGCTCTGCCCGCACCTTGTGTAGAGCTTCGAGGGTAGCCGTCCAGCCATTAAGCGGGAACGATAGGAGCGACCCGTTGAGGGTTATGCCGAAGGGCTTCGCCTCAGCCACAGTCTGGTCCTCTAGCTTTTTAAGCTGGGCGAACTCCGGGCAGTCGTTCATCGTATGCTTCGAGCTTCGGCAATAGAGGCAGGGCCTGTCGTCTTCGGGTTCTGTCATGTCTTCCTCCTAGATGGAAGTTTACTCTGCTCGGTCCTTACGTGCAAGCTCAGGACATGATTTCTCGGCCCAACTCCAATAGCTCTTCAAGCTGGGCGATCTTGTCCGCTATGGTGCCGTCAGGATCACCCTCTGCGTCTCTAAGGGCTTCGAGCTTCGTGACCTTAGCAGTGAGGGTTCGTTCGAGCCTGCGTATCTGTGCATGGCTCTTAGTATGTTCTCGTGTAATAGCCACGATGTTCACACTTTGTGGAAGCGAGTGGTCTTGCTTTTAGGACCGGCTGTAAGGGCCTTGAAGCTTTTACCGTTGTGTTCAAAGAAGCCCGATGCGTGGGCATTGATTCGGTCCAGACCGAAGTGGTCGGCATCCATTTCGACCGTGCCCGAAGGCCCATCCAGACGGAATCCAGTCAAAGTACGTATGATTTTGTTAGTAGGGCCGAAGCTGTCTTTCGTGTGGAAGCTGACGGCCTCGTTGAAGCAAGCAGTCAAGGTCACATTTCCACGCTTGCGAAGGGTCGTCTCGGTAGGTTCGATAATCATGGTGTCTCTTCCGGGGTCTTTGGGCCGGGGCAACTCCCCGCCTCTCTCATAGGTATATACCCTAGCAGGTAGACACCCTCAAAACTTTATACGCTCGGGGCGAAAAGGTCGTAAGCGAGTTCGTAGAAGCCGACTCCCCATGTTCGTTCTCCTGTGTGATCGGGGAGCCAGTCTCCCTCGTCTCATAGGTGTATACCCTTCACAAACGCCGACATCTTCGAGGCTGTTGGCGACTACCTGCGCCGCAGTGGGGGTAAGGTGGAACAGGCTGGGGTGACTACCTCGAACGGCTTCGTAGGGGGTAGTTATCAAATATCATACGCCAGTGATTTAAGGACTGAGTTGTCAGACGCCTTCCAAGACTTGACTGGATCACTGCGACGCTTTGGTAAGGCGCTGAGGGTATTGGTGGGCCAAGGCGATGGGAATTGGGTAGAGGTGCTTGTAGAGATTGACTCCGACGTGCCCGGTGAAATGCCCAAGGCTCGTTAAGCAGTGTCCCCGCCTTCGTGGTGGGTTCAGACATTAGCCCCACCCTCAGTGTCGAAGGTAGGGGGCTTCTTTGTGGCGTCCTAGCCTTATGCTACGTGGACGTTTTCGACCAGCGGGTTGATCCGCTCACCGAACGTTGGGTCATCGGCCTTCTTCTTCTCGCCCTTACTGCGGCATGGTCGGCACCATGATTGGAAGTAGAGCTTCCCCCTATACAGCCGTCGCCCGAAGGAATTGTCAATCTCGACAATGCCGCTTGAAGACCTGCCGCAGTAAGGGCATTCGTGCTCCAGGCTTTCCCAAGGGCGCAAGCGCCCGACTAGACCCCGGTGACCCCCCCGGGTCAGCTCAGGGAACCTTAAAACCATGTGGTCGTATAATCGGGATGCGTACTCTTTGGTGCATCCCGGCGATGCGTGTAGCCAGCACTTTACAAAATCTTTTCGGAGTGCTACATTGGCTTTCTTCGCAGCCTGCTTGATCTCCTTTTCGGAGAATTCGTTGTCGTTATTATTGTTGTTGTTGTCGTCGTTATTCATGGTCAGTCCTTATCGTCGTCGTTCGTCTTGGGTGGGGAGCCAATCTCCCCTGCCTCATAGGTGTATACCCTAAGGGGATCACGCCCTCAAAACTTTCTTCAATTTTCTTTTGAGGGTCTTGCTTTCTTCTACCCACCAATCTCCCCTGTTATGTGTGCGAGGCTGTCGAACTGCTCGCCCGACTCGTCGACATAGGTGCTGCCCTGCTTGTCGTAGCGGCGGCCCTTGTAAAAATACGCGGTGTCCGACGTGTTTTTGCCGGTAAGCCAACGCGCCTTTAGGACTCCTAGGCCCCCTTCGCTGGTTTTGACAACATACGTGGTATCGCCGTCGACGCGGCCGGCATGGTAATGGTCGAGCAGCTCGGGGCTACCGTGGTTGAGCAAGTAGATTGTCGTCTGGGGATTCACAATGTCATGTGCAATCATGGTCAGTCCTTATCGTCGTCGTTCGTCTTGGGTGGGGAGCCAATCTCCCCTGCCTCATAGGTGTATACCCTAGAGGGGAGGTGCCCTCAAAACTTTCTTCAATTTTCTTTTGAGGGTCTTGCTTTCTTCTACCCACCACTCGCCACTGCCGGAGTCAATGAACTCTTGGAGCCTCGCAATCATGTCCGCGACCGATTCGAATTGTTCCTCCACCATCTGGTCAACATAACCCACCGACCCGTCGTCCTCGATGGTGATGATTGTATTGTCGGTTCTAATTTCAGTCATGGTCCGTACCCTCGTTGCTTGGGGGACTAGAGTGATACCCTAGTCCCGAGGTCTTGTCAAAAGGACTGGAGGATTTCTTCGAGTTCTTCACCTTCCAGCGTAAAGAACTCGCCACCGTCGTCGGGAGCGTCCTTAGGGAATGCACAGTGGAGGGCGGTGATCTCATTGTCCTCCACAACCCCTCCCATAAGGACGATGTGTTCTTCCCAAAGAGCATCTGCAATTTCTCTTTCCACAGCGTAGTCAAGGTTTGACATGTTCGTTCTCCTGTGTGATCGGGGAGTCATTCTCGCCCGTCTCATAGGTGTATACCCTAAGGGGATCACGCCCTCAAAACTTTCTTCAATTTTCTTTTGAGGGCATATCTTGCTAGGGTAATCCTATGAGCATCATGGCCGAGTTCCACCCGGACTATCTGTCTTTTCTTTTGACGGAATCATCGGGGTAGGGTATACACCTTTGAAGACAGCATGAACCCTAGCCGGAGAGAAGACATGATTAAGCTCATCGAAAGAGTCAGCATACTGACGGTAGAAGGCGAAGTTGAACCCTTGCCGGACCGAGAACCCACCTTAAAAGACCTACAAGGGTGGGTGGGTGGGTACATCCAAACAGTGGGTCTGTACAACGACGACATGCTTATGGTCGTTGATGAAGAGGGCCTTCTCAAGGGCAAGGCTCACAATAAAGTGGCCTCACAACTTACCGGACTAAGGATAGTCGGTGATGTGGTCATTCTTCCCATGTCTTACTTCAACTAAAGCAAAAACGGAGAGCAGGGGTTGGTGACTTTGCCACCCACTCCTGCTCGAACTTGTATTGGGTGGCAAGTTCGGCCACTTCTTCAAGAGGGGGGGCCGGGGTAGGGGCGTCCTCGCTCAGTACATACCGGGCAATGTTGGGGTGCTTCATGAGCCAATCCTTGGTGTACTTGATCTGCGTCGCCCCGTAGACACTGGTGAACTCAACTACGACGTCGGCATTCCCTTTAAGGTTTTTCCAATCAGTAGTAAAGGACACGAAGTCGTCCCATCTACAGAAATGGGTGCTGGAGTATGCCCGGCAACATGGCCCGTGTTGTAGACAAGCATCCCCCTGAGTAGGTAACAACGATAGAGACTAAGTATAGGGATCAGCATACGGACGAGAACAACTTTCCTGCCATGAGGCACAGGGTTTCGAAATCCAGTGGCAGATCACTGTGATCTAGGGCCGGTAATCCGTTTGTAGACCATGTGAGAGTAGTTCTAAACCCTTTAAAAGGAATCATGCAATGTCAGACTTAAAGCAGCAACTCATTCGCTTAGGAGCAACGAACCCTGAGCTTCGCCCTCACCTCCGGCCCATCCTTGCCGACCTTGGTAAGCAAGGCAGTACGGAGAACGAACTCTTCTTGCTGGTGGATGAAAGTTCTGGAGACATCCATGTCGTGGCTACCGCAGATCTTGATGCAGGTCGCCTCTCTTCGGTCATGGAAAACGGAAAGTATTTCGTCAAGGCTCTCACGGCAGACCTCGACGAAGTCGCACTGCGGGTTGGTGCCAAGCGTAGTAACATTAACGTTGGCGACGATGTGATGGTATTTGGCAGCACGAAGCGATGGGGCAGTGACGGTAACATGATTCGTTACCGGTCCACCCAGACCACAATCATCTCAGGGGCGGCGGTTACTGGCGTTCTAGAAGTGCGAGAGGCAGTGTCCGGAATGCGCTCAAAACTCTTCAGCACCATTCGCGTCATAATGGCGTAAAAACGCCCGTATCCCACCGGGGATAATCGACGTCCGATAAGTAGTGTTATGTAAACTCGTGTGTGGGGGAATCTTCCCATCCCATCTCTAAGTCCCCGGAATACCTAGAGTATCCAGTGGGACGCCCACTTTTACAACTCTTGTAAAGGCACAATGAAAAGCCCCCTGACTCGGTGACGAATCAGGGGGCTTTTGCGGGTCTATCCCACTACGGTGTGTGGGGATTTAGTAGTCACCATCGCCCCAATCGGATTCGTACTCTGCAATCCAGTCCTGCAATTCTGTGGCGCAAGTCGCGAGGCAAGGAGGCGGACAGGCTCTTAAGCGCTTTGAAGTCTTGGGTCGTCATGGGGACGAAGCGGCCACTCAGAATCTTTTTGAGACCACCCCGTGCGCCCCTGCTCAGATTGGCGTAGGCTTCGGCAAATAGGACCATATCATCGAGGTCGATCATGCTTGCTTGTCTCTTAAACTGCTCCGAGCTTGATGAGTTGTGATCTGGGCCGTGCCCGTGAGGGGCATGTAACCTCGCCGTGATCCGGCCCGTGCCCGTGAGGGGCATACTTTAAGTTAGACATGAAGTCTCCTTTTAGTAATGAAAGATGTCGGCCATCCCCTTAATCGGCCCCTTTGCCGCTTTCTGGGGGTCTTGGTTATAGATGCGGCTCAGGGGTATCCGAGTTTGCTCGGTCGTCTCAGGGAAGTATTCCTCGTAAGAGACGTCCCACTCTTTGTAGTGGACCGAGATCACGAAGCCTCGGCGCTTAGGCTCCCAGCCGACTTGCACCCGACCGATAAACATCGGCGTTCCCTCCAAGGGGGTTATCGTAATCACGAGGCTGGTACGTCTCATTCGACTCTAGGTCTCCCACGGTAGCTTCCAGTAGGGTGCCCGCCTTCTGCTTC
>Ga0306866_1000675_pt1 | contig 9896 bp, 13 predicted proteins | sample AntRauTorckE5432_FD_190450 | JGI IMG/M metagenome (GOLD analysis project Ga0306866, IMG submission 190450) | Saline lake microbial communities from Rauer Islands, Antarctica - Metagenome Torckler E5 #432 (v2) (version 2) | ecosystem: Environmental > Aquatic > Non-marine Saline and Alkaline >...
CTACAATGGCATAATTGAGCAGTACAATAACTCAACTCGCAACAACTACGAAAACGCTGCAATGGTACTTTACGTAGATCGCAGAAGGATGCTAACTGAAAAAATTGTTGACTTGAAATCAATGTGGTTTGACGAAGACGGCAATCGTTGTGAGCGTCCTGTGAGGAAACTAGATGGCGAATAAGTTACCACTTAAAGATATACTTGCTGCTGTTGACATGAACGCGAAAAATGTCTGGGCAGAACTAGATGATGACGAAAAGAAACAGGTCAGCTTCTGGTTGCTCAATAGATATGTAAGCAGTGTCAAAGGCAACAGAGATGCACAAGAGCTTGCTATTCTGAAGACTAACGAGTACTACAACAAGAACTTTAATGACATCGGTGTTGGTAGTACTAACGGGCATCCTCAACTGATGTGGCACTTGCTATGTGCTAGCGGAGGAACTGGCAAAATTGAATTCCATCAATGGTTAGGGTTTAAGAAGAAGAAAGGTAACGATAAAGCTATCAGACTTCTTGAACGCATCTACCCGAATATGAAACTAGACGAGGTTGAACTACTTGCTAGACTATCTACAACAAAAGAACTCAAACAACTGGCTGAAGAACATGGCATCGAAGGCGTCAAGCTCTGAGAAACCCTACAAATGTGAATACTGTAAAAAAGGCTTTGTCAAAGAAAAGACACTGTTCTCTCACGTGTGCGAAAAGAAGCGCAGGGCTCTACAGAAGGACGAAAAACGTGTACGCCTAGGCTTTTATGCATTCAACCAGTTCTACAAGCTGAGTGCAGGTGCAAAGAAAGACAAGACTTATGAAGAATTCTGTAACAGTCAGTATTACAACGCATTTGTAAAGTTTGGCAGCTTTATCAACAACGTCAAGCCATTGTATCCAGAAAAGTATATCGACCATGTTGTAACCAGTGGAGTTAAGCTAGACCAGTGGTGTAGAGAAGAAATGTACGAAGCCTACGCCACTGAGCTTATACGCAAGGAAGGTGTTGAAACTGCATTAGAGCGTTCAATCAATACAATGGTTGAGTGGGCAGAAGAGAACAACTCTGTCTGGAATCACTATTTCATGTACGCCGCTCCTAATAGAGTTATCTGGCACATACGCGATGGCAAGGTAAGTCCTTGGCTCTTACTCAACTGCAAGACGGGTAAAGAAATGTTAAATAAGTTCAGCGACGAGCAGCTGAATATGATCTATCACGTACTCGATCCAAAGCATTGGGCTCTTCGCTTCAAGCGTCAACCAGATGACGTTAAACTAGTTAAAGAGGTGGTCAAGAAAAGTCGCCTCTAGGAGCGGCGATGAAAATACTAATTATGGGTCTACCTGGAAGCGGCAAGACGTGGTTAGCAGAAAGATTACAGAAGCATTTGAACTGTGCCTGGTTTAATGCAGACGATGTACGTAAAATGTCTAATGATTGGAACTTCGACAAGACATCAAGAACACGACAAGCATATCGTATGCGCAACATGGCAGACTATGAAGTAGGTTGCGGTAGCACAGTTATATGCGACTTTGTGTGCCCAACAAACGAAACAAGACTATCGTTTCGACCAGACATAACAATATGGATCGACACTATCACTGAAGGTAGGTTTGACGACACAAACAAAGTATTCTGCCAACCAGAATACTACGACATACACATTGACACGTATCTCACAGAGCAAGAAGTTGAAAGACTAGCTGAGAGACTAAAACAAAGAATAGGTAAGTAGTCCACGAGTAAGCATTGACATCGACTTTGGTGACAAGTGCAAAGAGGCATAAATGGATATTGACATAGATTTTGCTGACAGGTCCGAAGTAATAGACAGATTAATACTTCGTGTTGCTGCACTAGAGCCGGGCAAGAAACACAATACAGGTGTGTATGCAACAGAAATTCCTCATGATCCTATCACCAACATTTCTACAATAAACTACAAGGAAGCCGATGCTAGAGGTTACTTCAAGCTAGACTTTCTTAACGTAGGTGTTTATGATCACGTTAAGGACAACGAACACCTCGACAAACTGGTTAGTCAAGAGCCTATGTGGGAGCTGCTCGAGCATCAAGAGTTTAGTGACCAGCTGTTCCATCTGAACGGACACAGCGAAATCCTACAGACAATGAAGCCAAAGTCGCTTGAACAGCTAGCGGCTGTGCTTGCTATTATACGCCCTGCTAAGCGGCATTTGATTGGAAAAGATTGGGACACAGTGATGTCTGATGTGTGGATAAAGCCAGAAGGCAACGAATACTTCTTTAAGAAGAGTCACAGTTTTTCATATGCTATGCTAGTTATTGTTCACATGAATGTCTTGTGTGAACAGCTTAGCTCTTCGGCTTCCGAACCAACTGAATAGATTTGCGTTTGACTCGTTTGATTGAAAGGTTGTTTAGATTAACAATGTGCCCTGTTGTCACACGAACATCTTTTGAATTCATCGTAATTATTGAATAGCGAAATGGTTCCATTTCTTTTCTTAGGAATATATTAATCGGAATAGATCTATTTGACTCCCACCACCATATCTCTCCTAGTTCAATAAAATCACACTTTTCAGCATCTGTCTTGAGCGAAGTGAATACGTACATACTAGTTACGGTAGCATCTTGGTTGATGATAATGCCAACGTACTCTTGGCCGCCATAGCAAACTATACTTATAAATGGAAAATTTTCTTCTATATCTTTTGTTAACATGTATTGATTTAAGGTCTCGATAAATACTATATGCAGCTTACGCCTAGATATTTAGTCAGCAACAGAACTATAGTTATTTCAAATGAAGTAGGCTTTGTCACGGAGTACAGACCAGTGTATCAAAGAGAATTACAAGTATACAGAGGAATAGACAACGTCCTTGATTTCCAAATACTGAACGCGGATCAAAAGCCTGTTCACTTAGGAGAAAGAGTTGTTAAATTTGTTGCGTTCGATGAGAGCTCACATCTTATTATCGAACACGATGCAGAAACTGTTATCGCAAACAAAGGTCTTGTCAAAGTTACTGTTACAGACAACGACTTGATCAATATACAGCAACAGTATTTGCGATACAACCTTTACATCTGCAACGTAGACGATTCTAGAACACTAACATACGCTGATGAACATTTCGACGCAAACGGCATCATCTATCTCAGCTCTCGTGCATACCCAGGACCTAAGAAAGCACTTGAACTTAAAACGTTCAACAGCTTAAACTTTGACGACGACATCTTTATCTCAGAAGCAATATCTGCAGAGCCAGGTATTAACGGCAACGAAGCTGTACACACAGCAGCAATCTACACAAACGGCTACGTCGGCGATGTTATCCTAGAAGCTACTCTAGAAAATCAGATACCAGGGCAAGACATTGTAGAGTGGACAGTAGTCGACACAATCACCTTTGACGGCACAGAAGTTGATCCGGTTCCAGTAAACTTCGTAGGCATATACACCTACATTAGATTTAAAGCTGAGAACAATCCTGCTGATACTATTGAAAAAATCTTAATTAGAAATTGACAAGTCATTGATATTGCGCTATAATTTTTAAATGAGCGCAGTTGCCGATACAACCTTAACATACCTACCAGCGAAACGCAAGACCACTCCTAGTGGTGTATTTTCTTACTTTATGTATAAATACACAACAAGGAGCATTAAAGGTATGTTTTATTTATATGTAAAAACTCATAAAAAAACTGGATTAAAATATTTAGGGCAAACATCTAGAGATCCGTATGTTTATAAAGGATCTGGATTAAGGTGGACCAATCATATTAAAAAGCACGGTTACGATGTTGATACTTTAATATTATTAGAAACAACAGATAAAGTTGCATTATCAGAAGCAGGACTGTATTATAGTAATTTGTATAATGTTGTAAATGATTATAATTGGGCAAATATAGTTGCAGAATCAGGAACAGGCGGCGATACTTCTAAAAGTCCTAATTTTATTGAATCCATGAAGCACCGAGATTTTTCGTACAGACAAGATCTAAAGTATAAAGAAAAAGTATCTATAGCAGTAAAAAAATATTGGAACACTAGATTTGAAGATCCCTCTTTTAATAAAGAAGAATATAAAAAGATGTGTTCTGAAAGAAGTAAATCTATGTGGGAATCTCGAGGTATTACAGACGAAGATAGGATATTACGTTCAAAAAGACAAACAGAATATTTAAATACTCCGGGAGTTAAGGAATCATTATCACAAAAAGCTAAAGCAGCCTGGCTTAAAAAGTCAAAAACGTATGAAGTAACATTTCCAAACGGCCATACAGAAGTTGTAAAATCATTTAGAGGATGGTGCAAGGATAATAATTATCCTTATTATAAACTGTATAATACTATTAGAAATAACAAGCCGTCAAAAGATGGATGGCAAGTGCGGATAATTGAGGATTAAATGTCAATAGTTTCGGATGTATCAATTGCATATTATACACAAGGTAGTAAAGTAAAAACTACACCAAGCGGCTGGATGTCAAGAAACGCACCCTGCTGTCATCATAATGGTCATTCACCAGACGATAGAGGCAGAGGTGGGTTCAAAACCAGTCCAGACGGCGGAGCAAGTTATCACTGTTTCAACTGTGGCTTCAAAGCATCTTGGCGTCCTGGACGCAACCTATCTGTCAAGTATAAGAAGCTGTTACGCTGGCTAGGCGCCCCCGACGACACTATCAACAAACTAGGACTACAGGTTCTTAGAGAGAAAGAAGGCGTAGAAACAAAAGAATTCAAGACCAGTCTGCCAACGTTTGTAGAAGGCAAGTTGCCAGACGATGCTGTTAAAATCAGCGAAAACACAAACTTGAGTAAGCATTTTATTAGTGTTCTTGAGTACATGCAGTCTCGCGAGTTGTATCTAGAAGACTACCCTTTCTACTGGACTAGCAAACTAGGAATGCGTGACAGACTGATAGTTCCGTTCTTTTATGAAGGCACAATAGTAGGATACACAGCTCGCACAGTAGATAAAGAAAAGAAGCCCAAATACCTCGCAGAGGAACCAGTTGACTATGTGTTCAACATAGACAGCCAGACCCACGACAAGGAGTTTGTGCTGGTGTTTGAAGGGCCTATAGACGCTGTCTACATGGGTGGCTGTGCACTGCTCGGGTCAGAGATCAGCGACGGACAGATGCTGTTACTCAACAGGTTAAATAAGGACGTAGTAGTTGTGCCTGACAGAGACACAGCCGGTAAGAAGCTAGTAGAGGACGCACTTGGTAGAGGATGGAGTCTGTCAATGCCTGACTGGGAAGACGATATCAAAGATGTCGGGGACGCAGTTCTAAGATACGGACGACTATACACTCTCTATAGCATTGTTAAAGCAATTGAAAGCTCGCCCTTAAAGAACAGATTGAGAGCAAAGAAATGGTTCACTGTCAACAACTATTAGGTCATATAAAGCTATGGACTGCTAAACATTTTCCAAACGAACACAAGAAGTACGCAGCTAGAGGATTTGCAGCTAGCTCGTTCAACGATGCTACTGTTATCTGCGTAGGTAGAGAAACAGATAGAGAAAGCCTTACTATATGGCACGTTTGTGACACAGACATTATTAAGAAGTTTTCGCAAACTGGCCCTCACAGCATCGGGATGTGGTATGCATCAATGCTGGCCAGAGTAGGCATTACACTAGAAGATCAAGACCTGATTACCTGGATGAACTGGCACGGTGACCCTGAACGTTTGTTTACAGAAGTGATCAAAGACTTTATTGCAACTACTGGTTGCGGCTACGATCCAACAACCAAGCTCAAGCGCGATGGAAGATGCGGCTGCCTTGATTGGAGAGCTGACCTAACATCTACCCAGGACTTATGTGATATTGTAGCTGCAACTCAACAGGTATACGTCTACGTAATGCACAACATACTCTGCTGGACCAAGATGTATGTGCCCAGCAACAACCTTATCCTAGTGGGCAGTTATGACTTTGAAGCAGTTGACCGGCAAGACCTAAAGAATTTTTACAGCAACATCGAGCACTATAACTCACTGAAATCATTGACAAAAACAATAAAGGTAGTATAATAAACGAATGGCGACAAGACAAAACACAGACTACGGACACGACATACAAAAAGTATATCTAGAAATGATGATGACAGACGCAGAGACGTTTGTTCGTTGTCAGACAGTGTTTGATCCAACATCCTTTGACAGGCAGCTTCAACCAGCAGCAGAGTTTCTAAACAACTACGTTATAGAACACAATGCAATGCCCACATTTGATATGGTCAATGCTGCTACAAAAGCCGGACTTAAAGATCCAGGGCAGTTACAGGAGAATCACTATGACTGGCTGCTTACTGAGTTCGAGACGTTCTCAAGACACAAAGCACTTGAGTCAGCTATTCTTAAATCTGCAGACCTAATTGAAAAAGGCGAGTATGGCCCTGTTGAAGACTTAGTCAAAAAAGCTGTCCAAATTGGTCTTCAGAAAGACTTAGGTATTGACTACTTTGCTGATCCTAGGGCCCGTCTTGAAGCTATTAAAGAGAATAACGGGCAGGTTTCTACTGGCTGGGATGCTCTAGACAAAGTCCTGTTTGGTGGCTTCAACCGAGGCGAGCTAAACATCTTTGCTGGTGGGTCCGGTGCAGGTAAATCGCTGTTCCTTGCTAACCTAGGTGTCAACTGGGCACTGCAAGGATACAACGTACTCTACTTGACTTTTGAGCTTAGTGAAAGGCTAGTAGGTATGCGTGTGGACTCAATGACTACAGGCATTCCATCTCGTGAGATTTTTAAGAACATCGATGACGTTGAAATGAAGGTAAAGATGATTGGCAAGAAAGCAGGTGCTTTTCAGGTCAAGTACATGCCTTCAGGCAAGACGCCTAACGATGTGCGTTCGTATGTTAAAGAGTATGAAATCAAATCAGGCAAGAAAGTTGACGTTCTACTAATTGACTATCTTGACCTGTTGATGCCTAATGGTGCTAAGATATCTGCAGAGAACTTGTTCATCAAAGACAAGTATGTGTCAGAAGAATTGCGCAACTTGGCAATGGAATTGAACACAGTATTCGTAACAGCAGCACAGCTAAATAGGGGTGCTGTAGAAGAAATAGAATTTGATCATTCGCACATCTCAGGTGGCTTGAGTAAAATTCAAACAGCAGACAACGTAATAGGTATCTTTACAAGTAGGGCAATGCGAGAGCGTGGCCGGTATCAAATACAGATGATGAAAACACGTAGTTCAAGCGGCGTAGGAATGAAAGTCGACTTGGGGTACAACATAGATACACTGCGTATAGTCAACTTGGACGAAGATGAAGACGACACTCCAGATGGTTCAACAGCAGGCTCAGCTATTGTCAATAGTATCAAACGCGGCAACACTGGCCAAGCATCACAAAAAGCAGCAGATCCTTCGCAAGGCAAACCTGTAGGCAAAGTCAGAGCTGAAGCAGAAAGTACTCAACTGAGACAATTCCTCAACAACCTAGGAGGCGAAGACGATGATTAATGAAAAAATTACAAAAATTCTAGATAAAGAAAAGGCCAGGCAAGAAGACACAATTGAACTTATAGCCTCAGAAAACTTTGCAAGCCAAGAGGTAATGGACTTATGCGGATCAGTATTTACAAACAAGTACGCTGAAGGTTATCCAGGAAAGCGTTACTACAACGGCTGTGGCCCTAGTGATGAAATTGAACAACTGGCTATAACACAGATATGCAAGCTGTTCAATAGTAAGTATGCAAACGTTCAACCTCATTCTGGCGCTAATGCAAACACAGCAGTTTTTCAAGCACTGTTAAAACCAGGTGACAAAATACTGGGCATGGATTTAGCATCAGGTGGGCATCTTAGCCATGGATCAGCCGTAAACATATCAGGAAAGATGTACGATGCGTTTTCTTACGGTGTAACCGACGAAGGGTATATAGACTACGACGAAATTGAACGCACTGCGAGAACAACAAAGCCTCAACTGATCATAGCTGGCGCGAGTGCGTATCCAAGAATAATTGACTGGGCACGTTTCCGTGAGATTGCAGATTCAGTAGGTGCCTATTTGCTGGCAGACTGTTCCCACTATGCGGGACTGATTGTAGGCGACGCATACCCGAGTCCAATTCCGTATGCCGACGTAACTACTACTACGACTCACAAAACTCTTAGAGGCCCGCGAGGCGGCGCTATACTGTGGAATAACAGCGAATTTTCACGCAGGATAAACTCTGCGGTATTTCCTGGCACACAAGGTGGTCCACTAATGCACATCATTGCAGCAAAGGCACAGTGCTTTATTGAAGCACAAGATCCGGGCTTTTCAGTTTATGCACACCAGGTAGCAGAAAACGCAATGACAATGTGCAGTATACTTGAGTCGTATGGCGTCAAGACACTAACCCAAGGGACTGACAGCCATATTATTCTAGTTGACCTACGTGACGAAAACATTACAGGAAGAGAGCTAGCAGACAAATTAGAGACTATGGGCATCACTGTAAACAAAAATGGTGTTCCAAATGACCCACGCTCGTTTGCAGAAACTTCTGGTATTAGAATAGGCACAGCAGCAGAGACTACGAGACAACGTTCATCTGCTTGGTTCCAAGACCTAGCACGTAAAATTGCAGAAGTGATCAAGCAATAAAGCGCCGCTGTAGCTTCTCTCGCGTCGTGTGTGCAACGTAACATCGAACTGCACACTAACACTCGTCATGTTAGTGTGCAGTCATTCGGGTTGGATTGGATCCTGAAGTTTGAGACGCATTTTAATATCTCTGAGGTATACAATTACAGAACTGGGATATTCTGTGTGTGGTTGTAGATCAATGTAGATACCAAACTTATCTGTACCGTAGGGTATATTTTTGGCAGTATTAACCTCCCATACCTTTAGTGTTCCGCTATAGGTATTTTTATCTTCAGCTTCTAGATTTGCTTGGTTCTTTCCAATTATCCTTTCGCCATTCCAAATCTTAATTGTTTTGTCTTGTGTTCTGCCCAGTCGTGAAACATGCAGATACAATTCAATTTCTTGTACAGTTTTTTCGCCTACGTCGAAGCCAAAGTCAGTAAACACAATTGCTGTGCTCTCTGAAGTAACAAGCTCACCAAAAAAGTTCGCTCTGCTTGAAACAGGTTTGAGAGTTGACAGTGTTCCGCTTTTTTGTGCGAACTGTATTTCGTCGTCTTCTACGTATGCTTGTTGTCTAGGGGATTTCCAGTTAGTCCATGTCATAAGTATATTTATTTTCATCCACTAGAGAGCCTCGCCATTTACTTGTAGTTGACTGACCCAATTGTGTTTAGTCATTTATTGACCTCGTAGCTGGCAATCCAACACCGCATAGTACGTGGCTCTGTCATAAGTCTTCCGGTGTAGACCCGATTAACAACAGCCATGCCAGATATCAGCATCATTATCACAGTGTCTGTCTTTTCGTTAGCCGACTCCACATAGACTTCTTCCTGGTGGTCGGAAAATGTTCTGTAGCCCCGACGATCTAATATGAGTCTAAGAGCAAGTACCAAGTTACTCTTCCAGGGCTTTTTTATCTGCATAGACTCATAAGTTCGGTCATCAACAACCCATTCTGTAGAAGGATTGGCTTCTGTTAAGACCAACCAACGAGTAGTAGATATGCCAAGTGTAGTAGTTTCTTCTGCGACTGATGTGACGGTGTTGTCTGTCATTTGTCAACTGCCCCTCTTAGCTGGCGCACTCTTTCCCCGTAGTTAACGGGAATGTTCAAATGTGTCATTGTAGCGGTCCTTGTTGTCAAAGTCTTCCGGTATCGATTCTTTACTTCAGTTTGTTTCTGCAATAGATACCACATACATCTCATCGGTGAGTTGGTAGTGTGTAAAGTATAAGCTCTGACGATTGTTTTGTCAACCCAGCGGCGC
>Ga0306866_1000693_pt1 | contig 9757 bp, 6 predicted proteins | sample AntRauTorckE5432_FD_190450 | JGI IMG/M metagenome (GOLD analysis project Ga0306866, IMG submission 190450) | Saline lake microbial communities from Rauer Islands, Antarctica - Metagenome Torckler E5 #432 (v2) (version 2) | ecosystem: Environmental > Aquatic > Non-marine Saline and Alkaline >...
TTGCTGTCGGTGTCGTTCCGAGCTATCTGCTGTTATGTCAGACCAACTAGCGTCAGCTGATAGTCCACGTTCAGCAACAACTTGCTGTCGGTGTCGTTCCGAGCTACCATTAACAGAGGCTTTTATTAGTGCTCTTCCAAAATTAGAGTTAACAGATTTTCTAGATGTGCCAACTGCTTCTACAGCTTGCTGTGCCTCACTTCTCACATCAGCTCCTTGAGCTAGTTGTGCCAACTTAGCGTGGGCAAAAGCTCGTCTAAGTCTTGGGTTGTTTGAATTGTCGCTAAATGTTTCGTGTTTCATAAGCTACATTCTATACTATAATTGTTATATTGTCAATAGTTTTTATGCTACAATAGAGCTATGTCAAAGACTAAAACAGATACAAATAAGCTAGCTGTACCTGAGAGTAAATACAGCGTTGAAGAGCTTACAGACCACTACAGCAAGGTAACTGAGGGTAGCCTAAGAATATTGCCCAAAGAAAAACAACGCTTTGTCATCTACTTACGCAAATCTACTGATAGTGAAGACAGACAAATCCGCTCGATACCCGACCAAAAATCCGAATGCCTAAAATTAGCCGAACAAGTTGGAGTAAAGATTAGACCACAAGATATACTTGTCGAGAACGCATCAGCTAAAAAGTCAGGTAATCGCCCTATATTTGACAGAATGCTAGAGGGCTTTAGAACTGGCAAGTATCACGGTCTATTAGCGTGGTCGCCTGACCGCCTATCACGCAATATGAAAGAGGCTGGTGAAATTATCGAGATGATAGACCTAGAACAGATACAAGACTTACATATCAGGACGTATCAGTTCGAGAACAACCCTAACGGTAAGATGCTACTAGGCATATTGTTCGCTACATCTAAGCAGTATTCAGACAAGCTGTCTGTAGACGTTTCTAGGGGTATTTCTGGGGCTATAAAAGATGGTAAGTACATAGGCGTAGTCAAGAAGGGCTATTACGCTGATGCAATAACAGGTTATTTTATGCCTGATACCACCAACTGGGAGTTACTACGGCGTGGCGTGGTTATGAGGCTACACGAGGGTAAAACCAACCAAGAAGTAGCTGACTTTTTGAACAGCTCAGGCTTTAGTTACCGCAAGCATCTAGAAGACGACTACAAAAAAGCCAAAATGAACAAGAAAACAGTATCAAAACTACTTACAGACCCTTTTTATTGTGGAGTTTATAAGTATGGTGACCACTATGCTAATTTGACTGAAATATACAATTTTACACCGCTTATATCTACCGACGAACATATCGTACTAGGGCGTAATACAGCCGAAACATTTAATAAGAAATATGCTGGACGCAACACTGTAGCAACACGGCTAGACTTTGGTATATTGCGAGAAAAAGTCATATGCGACTATTGTAATAGAGTGATGATTTTTCAGCGTAGCCCTATAAACAAGGGTAAAAATGCTGGCAAATACACGCTAAGCTTCTACTGTAAAAAGAACCCTATTTGCATACGCCACAGAGACAAAGATGCAATAGAAAAATATGGTAAGAAGCTACCTAAGAGTGTACGTCTCAAGCATCTAACAGCTCATATAGCGTGGACGCTGAGACACCTGACAGAAAACACTGAGAAAGCCTACAAACAGTACATAAGTCGTCTAGAGAAACAGCTTGTCGTAGATACCGAAATAGCAAAACGTAAGCTATCTGAGGCTAAAGCTGAATTAGCGAAACAAGAGGGTAACTACGCAAAGTATCAGATACTACAACGAGACGACCCAGAGGCGTATAAAAAGCATCATAAGGGCAAATTAGAAGAGCATCAGCTGATAATTAACAGTAGTGAAGACAGCGTATCGAGGACTAAAAAAGAAATAGACAGACTCAGTAGGTCATTGCCAACACAACAGCAATTCGTTGAACTAATCCAATCCTATCTGGAAACAGTGCTAAATACCAAAGATTTAGTAGAAGAGGATTTAGTCTATAAAGAAGTGGTGTTGAACCTCCGAGTAAGAGACAACGTTGTATCTGTTATAAAGTTAAATCCACCATACAATTATATGGTGGATTTAGACAAAGTTCCTTATGGTCGGGGTGAGAGGACTTGAACCTCCGACCTCACGCTCCCAAAGCGCGCACTCTAGCCAACTGAGCTACACCCCGATAGTGTATGAATGATTATATTGTTAATTCAGGTTTTTTTCAAAGCTGGTTTCTGATTGGCTAGAGTGCTTCACACTTTATTTATGGCCACAGGCGTTCCAACTGAGCTACACCCCGATAGTGTATCTAACAGAGGCGATTATAGCTTATTTATGAAGCTATTACCACCCCTGCTGAAATTTGTTAGTTATCTTCGTCTGAGTTTTCTACAGCAGGCTGCGTCGATTGCTCTTCTTGGGTTGCCTGCAATTGATCAGTGTTAATGATTGGTGCAACATTTATGATCTGAGTTTCAGAACTGCGGTAGATAATTGCTCTTTGTGGGTACAGTACGAGATAATCACCTACTTGAATGTTTCTGTAGAAATCAGGATTACTCTGTTGCAGGACTGCAGGGTCTTCTACGCGGGCAACTGTTGGTTCTTGATCGCTACTTATGAACAAGATTTCACTTAGTTCGCTAACAATTTTTTCTGTCTCTGCCAAGTTATTTTCAGCAACAACTTCAGGAGACTGTTCTTTAGAGTCTTGAGCGTCATTATAGAAAAATGCAGCGGCTCCAACTGCTAACATTGTTGCGATTAGCGCTATAACGACTATTATTTTATACATTTTGTTTGAATTACTGACCGTCTGATTTTCCATATTTGTCCTCTTATTTATCCTTAAGCACTATAGTATCATCTTCCTTAGGCGAACGGTAGTACCGATTAGCAATATAGAGACAAAATAGCGCTATCGGCAACAGAATCCATACGACATCAGATGTGTTGTTGTCACGCACTCGAACCGAAAAATATCTTGTGATTTCACAGTCTCCCTGCACAAAACGCGCTGTTCCGTTGTAATCACCGAATTTTTGATAGTCTTTATTGTATGGACGAGGTCTATCTGCGTCATGATTAAATCTTTCTTCCACCAAATCATCTCCCCAGTCTACATAGAGCACGCCATCCCCTGAACTCAAAAAAACATTAAGATTGATTTGATCACCCGTGCTTACACCCCAATAGCGATAGCGTTCTAGCTCAAACACAACACTGCAAACACCGGTATTAAGTCCGTTAAAAAACAACTTAATTGTCTTTGATAATACGCTACACCTACCGTCAATGCAGGCTTCAAAACTTAATGTCACTGGTGAAAAACGGGCAGTATATGTAAAACTCCAGCTGCCAGTATCATCCGCGAATATAGACCCATAGAGAACGCCGTTCTCGTATATATTTATCTGAGCATTTGGTACCGATTCACCAGATATAGTCGTAGTATTGCCCTCTATAGTACTTTCATCTATTGGATTCTGTGGGATAGGAGGTGGTAGTCGTGCTGGACTGACAACAATGTCTGGTCGTGTCGGTACAGCAGAAGAGACTATGCGAAAATTAATTGATGTCGATTGTTCACTCTTCTGTGTGGCATCAGTTGTCGTACTGGTCACAGTCGCAAAATAATCACCGACTCTCAAGATCTCACTATTATAGAAGAATTCATAAAATCCTTTTGCATCTGCAACGACAGAAACAGAGACTTGTGATGAAACCTGTAATGATACCGCTGCGTTTGGCACAGTATATCCTGAAAGCTGCACGATACTACCTTGTTGTATTTGATTATCAGAGCGAAGCGTTATTGTAGGAGCATGATAAGTAGATACTACTGTGTTTTGCTGACTCGCCACACTAAACGAACTAGTTATTGTTTGCGATTTTGTTGCTTCTTTATCAGTGAAATACTGATTAATCGTCCTGATGCCAGTTTGTTGCGCTGGTAGTGTTTTTGAATAGAAGCCGTTATTGTTGGCGCTCACCGTACCGATAACTGAGCTGTTTTCACTAAAAGTAATTATTGCGTTGGGCGCGGCATAGCCCTGGAGAGTAAGGGTGGTATCAGGAATAGTAAGCTCAACATCGTTGAACTTTTTTGTTTGCGCTATTGCTGGAATCGTCACTACTAACCATAAGCACATTGTGATTATCAGTAGCCATAGAATACGACGAGCGAGCACTGTGCAGTTCCTAAGAATCTTCTGATTTTTTATCTGTAGATGATGCTTCTTTTTGATCTTTGCCGCTAAGTACTTTTGCTGCCAGAACAAGTCGCTTGCGTGATCGGAAGAGTACATATCCACCTAGAACGACAATAAAGACTATAGGAAGAATTGATTGATAAGGAAACACCACAAAATTTGTTTCCGAAACGCTAATTTCATCAGAATCCCCGTACACAATACTGAGTGTTGCCGTGTATCTACCTATTGTAAATCCTTCTGGCTGCCAATCTGCTTCTATTTGCCGAATTGAATCAGGCAAAACGTTTCTTCTGTCTAGCTCTAGCTCGGCCACTTGTGAGCCCCACATGTTTTTGATGATAATGACGCCTTTTGGTTTAAAGTGCACACTACCAGTGTTTTCTAGTCTAGAAAGAAAACTAATTGTTTGCTCATTGCTATAAAATGATTTCTCTGTTGCAAACTCGGCAATTTCTGCAGATTCTTGGACATCTCCTGCAATCTTCACAAGAATAACAGGAGCTATTTCTTGAGATACGAGCGCATTTGCCGTCTCGTCTTCTGGAGGAATCGTGCTAAATACAACTGAACCGAAGTGACTTCCTGGTTCTGCATCTTCAGGAACATCAATAATGACATCGAAATCTTGTGTTTGACCTGGTACTATCGTCACCGTCTCTGGACTGACACTTACCCACTCCGCTAACGAGAAGCTTGTATCATCTACAGTTAAGTCAACAGCACCCTCTTCGCCACGAGGTATGAAGTTTTTTGGAGTAGTTTCAATAAATATTTCTTGCGGTGATGCGTTTGTTAGTCTGAAGGTATTTTCTAATCTCTCGCCTGGGTTGGCGGTGAGATCAAGGATTTGCGGCGATATACCGAGTGATACAGTTTCTGGCCCTTCTTGTGCACTCAACCCTAGAGGCATTGTCATGCCAAACACAAGCAATAGGCTAATTACCCCGACACCCATTCGTGAAAAAATACTTCTCATACTTGCTCCTATTCTACCTTGTATTATGTGACTACTCAAGCATATAAAAAGCTCCTGTTGCCTAACAGGAGCTTTTTGGTATGAACTGTATCAGCAATAACTAGTAGACAGTCGCTACTGTGTAAATGATTGTTGTCTGATAGGTTCCTGCTGGCGTGGTTGGTGCAACACTAACCTGATGACCGACGCGAGTAGTTTCAGCAGAAGGTGCAGCGACAGCATTAAATATGACTGTTTCATCTGTTATTTGGAAACCCGCCCATTCATTGCCAGGGCTGGTAAAGCGATCTGGAGTACCTCCATCGAGTGTTGAATCTTCTGTTGTGTAACCCCACGCTTCGGTTGCAGTTGGGAATGTGCCAGTTGGAGCAGCGTTTGTACCTGTCCAAGGCGTAATAACGGCTGATCCATTAGTGAAGTCACCACTATGACGGATTGACACTGTGTAGCCACCAGGAGCATTTGTTGCAACAGCAATATCATGCGCTGATATACCTGAGTCTCCAGAAGCAAAGTTTCCATAGTTGATACCAGTAGCCGTTGAGGCAGCTGTGGTTGTTGCACCATTGACTGTCTGACCTATTGCAACTGGGCTACAGGTGAATGTAAGAGTCGGGTCAATAGTCAACTGTACAAGTTCACCGTTTTTGGTGGCAAAAGCAACTGTTGTGGTGTCCACTAGTGTTGTGCAGTTGTCAGAATATGTGCTAAATATACCGTAGAACGTCCCCTCAGCACCGTTGACAATAGTGTTAAACACGAGGTCACCGTCAACCGGTTGTTCGCCTGTGGCGTAAGTTATCTCTAGCACACCGTTAGTTCCTGCGTCTAATGACCAGTTTGTATCATCAACAATGCTGGTATCAGTATCAAGGGCTGCGCCCGTGGTTGTACCAAAAGCGGCTCCGGCTCCATCAGTCTGCGTGTCTAACTGAAGCGTCATACATTGTATTGATGTCGTAGTAAAACCAGACGTTGAAAATGTAAGATCGACAGTTTCTCCTGGCCTTGGATCTGATAATGATATTGATGAGCTAGATAGAGCGTCTATTCGCACTGCTGGCAGTACGAGCGCTAGTAATAGTCCAATAATAGCTACAAATGAAGATAGCCTAAATAATGTCGCAGTTTTAGTCATGTTTTTCCCTCTTTTTATGTACAAATTCCTATAAATTGTATCTAATAACGACTAAAAGCGCAAGCTTAATACCCCCTAAATAATATAGTTATTGCTTTAATGGTATTGTATCGTCTTGGATACACATACAGTACCGACCATGTTGCAATAGCCATAGACACAAGTAGCCAGATAGATGGCGTGACATACGTCGTCTCAACAGGCGTCTTATAGGTAGACTTTTTATTACCATAAGTAACTTCAATATAAGATTGGTAGACACCGTATTCTGCCACCTCCCATGCATAGGAATACTCACGCTCGGTGCCGGGCAAAATAACGCTCGGTTGGAGCTCTTTTCTGCTGACTGTTTCTTCTTGACGTTCAATGACAAGTGTTGCGGTGATTAAATTATGAACAGTGCCATTGTTTTGGATTGCTACTTTGTCTTCTATTAGATTGTATCTTGTGGCCAGTGAAGGGAATAAATTTGATTCAGCAATTAGAGCGTTTTCTGTTAACTCTCCCGGTATCGTTATGAGTAGCGGTATGCCCACTTCTGGGAACACTAAACTTGATGATTGTTGCTGATTTATTTCATTTTCTAAAGCCAATCCTCTGAGGCTCAAAGTCGCATAATAGCCACCTGCACTAGCCGTAAACGGAGCAGTTATTGTGAATGGTATTTGCTTCGTTTCTCCAGCAGCAAATACATAGGTTTTTTCTGTAAAGCTTACCCAATCGCTAACGTCAAATCTGTTCGTTGATGATCCTTCAATAACCCTACCTTCAATAGCAGCTGCCTGCGCTTCAATGCTTATTGGGAGTGCAGAGTTACTGCCATTTGTCACCTGAATATTTTTAACTACTGATGATCCTATTTGCAATGGTGCATCAATAATAGCCGGAGTCACAACTATTTCTGTGTTCTGAGCATGGACGCGACTAGTGGACACACAGCATAGCGTTGTTATACTTGCCAAGACCAAATAAGCAAAAAACTTCATACAATTAGTATGTCGCTATTGCCTGTAGAATCAAAGTCGTTTGATAAGTGCCTCGTTCTTGGGCTCCACTAGCAGTGACCCGGTGTGTAATTGTAAACTGCTCGTTTGTGATTGCTGATCCGACTACTTCTCCAGGATTATCAGCAATAATGTCTCCAGGGCCGGCTATAGCAAATGGCGCAAAACACGGCCCCCCGCTCCCTCCACCCGGACAAGTTGCTGAATTGAACTTATTGACTCCTTGCACAAGCATGTCTGAAGAGGTGTAGCCATACCCAATATCGCCTGGCTCCCAGGTGTCTGGGTCTTCGTAAGTTCCTCCATCAAATTGATCAATCGTATTAAGCAAAGCACTCTCAAGTGAACCGGATGTATACCCCCTAATACTGTACCCATTTCTTGCATTTGTGCTGGTTGTTACAGTGGTGGTTTTTGTATCAGTAAAATTGTTTTCGATATTCAAATTGCTAAAACTCACCCCAGCAGATCCAGTAGAGAATGTTAATGTTGGCGCTACCTGCTGTCCATCGCTGGAAACAATAGTTTGATTTCCAGCGACATCTGTCACACGTAAAGACACATAATAAATTGGACCAGTGACAAGTGCAAGTGAGGTTGCCGATACAGAAGTACTTGAACCTGCACTGACCCAGCTTTGCACATCTAGCCCACCCGGTGATGTACCGATTGCATAATCATACGTTACAGAGCAATCTTTTAGCTCCCACTTACATTCCATGTGCTCCCACAGCGCTTCTCTATCAGTCTGCGAGACGTCTTGGTTATATATGACTATTTCATGAACGTATTCGCCAGTCTCTAGCTGATTTCCACCAGTTGTGTCATCACCAATAACCAGCTGCTGCGAGTCAGCAAATGCTTGGGTTTCACTGAACTGATATTCTTGGTTGCGACCCAGCCAACCAGTTGAAGTTCCTCCGGAGTTATAATCTAGGGTAATCATTTTTTTGTCGACAATATGAGCAGACCAGTCGTTGTTGTTTGACAACGACGTGCCTGCTCCGAGTATGCCATCCTCTGCGGGAGCAATACGTGGTGTAGTGGTTTCGTACCAGACGTGATTTGTATTATCTGTAGCATTTCCCTGCACGACACTGAATATAGTCTGTGCATTATTGTTGCCTCCAGCACGATCATAAGTATCATTGAACGGCAACGGATCATCAGAAAACGAAACGGCCTGCTCAGCAGCGCTAAATACTGCTGCACCAGTTCCGCTAATATCATTCGCTGCTCCGGACTTATCAGTCCACGTCGTAATGGCTGACCCATCTACAGGGTCGGTGCCGTTTCCGTTCACGTCACTTCCATCAAGCCATAACCGCAGCCCAGAAACTTCGGAAGGAGCGCTACCATCGACACGCTCCCAGTTCGCGTCTATCTGGTCAAGCTCACCGCCGTTAAATTCAATATCAGCTCCGGGCGATAAACCATCAAAGATAACAGCATCTGGCGCTATCGTATCAACATAGAAATCAATCTCTGTTTCGGTGTTTCCGCCAAAACTTTCCCATACTGAATACAAGCCAAAAGAATCTCTTGTGCGAGCCTGCCAGTGATAATCACTACTATTATTGAGTCCGCTGACTGCTACAGAAACCTGAGGGGTTACTCCAGGAACTAACGAGACTGATGATGATTCAGTAGGCAGTGAATAATTTGAACCAGAAATTGGTCGCTGCAAAGTGGCATCTGGAAGGGTCCAGCCTATCTGTACATGATCTCCGCCTCCGCCTTCCTTATAGTTGCCTTCAATATAATAATACTGGCCTGCTTCTAGGGTGACAAGTGCTGACTCTTGTTCAGGAAATTTATCCCACTCATCTGGCGCCGACCAGCCTGGAACCGATGCTACAGTTGCTGCATTCGCAGGATTAATATCATTACTTAATCGAAGTTCAGCACCATCGTCTGCACTAATCCAGAATGTATAATCACCAGACTGTGGTGGGCATATTAGGGCAGATAACCTTCCCCCGAAATTTTCATCGATATCAATTGGACTTTCAAGTAGACCACCAGAGATAGTTTGTGAACTAGCTGGATTATTCGGATAGTTTGGGTCTGCATATAAATCACCGATTGCTGTACCTGCACCATTAGCATCGTACTTCTCGTATAACGCGTTGCCTGTTGGGCTGCAGGACACCATGTCACTGCTATATGTTTCCGCATCCCCACAAGCATTTTCTGTACCTGTAAACGCAGTACCGATCTCCTGCACCTCTACACAAAGTTCGACAAAATCATTATCGTTTTGATCTGTCGCATCAGCAGTAAAAACGACTGTCGTTTCGTTGGTTGGATTCCCTGTCGGTATAGCGGATGTAGAGGTTTTCTGCTGATTCAAGCTGGTCGGTGTGTTTGGTGGTAAATTGACAAAACCGGTTGCAGTGGTAAGCCTTGGGTATCGGCTATAGTTGATGGCTTCATCATTAGACGTCACTGCTCTGAA
>Ga0306866_1000696_pt1 | contig 9735 bp, 8 predicted proteins | sample AntRauTorckE5432_FD_190450 | JGI IMG/M metagenome (GOLD analysis project Ga0306866, IMG submission 190450) | Saline lake microbial communities from Rauer Islands, Antarctica - Metagenome Torckler E5 #432 (v2) (version 2) | ecosystem: Environmental > Aquatic > Non-marine Saline and Alkaline >...
TCAATTTTATTAAAATCAAGACCACTGATATCAATTTTTTTTCCGTAGCCTTCGGCTTCTTCCATTACTACATTTAAGCTTTCAATTGATTGGTTAACAACGTCCTGAACTTGCTTTACAATATAGGTTACGTCAGCTTCCTCTATTTTGGCATTAATCATCGTGTAGAGTGCATTGATAGCGTCTCTTTGCGACTGATAATCATATATAGACGGATCTGGCATCAAAGCTTTGTACTTTTTGAATAGCTCTCTCGATAGCACTCCAAATTTAGTCTTGCTTTCATCTGTAATACAGATAGCGTTATACCCTTCTTGAATGTATTTTATTTTATGTAATGTGTCTTGTGCTTCAATTATTTTTGAGAGATTAAATTGGCATTCATCCTGCAAGAAAATCTCGATTAATTGTACTGCTTCTTCCAGCTCCCCAACCAATTCTTCTAATGGTTTTACAGGAGCTTCATCAACACCACCAGTGCTTCCTTTACTATCTGAATCTCCATAGATAGCCAACGCCTCTAAAAGAGCTTTATAAGTCTCTATATAGTCTACAATAAGCCCATTGTTCTTGTCTTTATGTACTCTATTGGCTCTTGCAATAGTTTGCATTAACGTATGAGATTTTAAAGGCTTGTCAATATACATTGTAGACAAACTTTTCACGTCAAAGCCAGTAATCCACATGGCACAAACAATAGCAAACCTAAAAGGATGCTTTTCGTCTTTAAAGTCTTTCTCTAAATCAGACGTGTTCATTTTAAGTCGGTGTGGTTCTATATCTAATTCCCATGCTTCAAACTTTTCAATTTCATTTTGCTCATGACTCACCACAACGCCAATTTCGGTTTCTTTAGACCAATCCCATTCCTGCTGCTTCTTTAATTTCTCCTGTTCGTCTGTAATTTTATGAATTTCTTTTTCTTGCGCTGCTAAATAAATACCCCAAGCTTCTGTGATATAATCATACATTTTAACAGCTGTAATCTTATCCATAGCCACATACATGGCTTTTCCTTTATACCCTCTTGTGTTGAAATGTTGCACCACATCTTTAGCAATGGCTCTCAACCTTTTTTCTGAAGTAAGAATTGGATATTCTCTTCTGAACAGCTTTTTTAACTTGTCTTCTTGGTCACTATCTAAATCATGCTGCTCTATTGCTTCCCGAATCTGCTCGGTTATTTGTGGGTTATCTAACTTTAATTTTTCTCCTCTATTTTCATAATACAATGGTACAGTCGCTCCATCCTCAATAGAACGCTTAAAGTCATACTTAGACACATAATCTCCAAATATCCGCTTGGTTAACTCGTCATCTTTAAATAGTGGCGTACCTGTAAATCCAATAAAAGAAGCATTGGGTAATGACTTTCTTAAATTCATTGCTAAAGAGCCACCTTGTGTTCTATGGGCTTCATCAGAAATGACAATAATATTATCTCTATCGGTTATTTTTTCTTCAAAGTTGAACTTGTGTATAATAGAAAATAAGAAGCGCTTATCACTCTTTAAAAGTTCTTTTAAGTTTGCTCCACTAGTTGCTCTTGCTGTTTTATCCTTTACCGCACCAACGCCTGCAAATGTTCCGTAAATCTGTTTGTCTAATTCGTTTCTATCGGTTACCAATAGAAAAGTATACCCTCCACCAAGTACTCTTAATATCTTCTGACATAAAAAGACCATAGAATAACTTTTACCCGAACCTTGGGTATGCCAAAAGACACCTAACTTCTGCGCATCTTCAATAGGAATAATACCCTCTTTTGCTTTTTGTCTGGTTTCTTGAAAGTGCTCAATCGCTTTATTTACACCAATGAACTGATGGTTTCTAGCTACTAATTTTGAGACGGCACCTATAGAGGTGTCAAACAGTATGAAGTTTTCAAAAAGGTCTAGCAACCTTCGTTTCTCACAAGTTCCTTTAATGATGATATCTAAACTTACAATCCCTTCATCTTCTTCTGAAATACGTTTCCAGTCATGGAAATGCTCGTACTTGGAAGTTATTGAGCCAATCTTACTTTCAACGCCATTGCTAAGTATCACAAAGGCATTGCAATGAAACATTTTAGGAATGGTGTTCTTATAATCGCTTAAATTCTTTTCATAAGCAGCACGAAGCTTGACATTGATGCCTTTTAGCTCAATGAATACCAATGGGATTCCATTTACGAAACCAACTACATCTGGACGTTTCCTACGTTTAGATTTTCCTTCCATCCATAGCTGTTGAACGGCTATGTAATTGTTATTATCTGCATTGTCAAAATCAAAAACCTTAATTTTCTTATTACGCACTATTTCGCCTTTGGCATCTTTATAATTAACAGGAATGCCATCTTTTAGGAAGTTGTATTTCTCATGATTAATATCTGCTAAAGTCTTTGTCGTATCATTGCTATTAATGGACTCGTAGGCTAAATCATAGGCTTGCTGTGGCAAGTTAGGATTCAACTTTTTTATAGCTTGAAGAAAACGAGTTTTTAGAATAACATCTGCCTCACTATCTCTACCCAAAGTACCATGTTCTCCAAAAGTTTCTCCTTCATAAACATTGGCTGTTTCCCAGGTTAGTCCATGGAAAATATCCATACATGGTTGTTCTATTAATTGGTCTTCTGAATAGTCTTTGCTCATACCTCTATAGTTCTATTCATTAAACGTGGTAATAAAATATCTCTTGCTGTTTTTAGTTTTGTATTGTATGATAGCAACTTAATACCCTGCTCTAGCATTGGACAGACTTTATCATTAAATAATTTCAAAATACTATCATTAGGAATTATTATAGTTTGTTGTTTTAAGTATTTGTAGTGCCTTGCATATGCATAGTCAGATAAATCTATTGATTTAATTGAAAGATAGAAATATGCAGGTAACATGTTTTTATTCAACGGACTCAAAAGTTGTGTCCCATCAGCTCCTGATATAAATGGAAAATTAACATATTTAACCCTTCTAGTATGGTCACCAAAAATAACTAATGGTAATGGCTCAAACTGGACGACCTTCCTATCATTTGAATAGCCTCCTATGAATCCATTTGATTGGTCAATAATTGGAAAATCACCAAATTCTAAATAATCATCTTTTTTTAATTTCCCAATTCTTCTTGCTTTATCTAACTGATTATCTAGAAAATCCTGATTCCAACCTACTGGAAGTCCTGTTTCTTCATTTATAACTGCATTTTCATGTCCAAGGAAACGCAGGTTTACAAACCACTCTTTATAGATGTTTTGTGCTGTTTGTTCTAATAGTTTTATACGCTTTAGGTTGTTTTCTATTAAATCATCATAGGCACTTAAAATATCGGCTATGCGTTTTTGGGTTTGCAGAAGGGGAAGCTCAAATTCAAACTTTTTTATTATACTTATTGCAATCCTCATTTGATTTGCAGCACCTCTTCCTCCTTGTTGAATATAATGTCTAAATATAAATGAGCGCCCTAAATAAGCTAGATATTTATTATGAAGTATATTTTCATTTTTTGTTCGAATACACACAGCATTTTGATTCAATTCAATAAGGAACCTTCATACTTTTTAGGAATTAAAAAACCTCTGCCTGCTGCAGAAGCTCTTAACTGCGGATGAGAACCTACCGTAGTAATGACCAAATCATATGCATTTAAGATATTTTTGCTATATTTTTTTAATGCCTCTTTAGGTAAGAAATCTAGGTTTGATTCATCAATGCCATCATTAATTAAATTTGATACTTTAATTACTTTAATTACTTTAATACCATTTGGTACATATTCCGTTTGATTCCAACTTCCCCCGTTGATGATTTTACAAGTTTCATCTATACTTACTAGACCTATACTCATAATCCTAATTCATTTAAATTAGTTTGTATTTGGTCTGCCAACACATTAGCATCCGCATTCAACTCTTTTAGTTCTTCCTTTATGATGCCCATTTCGGTTTCATAATCAAAATCGTGGTCTATTTGGTCTTGCACACCTACATAACGCCCTGGTGTTAAGCTATAATCATTGTCTGCTATTTCTGCTCTATATGCTATTTTACAAAGACCATCAATATCAACATATTTCCCTTCAGGAAATCGACTCGTAAGCCATTCTAACTCGACTTCTTCTCCGTTAGCCTTATGTACTTCAAGCAACTTATTATAGAGTGTGTTATCCCCTCTATACAGACCTACAATAGCGTGTATATTATCTAAATGTGCTTGTGTAAAGTCATGAATTTTAGAAGATACTTTTCTATAGACATTTCGTAAATCAAGCATTAAAACTTGATCTTTTCGTATTTCATCTTTTTCCTTTGCTCTATCAAAAAACCACAATGCACAGGGTAAGGTTACACTATAGAAAAACTTATTTCCAATAGATACCATGACATCTACAGCACCCGTATCAATAATTTCTTTACGTATCAGTTTCTCACTATGCCCTGCATCAGAACCAGAAGATGCCATAACAAAACCTGCTCGTCCTGTTTCATTTAAATAACTATAGAAGTATTGTATCCATAAATAATTGGCGTTGTCGTTTTTTGGCAACCCAAAAGGTAATCGAGCATCATTCTTAACGCTGTCTTTGCTTTTATCTACACCATCTACATTAAATGGTGGGTTCGCCATTACATAATCACACTTACCTACAAGCTCGTGCTTGTCATCATAAAAGGTATTTCCTTGTACAATATCGCCATCCAAACCATGCACTGCCATATTCATTTTAGCTAGCTTGGTGTTGGTATCTGTTTTCTCTTGTCCGTAAAAGGTTACTTTTTTAGATGCATCAAAACCTTCTTCTTCAATAAAGTGAGCGGTTTGCACAAACATACCCGCACTACCTGCTGCTGGATCAAATACAATACCGTGGTCTGGTTCAATGATGTTTACAATGGTTTTCACCAATGAAGGAGGTGTGAAAAACTCTCCGCCTTCTTGTGCACCACTCATGGCAAACTTGTTTAAGAAATACTCGTATATCTGCCCAAAGGCATCTCCAGGCATATTGTCTAATGCCTCATCATTAAAGATTCTAATTAGGCGTTGTAGTAGTTCCTTTTCAAATAGGTTGTAACTTTTAGGCAATACGCTCAACAAGTCTTCATACTCACTTTCTATATTACGCATTGCTTCGTTTAGGTATTCTCCTAAATCGCTACTGTCTGGTAAATCTACAATGGTATCCCACCTAGAATCTTCGGGTAAGAAAATGGCTTTGGCATCTAAAAAGTCATTCTTATTCATAGGTCTTACTCCACGTGTAGGATGCACAGGTAGTGATTTTTCTATTTCTTTTTTAGCTACTACAAACCTATTGTGGGCGTGTCTTAGAAAGATAATTCCCAATACAGGGAATGAATACTCTGTTGCAGTTAGTTTACTATTGGCTCTTAAATCATCTGCTGCCTTCCATAACCTGCCTTCTAAAGCCTTGAGTTGTTCTCCTGTCATTTAATTGTATTTTCTATTTATTCACCGCTTAGTTTTTGATGAATTTTATTCAGTTTTTTGTAATAGCATACAGCGTGATTGTATGACATTAATTGTATGCTTTAAGCAATAAAGTTAGTAAATAAATCACAAAAAGAAAGTCAGTGAGGACTTTCGTAATTGAACTAAAACCAGCAATTATATACACCGTGTTTTGTGCAGCGCCTATTCTGCTAATTTGGTTTTGACTATCTTCCATTTATTATATTGATATTCCAGAATCAAAATTTGTTTCCATCTTCTGGAAATATGAAGAGGGTCACTGGCGTAATAATCTGCAAATACAACAGCTTGTTCATTATAAATATTTTCAAGTCTAACTTCATGAATTGTAACGTAATCAATTCCACCATATGCATCTGTTGAAGAGAACCAACTATATCCACCGTTTTTATTCCAACTTGGGTTATTTGTTAATGAGAATGCATTATAAAACTCTTCTTTATCTAGATATTTAAGAAAACGCTTTACAACTGAAGTTGGGCCCTCAGATTGTTCTTTAGTTTCTATTTTATAATCAGAGATTAAACTGTTATTTAAAAATCCAATGTAAAATCCGTCATCAGCTTCTACAATTATTTTCGTCCAAGAGTTATAAGTTGACTTATCAATAATCCTGATTTTATCATTTCGTTTAATTGTGGTCAAAACATTAGTAATTATAGTCGGACCCAATCGCAAATTTGCTTCTCTCGCGGATACATATTTAATAGGTAGCGCATATATTTTTGATACTTTTATATCAAATATTTCATTTACTGTCGCTTTAAGTTCTGTTGTATTTAGATATTCTTTTTCGCCTTTTTTCAGGCTTTTCATTGTTGAGTTTTCGTTTATAGTAATTTTATTTATGTACCCTACTGTTCCATTTGATAGCACTTTGTAAAATCCGTCTTTATATTCTATGACTTTTACCCGACTTCCTTTTTCAATGGGACGAATTGCATCAAATTGATGTGGTTTTCTCCATAGCTGACCCTTAGAGCTTGTAGTTGTATAAATACTTCTAGAGTTATATGAGTTGTTGGATATACTTGTAGAAGTTTTATTATAATTGGTTTTAGGATAAGTTGTACTTGAATTTGAATATGAGTTTGTCGTGTATGTTGAAGATGTATTACTGTCAGGTATTATATATCCAGCTTCTCCCGTATATGGATTTGTATTTCCACGAGTAGAAAAGTTATCTCTATTCGTGCTATTTGGTGCAGTACGATAATACGGTTGAACATAAGTTCCGTTGCTTTTGTAGTAACCACTTACATAAACATGATTGGGGTTTGTTTGCGCGAATGAAAACAAGAAAACAAAGAAAAGTAAAATTGTAATTATTTGTTTCATAGTTAGATTGGTTTTTTCTCCATTACACACATCCTATGTATAAGACAATAAGTTGTGTTCTCTATTTTATCAGATAACCAATATAATAACTTTTTATCGTCTTAAAAGTCTTAACATTAAAAACATGCTTTAATAAACGGTGAAATCTCGGAGGCAATTAATTTACCTCTCAACACTCATTTTTAGAGTACACTCAATTATGAATACTTAAAAAATAACCTTCAAACACTTGTAAAAGATCCTGGTTGATATCTACAAATAGGCAAATTAATAACTAAATATTGGCCTTCAATGGTTTCCCAGTTGGTTATGAAGTTAAAAGCTTCTTTTTTAACTATATAGGTAGAAGAATAAACAATAAAGAAGCTCAAAGAATCAGTTTTATGAATCTCTCAGCCTAAAGTAATAATGTCTCAAAATTAATGGAGAAAAGAGTTGTTTTCACCTCAGTTCTTCGTTGGGCTTAATTTTGTCACCTAGTTAGAAAAATTCAGATGGTTTTAAATTTCGTTCTTGCATTGCATTTCCTTCTATAATTTGTGTTTCCAGAGTAACTGTAAAGGTTGAATGGTAAATGTATTGACCATCTTCTTTTACTATAAATTCCAGTAAATCGTCAGGTTTTTCTGAAATTACAAATTGTTCATCATTATCAAAACCACCGACCACATTGCCTTTTATTTTTCTAGTGGGATTCCAATCTTTTCCGTAATAGTATTTTGTAGAGCACAAAGAATTTGGAACTTTAGTCATTTCATATTCCGAATGTCCTTGTATGTATTCATTTCTAATGATTTGATCATCCGATGTCCTTATCAGCATGACTACTACATCGGTCGAACCACTATTTATAATTTTAAGACTGTTCTTTGTATCGGCATAAAGTCCTTTGCCGTATAAAATATCGAAAGGAGAATTTCCGTTTTCCATTTGATTCCCTAAATATTTGGATTCAGGCTTTTCGACTACTACAGTTTCAACCTTGTCAATTATATCCTCGTCATAGTCTACATCTTTTTCAATTGGGTTGCGTTTCAAATAGGAACTATATGCAAATATTCCGATTGCAGCTATTAATCCTAGCCAAAGGATTGTTTTACTCTGTTTTTTCATTTTGTTGTGTTTCTATGTCTGGTATAATTTTGATTTCGCTAATTTTCGACGGTGTTGTTTTTCGAGATTATTTCTTGAGGTAATTTTAAACCTAGCTGGCCAACAACTGTTTTGTGTTTTTTTTACACCAGATTTGTTATAATCATAATTACAGAAAGAATTAAAGTCAATATGGAAACGATTTGTATTTTCCAATTGAATATTTTGATAGCAACTAGATAAACTAAATAGGCTATAATCAATAACAAAATTGAAGTCCACCAAGAGTTATTTATCAAATTTAGCCCAGTGCCAATTAGAGCAATTACAATTCCACATAAAGGCGCAATTTGTGAATCAAAATATGAACCAACTTTCCAATTTTCATATCGTTCAGCAAAATATGCATTTCCTTTATCAGTATCAAAATTGTATCCTTTATTCATTCCGATTTTCGTTTCCAATTCAATCCTATGCTTTGCCATTATTCCATAAAATCCGATTGTAAATCCGCTAAATGATAATATTGCACAATAAATAAAGTGAAGATTGTCAGTCATAAATTTTAATTTAATCAGTTCCTTTTAGCAAATACCTCTATACCGGTTAAAGAATAGGATGGAATAAGAGGTAGATGAGCTCGACCTTTTGAACTTGCTAATTGCAAAATTCCTGCAATATAGTATTGACATAAATCAAACATTCCTTCGTTCGAATTTTTTTTGATTTTCGAGGTTAGTTTAAGTGCAAAATCTTTACTCACTTTTTTCTTTAAATTTGAGGATATAATTTTGCAGATTATGGAACCGACAATTAGACCTAATCCGATTTTCCAATAAAAAAAGACTGTAATTAATCCAGCAACGAAAAGTAATGCGGACAAGCCTCCGAAAGTCCTATATCTTGTATACTTAGGTTCTTGTAATTTACTCGCAAGTAAATTAGCTGAGGCAATAATCACAATATTATTCGAACTTATTTCGTCTACAAATTCTTGATAATTTTCGTGAAAATCTTCTGTGCAATGTTCGGCTTGTGAAGTTAGTTTTCCGAATTTTTCTTCAAGTTTTAATGTTAATTCGATTAAAGTTGGTTTCATTTCGTCAATGGTTTTCTTTAGTTTATTCTATTTTAAAATCCAGTATAACGTGGTTTATATAAAATTTAACATCAAATAACACTGAATTTTTCCGATTATAAAGGAGCCGAATTTTAAATTTTTCATTGTTTTACTAAAAACTAAATTTAAAAATTTGGCGAACTCGAAAGTAATTTAAACATTGAGTTAAGCGGCAATTGCTCTATCATTTATATAGATTGGTATCAATGGTAGCTATTTAGCCCAGTTTCTGTAAACTTCTCCAAATTCGTTTAATAATTCAGAGCTATTTTCTATAGTTTCTTTATCACTTGCTCTTAATCCTTCGAAATATAATTCAAGTCCTTTTATAAATTTCTTCTTGTAGGCAACCGCTAATTCTTCATCTACGAATTTTAAGCCATTTAGGGAAACTTTAAAACTTTCATTTAATGCTTTTTGTCGTAAGTCATTAGATTTGATGTAATATGATTTATGCGTAAATAAACCGTATCCAGAACTAGTATTTTTTCTTTCTACTGCGAAAGCCTCTTGTAAATAAACAACAGAGTTTTTAAACTCATCTTCGTCGTTAAATTTCTTCTTTTCTTTCTGTTTGTCGCTATTTTCAAGAAAATAATATGGCCACACAAAACCTTTTAGAGTCGGCACAATTTCGCCGAACATCAGCCAATCCCCAAAACTATTTTCTTTCGCATAATCATAATTATATTTTATTACAAATCC
>Ga0306866_1000697_pt1 | contig 9714 bp, 9 predicted proteins | sample AntRauTorckE5432_FD_190450 | JGI IMG/M metagenome (GOLD analysis project Ga0306866, IMG submission 190450) | Saline lake microbial communities from Rauer Islands, Antarctica - Metagenome Torckler E5 #432 (v2) (version 2) | ecosystem: Environmental > Aquatic > Non-marine Saline and Alkaline >...
AAGAAAAATTGGGTCAGTACATCAGGTTTAGGTATTTTTTGGCTTCATATTCGGTTGGACGATAGACCAAAATATTATCAATATCGTCCGTATAAATTAAAATAATACTTCCGCAGATTGCGGTTTATCCCGAGAACTTGGGTAAACTTTTCACTACCAAAATTTTGCAAAATTTGTGGGAGACAAACATAAAAAATGATACAATATTATAAATCAGCATTGCAAGAAATTTGGCAAGATAAACGGACACTTGGGTCAAGACTTTGGTTGCCATTTTTACTATTTTCGGCAGCTTTATTTTTAGTTTCCTTATCGCTAAAAGAAATGGGCGGTGGCGGAAATTCAGATTTTGGTGGCAATAAGGGACAAGCCCCTGAAACGCCAAATTTCAGTGTTGGCATTGTTGCGAATGGCAACGGTGATAGTTTGATTACACAATTACGGGTCGCCGAAGGCGTTGATTATCAGTTGCTTAACAGAATGGATACCGTCCAAACGATGATGGATGATGGCGATTTGGATTTAGCGATTGTAATTGATGAGTTTTTTGACGATGCGATAAAAACAGGTAATACTGGCGAAATTATTTTATACCACGATGGTTATAATCAAGCACTTCGAGAAGGTATTTTGAATAATATTGATTGGTACAAAAGACGAGTTTTGAACAATCGTTTGGCGGATTCAGGCTTCAATGATGCATTCATAAATCCAGTGAATGTTAGTGAAGTTGATGCAAGTAATTTTATTGGTCAAAATGATTTTAACAATCCAGAATCCGATAATTCGGAAAATAAAAGTACAGGAACAGTTTTTAATGAAATTGGTGGATTTTTCTTGTTGTTAGTATTTTATTTTGCATTTTTGGGTGGCATTTATCCAGCTTTGACTTTGTTTACCAATGACGCACTTTCGCAAATTACAACCGATGAACCGAAAAAGGTTTTAATTAGTAAAACCCTTGCGGTTGCTACATTTAGTATTTTTCACGGTTTACTATTTTATTTGGTTGCCATTTTGATTTTCCAACCTTATCAAGCTTCTGGAAATGTCTATTTAGGAATGTTAAAGGTCGCCTTACGAACCGATTATATGCCGTTAATTTTGTTAGGTTTATTGCCTTTATCGGCAGTCTTTTCTGCATTTCTGAGTTGGTCAATCACCAAGCGAGGCACGTTCAAGGAAGGACAAAATCGGATTCAACCGTTAAAAATCAGTGTCGGATTATTTATATTAATGGGTATTTCTGCAAACTTCGGCACGAGCGTTTTCGCTTACTTGATTCCCGTTATGAATATCGGTACATTGAGTCGATTATTGTTACAAAATGATTTGAATTGGCTCCATTTGACCCTCACTTATGCGACTTCGTTCGGCATCGCTTACGTTTGTTTTCAGCAGGCTTCAAAGGAGTTTGAGAAACGAGTACGAGAGCCGATTCCTGTAGATTTGGTTCAGAATGTTGAAATTCGTAATGACGAAGATTTTATTGAAAAAGATGAGAAAGACGAAAAAGATGCTTCCGTAGAATAAAAAATTAGGGAAAACCATAATAATTCATAATTTACAATTTCAAGTGAATTCGGATTTAATGTACCGACGACTCAAGTCGTCGGTACAAAACCGGGATAAATTACTTTTCAATAAAAATAAAAGATGCCAACTTTTTCCATCTTTTCCCTATCTTTGAAACCGAGAGAAAGTCAAATATCCATCTTTAATCAATATGAAAAATGTAGTATTTTTTACCACCTTTTTATTGGCTTTTTTTAGTCAAATCCAACCGATATTCAGTCAATATCAAAATTATCCTTCGAGTAAAAAATTAATTGAAATTCCAACGCTTCCCCATCAGCGAGCGATTGATGTTTTTGATGTTGGCGAAAAGCCAGATTCTGCGTATTACAAGCTATCAATTTTAGAGGTTTACCGTAATTCAAATGATACCTATGTCAGTGTTATCAGAGAACTAAAGGCTCAAGCTCAATACGAAGGCATGGACGGAATTATGATTTTTAAAATGGGTTTGGTTCAAAAGTCTTATGTCGATTTCGAGGGTTACAACAGTAGTTACAGCGTCAAAGAAGGCGTTGCGTATGGTATCAAATACCGAACAAATTTCGATTATTTAAAGCAAATCCCAAAAATAGAAAGCATTTATATTTACAATGATTCGACGATGGCTTTCGATGGCACACACTTTCGACAATTCGACCTTTTTGGGAAGACGATTGCACATAGTTGTTCAAGCAGTTTTCATGATTTTTTATATCAATATTCACTGTATCATTTAGTGGAAGAAAAAGAAAATTGGACGTATTCAACGGATAATAGCGTCATCACAGGAAGGGAATTAAAAACGGAATTTCGCAACAAAAAATGTCAGTTTCATTATGACTCTCTACAACGACTGAATGAAATAAGGACTGAAATCTATGAAAATTCAGGCGGTTTTATGACTTTTTATAAGAAACGAATCGCCCTTTCTTACAACGAAAACGGACAATTACACCAAAAAGATATTTACCCAAATTTAGGTAATGAAACCTCATTTTACCGTGAAGTTTATCGTTATGATGATTTGGGGAGGCTTGAAGAAAGATTATTATTTATATATTCTAATGGAGAAAGAACACCAGTAGCAAAATGTTTTTATCCCGAGTTTTATAGTTTGGAAGATATAAAAATAATGTTTCCAGAGTTGAAGTAAGTTTAATAGAAACCGTGTCGGTTTTTGAAATCGACACGGTTTAATAATAAATTTCTTGGCTTTATAAAAATGCTATTTTCTTCAGTTTTATATTTGATGAATTATTATTTAACGCTAAAATTCTCGTAGAATTCCCAAATATCTGACGTCTAAAAGGCTACCCTTCTGACGTTGTAAATGTTGCTATTCCTTATTTTGGATAAACTGTTTAAAAACCAACAACTGTGTGGCAAAGTGGCAAAGGCAATGCCGTTTGCCCTACGAAACTTACGATATTAGCAAAGTGTTCCTCTAAAATCTAAAAGTTGAATATTTACGAAATCCCGCTTTTTTATCGAGCGGTTTGAACCTTTCAGACGGGGTGTCGATTATGTAACATATTTGATAAAAAAGTCGCCCTATTTTTATCCGTATCAATTGCACGGCACTTTAGTGCCGTGGGTTTAAAAAGTATTGATCTGGGCTTTAGCCCAACACCTACGCAGTTTTGGGCTAAAGCTCAAATATTTTTTGACCTCTTAATCAAGCACTAAAGTGCCGTGCAATTGATATTTTTTGGGCGAACTTTTGCTATTAAAATCAATCATAATCGACACCTTTTAGGTGGCAAATTGCGAAAGCAATTTTACCTGAAAGGTTAGTCGTTTCCACGAGACTTGTCAAAGAACCTATAAATTTGATATTTATAAAGAAATCAGCGAAATCTGCCCCAAGAAAAAGTCGGGATAAACTGGAAGCAATTAATTTTTTACGACTTCGCAAACATCCGTTTAAATCCAAATCGAAAGGCAATCAACAACAGGATAAATAAGCCGAATAAATGCCAAATCGAACCAATGAAAACCGTCCAAATTCTCATTCGTGACAATAAGAAAATCACTATCGAAGCAATAGTTATCATAAAAATCATTCCTGAAATCTTATCAAAACCCGGAATTTTATCTAATTGTAATTTTCTACTTAAAATAAATAAGGTCGCAAACATTGCAATAATTGGTAAAAAATAAACAATCCAATTGACTTGTAAAAGGCTTGTATTTTCAAAAAATAGCGTATAAGCCACCAACATTGTCGCAAAAATCCCTGGAATTGCAGCTGCATAAATTATCCCTGAATAAACAAAATTCCATGGAGATTTATACGAATCTTCACCCGTAACCCAAGTCATAACAAAGGCTACAATTGGTAAGCCGATGAAAAACGTTAGCATTAATGTTGGATTTTCTCCTATTGAATCGAATAATTGTTGTAAAGTCATTTTTCGTAAAATTGGCTGTTAATAATTGATACCGAAGTAGCTGAAAATGCCTACCGACTCAAATCGTCGGCACTCAAAACCAGTCCATCAAACGCTAAAGTAATATTTTTTGGCAATGTTTTGATCACGTCCTCATGTTTTCCCAAACGATGACTCATGTGTATCAAATACGTTTGTTCCGCACCAATTTTTTGAGCCAATTCAACCGCCTCGTCAATCGTCAAATGCGAAATATGTTCCTCTCGCTGCAACGCTCCCAAAACCAAAATTTTCGTTCCTTTTACCTTTTCCAATTCCTCATCAGCAATCGTTTTAATATCCGTCAAATACGTAAAATCACCAAAACGAAAACCCAAAACTGGCAATTTATAATGCATGACTTCGATAGGAATAATCCGCTGTCCAGCAATTTCAAACGGTTGAGATTTATGAATTGGCAATAAATTAATACGGGGAATCCCGGGGTAAGGATTTTTTGCAAAAACATAGGCAAACCGAACTTTCAAGTTTTCAATCACTCGCTGTTGCGTATAAATAGGCATATCTTTTCGATGCAAAAAATTAATCGGTCGCACATCATCAATGCCCATAATGTGGTCATTATGCTCATGCGTAATCAAAATCGCCTCCACATCTTTCACGTTCTCTCGCAACATCTGATACCGAAAATCAGGACCAATATCCACCACGATATTACGCCCGTCATCCAGCGTAACCATAATCGAACAGCGCAACCGATTATCCCGTTTATCCGCCGACGTACACGCCTCACATTCACAACCAATAATCGGAATTCCCTGTGATGTTCCTGTTCCTAAAAAAGTAATTTTCATCTGTTACATTGTTATTTTGTTTCATTGCTACATTATTTTATTGTTTTACCGTTTACCGATTAACAATATAAAAATCGCATGTAGCCATGAAACCTATTTCTTCTGTTCTACAAATTGCGGTAAGACATCAATGATGAATTTTCGAGTTTTTGGTGTCAAAAGCAATTCATCCATTTCCACATTATCCATAATATCAATCAGACAATTCGTTTTCGCTTCCGTATCAAAAAACTTATTAACAACAATGATTTTTTGGTTTTTAACAATACAATAGCCCGACTGAAAACTGCCTTTTTCGTAGCGTATCGTATATTCCAATTCCTCGAAAATCGTCTCAAATTTCTTTAAAGTGTAATTCGTGTATTTTAACATTCAATCTCGGTTGTAGTTGGCAGCTTTTAGTCGCCAATTTGCGGTTATCGCAAGGATTTAAAAATCAGCGTTTTTATAAATTCTAACAAAGACAAAGATAAGAAAATCATTGTTTTGTTCCATTGCTTGATTGTTCGATTGCAAATCGTTGAACAATAAAACAAGGAAATAATTTAGACTTTGGACGGAATTAATAGAAAATATCGGTCACCTCGGTAATCTCCAAAACATTCCGTCCAAAGTCTAAAAACAATCGAACAAATTACTCCAAATTAAGATTATAAATTTCGACCGCATTTTTTAAATTGCGAATAAACCGACGTTTTATGATGTAACCTGTAACCGAACCAACGATCAAAATCGATACCGTTGTAATCCCTTTTTTTGTAAAGTCATCCGTATCATTCTCACTTAAAAGAAAAAGCGTAGAAAGATATGCAGCCAATCCAACACCGTAAGCTGCCAAACCGTCATTTACCTTTCTTTTGAATTTTTTAAATTCCGTATAAGCCATTTCGACTCCCATTAATATTTCCTGAATTACGAGGGCATACAGCAAAAATATAAGAAATAAATTTGGCGTTTTCAGAGCAGAAACCAAAACTCGAAAATCTATTTTTCTAATTTTTATTACAACTTACGATTTAACAAAAAATCAATATTCCACCGATTTAGTACAAAATGAAGTAACGATGGACGATTTATTTGCAGAATAAAAAATAAGATAAAATTAAAAAAGCGACTTCAAGGAGAGTTTTCCCCAAAGTCGCTTTTTTCTAAAATCTAAAATCTAAACTTACTTAAAATCCAATAATTCAACATCAAAAATCAAAACTGCATTTGCCGGAATGACTCCTCCTGCACCTCTTGTGCCATACGCCAAACCAGAAGGAATATAAAATGTACCTTTTCCACCTTTTTGTAACATCGGAATCGCAATTTGCCAGCCTTGAATCACTTGATTTAGACCAAATTCTAAGGGTTGCCCACGATCGTAAGACGAATCAAAAACTTTTCCGTCCATCAACATTCCTTTATAATGTGTTTTTACTTTTGAAGTTGCGTTAGGATTTCCGCCTATTCCAGGTGTTGAAATGGTGTACCAAATTCCTGACGGATGTTCTTGAGCGTTAATTTTATTTGCAGTCAAATAATCTGTAATCAATTTTGCATCAGCGGCAGCTTGATCTTTTGGCTCTAAAACCTCTTGAAAATCTACTAATTCAATATCAAAAATCAACACTGAATTGGCAGGAATATCCTGACCAGCACCTGCTTCGCCATACGCTAAGCCAGAAGGAATGTAAAATGTACCTTTACCACCTTTTTTGAGTGTCGGAATTGCTTTTTTCCAACCTACGATAACTTGGTTTAAAGTCGTCGTAAACGGCTGACCTCTATCGTAAGACGAATCAAACTTTTTACCATCCAATAATCGCCCAGAGTAATGTGCCGTAACGGTTGCATTTACACTCGGACTCTTGCCTTCGCCCTCTTGTGTCATCACATACCAAATTCCCGATTCTAATTTTTGAGCTTCAATATTATTATTCGCCAAGTATTCTTTAATCGTTTCTTGATCTTTTTCCACACGTTCTTCCGCCGTCAAAACTTGCTCGAAATCAATCAATTCAATATCAAATTTCAAGACAGTATTTGCAGGAATCGCAGCACCAGCACCTCTTTCGCCATACGCCAATTCCGAAGGAATATAAAACGTACCTTTTCCGCCTTTTCCTAACATTTTAATCGCTTCTTGCCAACCTTTAATCACTTGACCCAAAGCAAAATCCAACGGCTGACCACGGTCATACGAAGAATCAAACGTAGTACTATCCATCAATGTACCGTTATAATGTGCTTTTACTTTTGACTTTTCGTTCGGTTTATCTCCTTCACCAGCTTCCGTAATAACGTACCAAATCCCTGATTCTGTTTTTTGAGCTTCAATTTCATTTGTAATTAAATAATCCAAAATAATATTTTGGTCTTTATCTGCTTGCGTTTCGGGATTTTCTAATCTCATTTCTTTCATTGTTTTAACGAATTTGGGCGTACAAGCCATCACGCTTGTAAGCATTAGTATAATTAATCCAAATATGATTTTTTTCATTGTTATAATTTTTTTAATAAATACAGTTGATGTAACCTTGATCGGTAATTATTGAAAATTTCCACAAATTTGAGGAATTTTAATGTAAGAATGGAAAATATTAGCAAAATATTAAAAAGGGTCGGACATTCTAAAATGAAAAGGGTCGGACGCTTTGAAAGCGTCCGACCCTTTTAAACAACTTATTTTATCTTACGAAAGTTGTGCTAAGTAGAAATTTTCCTTTTCAGTCATTTGTGCTTTTTCCTCGGTCATTTTGTCACCATACCCCAACAAATGAAGTGTTCCGTGAACCATAACTCGGTGTAATTCAGCATCAAAAGGCACATTGAATTCTGCGGCATTTTCTTTAATTCTATCAATAGAAATGAAAATATCACCTTCTATTGATTCTGAATCAACTTCAGTATATTGAAACGTAATCACATCGGTAAGCGTATCGTGATTAAGATATTCCATATTGATTTGATGAAGATAATCATCGGAACAGAAAATAAAGGAGAGGGTCGCAACACTGCTGCCCTCTTGATTCACGACAGATTGTAGCCAATTTTTTATACGAATTGGATTTTGATGTTCAAATGTTATCGCTTCATTATTAAAATGAATAACATTATCCATTACTGCATTCAAGTGCTAAGTATTTTTGATTTTAATTAATTTTTTTAGGAATTAAATATTAAAATTAATTTCTACGGTACTTCCGTTATTCATAAATTGAATATCATCAGATAATTGCTGCATCAGAAAGACACCTCTTCCTCCGAGTTTCATAATGTTTTCAGGCGCAGTAGGATCGGCTAATTCGTTCACGTCAAAACCGGGGCCATCGTCACTTATTTGAAACGCAATTTGATTGCGTTTTTCTAAAAGTCTGATTCTTACAGTTTTAGAGTTATCCTCTTTATTGCCGTGAATAATTGCGTTGTTGACAGCTTCGGTCAGTGAGATTAATATGTTCCCATAAATTTCTTCATTGATACCAAAGTCCTCTACAACTTTATTCACGTAAGGTTCAATATGACTGACGCAGTTAGGATTAGATTGAAGTTCCAGCATATAACGGTTAGATGTCATTGATTAGACTGATTTTTATTGATTCATTCACACCTGTTAGACGTTGTGAAATATAACTGTCACAACGTCTTAACACATATTAACTAATTTAACTGCTCCAAAAGTAAATTTAAAACAGTCAATTAGCAATTTTTTTTCAACATTTATTCTCCTTTGAGTGATTTATAATATTCTTCTACTAAATTTTTATAATAAGGTTTCAATGTTGGCGAAACAGATTTGTACATTTCGATTTCTGCTTCCCGCTGTTTGATATATTCTTCCAAAGAAGGAGGCATTTTACGTTCTTGCTCCCGAGCCGCTTCTGCTTCTCTCTTTTTTTCCATTTCTTGTTGACGATCCGCTTTATCCGATTCCAAAAGGCGAGTCATAATATCCTGCTGTCTTTTCAGCATTTCATTATTCAAACGTTTATTTACTAAATCCGTTTCTGTTTTGTCCATTTCTTTAATCAAATCATCTAAAGCTTTTGACCCTTGGCCGGATTCTTTTTTTCCTTTTGCCATATCATTCAAGGCTTTACGAATTGCCGCTTGTTTTGCCGCCATTTCTGCAAATTCCTTACTCATTCCACTTCCCCCTTTACCGTCTTTTCCACTTTTTCCATCTTTACCTTTCCCTGGTTGTTCGCCTTTCCCCATTTTCTCCATCATTTCCTTCATCTGCTCATTGAGTTGCTGCTGCATCTCCCCCATTTTGCCCATACCTTCACCGCTACCTTTTGGATTCTCACACATTTGGCTACCTGACATTTGTCCTGACATCTGCTGCTGCATCTGTTCCATGACCTCACTCAACATCAAAGCTAAATCATTAAAACCAGTCATCGCTCGTTGCTGCTTACCAGTTGCTTTTCGGACTTGACGCTCCTCCAAATTACCCATACCAGTTTTTAAGTCCCGCTTAATTTCCGTTACTTTTTCAGTAATAAAAGTTTCAATCTGAAAAACTCGTTTGCTCAATGCAACCAAACTATCTTCTACTAATTTAAAATCATCTTGAATTTTGAATTGCTCCTGAACCTGCGATACATAAGTCGGTGTATTAATTTGCGTTTGCGTCATGCGACCCATCAAATCTTCTTGATCGAAAGAAAGCGTAACTAAGTTTTCCAAAAGTTGGCGCAAAGCTTCAATATCCTCTTTCATTTGCTCCATTTGAGCCGCCTGCATTTGCATTTGCATCGAATTCGCCATATTCTTCATTTTCTCCGAAGCCTTTTTCTGCGATTTTGATGCTTTATCATTTTGCTTTTGTTGCAACTGCTCTTTAGCCTTTTTCATTTCCTCTTCCACTTCCTCTTTTTCCTTTTGTGGCTCATCAAGGTCAGTTGCAACAAAAGCAAAATGAT
>Ga0306866_1000701_pt1 | contig 9682 bp, 18 predicted proteins | sample AntRauTorckE5432_FD_190450 | JGI IMG/M metagenome (GOLD analysis project Ga0306866, IMG submission 190450) | Saline lake microbial communities from Rauer Islands, Antarctica - Metagenome Torckler E5 #432 (v2) (version 2) | ecosystem: Environmental > Aquatic > Non-marine Saline and Alkaline >...
TAGCCACACTGAATGTATTGGCACTAATGGGGATACTACGAATGTATTTTTGACCAGTAAACGTCTCTGATGTATGGGTAGAGCCACTAACTATCCTATCGGAGTCCGTAAAATCAGGGACTCCTATTAGTTATGAGGCGGTATATTGTAGGTATCTGTCAGTGAATGCAGAGGTAACTAAGGAACTAACGCCAATAGACCCTACACTACCTACTATCTTTATGGGTACTGATACGAGAGCCAGTCTATCAAGGTCTAATAAAAACTGCTCAGAGGATAACCCTGATGTGGTACATATACCAAACCAGATAGACTTATGAGTAACCCCTTTAGAGTATTATATACACATAGAAGTGAAGTATCCTGTGCTACCTTGAAGAATAATAACTAATACCTATGATACAGAAGTATTTACTGTCGAGTAGTTTTATACCTTTCTAACAATATGGAAACAACACCAGAGGTTATCGCAATGGGAGCAGCTAGTATCAAACTATTTATTGATTCTATTAGCTGACTCATACCAGAAAGTAAAAGGAAGTGGATTCCTCTAGTAGCACTCATACTCTGATTAGGTTGGGCTGTAGCTTTCTTCACAGGAGGTATAGCAGAAGCTATTTCTTGGGGCCTAACTATCTGAGCAGGTGCAATAGGTATTAACGAGGTAGTAGGGACTAGTAAAAAAAAAGACTAGCTAGCGAAGTAGATGCTGCTGTAGACGATATATCAAAGGACAAGAAAGAGCTATTATGACTTACAGCAATCTTCTGATCTGAACAGCCAACAAAAGATGTAGTAGTGGTTAGATATGATGAGATATATGACCAATCTATAACTAGAACACCTAGTACGAGTTGGGCTTGTGGTGCTACTGCATCTTGTTGGGCTGTTAATGCTGCTAACTACGAAGAAGGTAGTGATGTATATATAGACCGAGTAGATGCTTGGAATGAACAGCTAGCTGCTTGAAATGCAGGTGTATCTTCTGGTAGCTCTATGGCTTCATGGATAGAGTATATGAGTGAGAATCATGTTATAGGTTCTTGGTACATACCTGAGACTCCAGAAGAAGTACATATCGCTATGAGTAAATGACATAATGTCTGGTCAGGTAGTAATCAGATAGACCGAAGCAAAACGAAGTGAGGAGATAACTATGCTGTATATGGTTCTAGTACATGACACTTCTTTGCATTATCTATTAGTGACTCATTATATAGAGAGTTCACTTGGGCTAACTCTTACTGAACGAATAACTATGATGAATGATACTTCCATACTAAGCGAGAAGACTTGAATAAATTATACACTTGTATTGCTTTCGTAGATACGCAAGATATAGAAACTATCGACAAGATAGAAAACAGACTAAATGCTATGATAAAAGAAAGAGGACAGTCCGCTATCCGACAACTCATCACAAAAAGAAGAAAAAACCTAACACACGCAGAAAAACTAGTGTTATGGGACAAGTTAGTGAGTATGTAGAGTATAGTAAGTCCACTTAGGTCATTAAATCAGAGAGGTTACTCATTTGTCTACTAAGACAAGCCAATAGAGGCTATATTTAGGGTACTTCCGATGGTTTATCTTCTAAATATCCATGTCACCAACGGAATTGTTCACAATTTGTTGATTCTGACTAATATTCTTGTGAGGGATTATGCTTGCAGTTACATATACTTAGTATATAATACAAGCACGATGCACCACATCATACATAAGACCTCCTTCGGGGGGTTTTTTGTTTATAGAATCTATTGTAATATTCTGTTCTGTAGTTATGGTAAATCAAAACCATGAAATTATTTATCACCAAAGGAAATCTTGCTCCTGAGTCTATCCTCTTCCAGAGAGTAGAAACAAAGCAAGAGAACAAACCCAAGTTTCCGTTCCTGTTGGTATTGTTAATTCTAATAGCAGCTACGATCACTTGGAAAGAAATCACCAAGCAGAAAGCTAACGGTGAGTGGACTTTAACAGAACCGTTCGTTGAACAGGTACTCAACGAGCTAGAGAAAACTGAGGTATGTGAAACCTATGTACTGACTGCTGCATCAAGCGGTTCGTATTTATGTAAGCATTGCCCTAGAGGTACATACTATCTTCATGCAGGTGAAGTATACAAGTATGGAATGACCTGCACACAGTACTCTCGCTATCAGAGTAGTTGGTTAGCTCAGATGCGACTGAACTATACAGTAGTGTTTAGAGGAGACCTAAAGACAGCAAGAGCAGCAGAAATTAAATTGCTAGGTAAGTATCCTATACTGCCAGAGAACTTAGCAAGACCTATTGATAACCGTCTGGCTCTACCACCAGGCAATAACGCAATCTTAAAATGATTTATGTAAACAGTATCACAGAGAAATGGGTAGCTATAGATACAGTCTCTATAGAAAAGGGATTAAATGAGTTAGTACTACCTGTATTATCAGAAACTTTCAAGGACATATATATAACTTATGTATGTATAGAACCTTATGAGTTAGTGTATACAGTAGCTATAGAGAATAGCTGTCTCTATATAGAAATACCTATTATGTATTAGGGTGGGCTTATGTCTACCCTTTTTTATTGCTTAATTTTGATATATAAGTATACTGAATAAGTTATCCCTTAACCAATAGCCAATTGAGTGATGTAAATCTCACTACGCTACTCTCCTTGTTCCTACGACTTCCTGTAGGCCGGATAGTTAAAACAGCCGCCAAATATTTTAGAAACCGTCAATGTTAGACGGTTTTTTTATTTGCTTGATATAATATGCTTACTTGAGCTATGAGTATTGCAGTAGAAATGTTACACGATTGAGAGGAAGGTAAAACTTTATGGTATATGTGCTGAGAACCTAGTGAGGTAAAACAACTTATTAAAGACTCAGGAGATAAAGTAAGAAGAACTTTACTATGTGAACGAACAAAAGAGGAGGCTGAGTATTGTATGAAAGAGCTTACCCCATTATGACGTACATATTATATCCAGGACAAAATGAACGATAGTGATTTAACCTCTTATCCTAACTAATGGAAAGACCAACCACTAGATACATTTACTGAGATGAAGAGGTTACTAAGATAATCAAAGATTGATTAGCTATGTGACGGTCTGGGAGAAGAATAGAGAAAGAGGCTAAGGCTAATGGTGTAAATTTTAATAGAGTCTGGATAAGTAGATATAAGGCAGGTCTCTGAGCTAATGAAGAGAAAGAAGAACTTGATAATATTCACCGCTGATCAGACCGAGCAACACTAAAGTCGTTTGCTGACCAAGAGTGATTTGATGTAGATGACGTTTCGCTTAGTTGGATAAAGTGAAAGGTGGGTGATGTTGGTGTGAGTGCTTTAGTCAAGAACGTAAAGACTGGTAGAGACTTGTTTGAGTTGTTAGACGATGCTATCAAGAACCATAGTTTCGATAAGATAAAATTACCTGACTTAGAGCCTGTAAAGAAGTCTCTTATGGTGACACTAACAGATGAACACGTTGGACTAGACCCTAACCCAGATTGAGGGTGATTGTTCCAATACGATTACAACGGTGAGATCTACCATACAGCACTAGAACAGGTTGCACAAGCAATAAGACAGGAGTCTGAGAACAACGGACAGTTCGATAACCTATACCTCAATGACTTATGAGACAAACTAGACGGTTGGAACTGATACACTACTAGAGGGTGACACGAGCTAGACCAGAACATGGATAATGTGAGTGCATTTGAGTACTATATAGATGGTAGACTAAAGCTAATAAGGAGTATCTTAGAGTGAGGCTATGCTAATAAGATAATAGTAACAGATGTAGTAAACGATAACCATTCTGGACAGTTCTGAGAGATTGCTAACGTAGCTGTTGAGAAGATAATAAAGGCAGTATACTGAGAAGACACTATAGAGTTCCGTAGGCTTAGGAGGTTTATAGAACATTTTGAATACTGAGAGCATACATTCCTTTTAACACATGGTAAAGATAAGAGTAATATGAGGTCTGGCTTACCTCTACATCTGAACGATAAGACAATAAACTTCATAAGGCAATACTTAGACCATTATGATATAAAGAACAAACACATACATCTAATGAAGTGAGACCTGCATCAGCTCTGATATAACGCTTGTTCCGTTTTTGACTACCGTAACTATATGGCTTTCAGCCCACCTAGCCCACGAGTTCAGCATAATTTCGGAGCAGGGTACGCATGATTCAGTTTAGATGTTATTCCAGAAGAATGAGGAGGTATCAAACACCAAGACCAATTTATTGACTATACTAAGAAATAATGGAATGCGAGAACTGTGAGAGAGATATATACAAAGAGACTGTATATACCTATACCTGACATAAACGTAACCTCTCAATGTGTGAGGAGTGTTTTCTTTGAGCGTGATGAGTAAGAAACTATGATAGAGCTAAGATGAGGCGGTTCTTTGATAATATAGAGGTCACTTGGGTATGACCTACTACAGGACATGAATATAGTATGTATATGGTACGAGAGGAGGCTATTATTGATGTATATGAATCAATGCTAAGAGAAGATGAGCAGATAAAAGCGGATGCAATAGAAGACTTTTTACATAACGAATAACTATGTCTAAACTTAGAGCCACAACAGATCTTACTGAGTTCTATAGGAAGTGCGAGAAGTGACCTATAGAGGAATGTATACGCAACCACGAAAAGACTATAGCAGAGAACCTAGACCCTGATACGGTGTATGTAGCTGAACACCATCTAAAGTTCCTAAAGATTGTAGCAGAAGAAAGAGGTTATTAGAAAAAGTAGCCCCCATTTAATGAGGACTACAATGGTAGCGAACCGTCTGCACTTGGCAGCATTACTTTCTATTCTTCTGGGAACGGTAGTTTTAATTGTGTGGTGTCTTCTCCTCTATTGAAGAAGCGTATAACTTTCTTGAAGAACTTTTTGATAGCTCTTCGTTTTTTTCTTTTCGCCGCTTGGGCTTCTGTTGGATTGTGGCTTGCAGCCTTTTTACGTCTCATAAGCTAAGTATCTGATTAGTTATTTAATATTATGTCTCTTTTAGTATACCCCAAGGAGTAATAATTACAAGTGATTCCAAATAATAGACTTGCAATTATTTTAGTTGCGAGTATACTGATCCCAATCTAGCAAGTTGTAAGGGACTCTTGCTAGACCGCTCAAAGGGAGGCTCAGTCGATTGTGACACAGACCCACCAAGCTACTCAAAGTCTAGTTACAGGATCGTATGCCTGTATGTCATTAACATCTCTCAGCACCTATAAGGTAATTTAAGATAAGACTAGACTATCTAGTAATTTTCCTGTTGCTCAAATAATTAAGACGAATTTTTCCCCTCTTATATAAGGGACTTTGCTTAGCTCTAAGGAGACTATATCATTGTTCTACAGAAACCCCCTAAACTACAGTTAAACAAAATCTTTGATTTTGCTCTACGAAGTAGAGTCTTTAACACCCTTATTAGATAATAAGGTAGAAAGTCTGGTATATGAGTTTGAACTTGCAATATATCATGCAAGTATATATAGTATAGCCCCTTACAACTTACGAAAACCCTTCACACACGCCTGTGAGGGTTTTTTTTGTTATAGAAAACTATCTTTAACGTAACGTTAAGGATAACAGAGAGTTACTGAGAAAACACTCTGAAAGGCTAGTTATAGAGCCAATACTTATTCTCACCTACTGAGAGGTTAGTAAAAGATAAGTAACAAAGTATACTTTTAGACTTGCAATCATATACTTTATATATATACTGATAATACTTTATTATTAATTATATGTATGAAACGAACTAATGAAAACGGTTGGTATGCAGTAACTGAGAGATGAGTTATGCAACTATATGACAATGAGGACTGTAGTGTATGCCCTATAAGCGAAGAAGACCTACTATGTTTCTGATTCACTAAGCAGAAGGACTGGATAGAAGAATGTGCTGAGGAGGTGGTAGAAAAACTTAATAACAACGCAATAAGATGTTCTGGTGATGCTATGAATCTTGCCTATAAAATTATCAGAAAACATTTACCTACTAACAAATATAATGAATAACCTAAACGCACTAATACACCTAAAGGAACAACTCAAGCTAAAGAATCTATCCAAGTCTACAGGTATACCTATACCAACCTTGAAAGCATACCTCACTAGAAAGACTAACCCATCTGACTACAGAAAAGAACTAATAGACAACAGAGTAAAGGAGATAATCAGAGACACCAAGAAACTATTTTAATTTAATTACTACTATGAACGATTGAGAAGGATGTGCAGGATGCTTAGGATGTTTGTACGCAGCTGCCTATATGATTATATTCTTTGCACTACTATCTTGGGCATTGGATTACTCAGGGGTATTTTAGTTCTGTCAATACTAATGGCTGAGATTAAAGTGAAAGGCGAGAAGATTATGATTGGCTTACTAGAGATAGTAAGAGATTTAGCTTCTATTAAATAACTATGAAGAACAGAAATATAGATCCTGTAGATGATTGGGCTACTCCTGCTTACTTCTATGAGCCACTAAACAAAGAGTTCTCCTTTGACTTCGATCCTTGTCCTCTCAGACACAACATTAACGAATGGGACTGATTAGAGATAGAACGAGGTACTAACAACTTTGTAAACCCTCCATACAATCTAAAGGGTAAGGTTGCCTTTGTTAGAAAAGCAATAGCAGAGAGTAAGAAATGAAAGCTATGTGTTTGTCTTATTCCTGTTAGCACATCTACTAAACTGTTCCATGAAGACATACTCCCAGAGAACCCAGAGATTAGATTCATATTCAAAAGGATCAGGTTCGAGGGATACAACACTAAATGAGAGTTCGTTAAAACTAAGACAGGTATGCACGATAGTATGCTTGTGATATTTGACTGAAGACTTTAATCCCTAAAGAATAATTATGTGATGTTTAGCAGTACTACTAATAATATGATGGATACGATTAGTTATATGGGCATTCTCTATACATTGGTTATTCTGACTAATAGTCTTCTTATTTATTTTCTGTAGATAATATGATAGAGGTTATACATTGAGACTGCTTAGAGGTTATGAAGTGAATGGAGGATAATAGTGTAGATTTAGTTCTTACTGATCCGCCTTATGGGATATCTGTAGACAAAAAAATGAAGTCTACCGCTAACACTAAATCGTTAAATGGTAAGGCGTATAAGAAAGACTACGGCGATACTGACCGAGACTCTGGGAGACCAAATAAGGAATACTTCAATGAGATACTGAGGGTAAGCAAGAATGCTATTATATTCTGAGGTAACTATTTTAGCTCTGACTTAACTGATAGTAGTTGCTGGATAGTATGGAATAAGAATACTAACGGACACTTTGCAGACTGCGAACTGGCTCGGACTAACTTTGATACAGCGGTAAGAAAGTTTGACTGGACTCGGAATGGCATGCTACAAGAAGATATGGCTAATAAAGAATATAGAGAACACCCTACCCAAAAGCCAGTACCTCTGTTTAGACGAATACTAGAGAACTATAGTGAAGAGGGCATGAAAGTATTAGATTGCTTCGCCTGATCTTGAACGACTTGAGTAGCATGCAAAGAACTAGGCAGAGATTGTATACTAATAGAGAAAGAGGAGAAATATATAGACATAATCAATAAGAGGTTAGATAATACTACCATATCTTTATTCCACTAAGCTAATGGATCATATCGTTGAAGCCACCGCAAAGATAGAAGAGTTTGGTAATCCAGACATTAACGCACTCTTAGCTCAATTAGAGAAATCCTGTAGAGAGAATTGATTAGTGTACGCTGGGAACGGTAAGAAAGAACGCCAAGCAGCGAGTTGGATTCTAAGCCAAAAGTTCGCTAATCGCATCTCAGAGTACTGAGTGGACTTATATACCTTTATAGACTCTGTAATCAAAGCAGCGACTACGTTGAAGTACAACACCAAACAAGTAACGAGTGCTGTATGATTCTACTATAACTGCTGGGATATAATCAATAAACGACAGCTAGAGAAAAAGAATAGAAAGAGTGATAACAACTTTATCAGTATACCTAAGGAATGGATACTATAAAAGAGGAGAAGCTAATAAAAGCACTAAAGGATGTTGGTATAGAATGAAACATAAGAATAGAGCGATGGTGAGATGACGAAGTATGAGAATTACTTATAGAGAAACCTATGAGAGCACTTACACCAGAAGAAATAGAGATACTAAAAACACCTATGGGCTACCCTGCCTTTATTTCATTTGAACAATGACCGAAATAAAAGAATATAAAAAATTCTATCAACTCGTTCTGAAAGGATGAGATACTATAGAACTTACTGAACAGGCTTACACACTAATCAAGCCAGCACTATTAGATAAAGCTTGACCTCCTTTCATTGAGATAGGTTGATCCGTCTATAACAGGTTCGAGATACTAAAGGTAGAAGAGAAAGTAATAGATGACGTTGTAAGCTATATACTAGCCCAACCCAAACCTATGAGAGAACTAATAAGAGCCTACGCTAAATCTAATAACATAATACGAACAGGTACAGACCATGTTTCTAATTTTATTAAAGCTAATAGTGATGATAAAAATAACTCTACTAGGGAAACAAGTTAGTACACAGAATGCTTACTGACAGACCAGAAACAGACGTTATATGAAAGCTGATGCTAAAATTATGAAGTCTAGTTATATACAACAAGTTTGTGAGCAGTACAAAGGGAAACTTATAGAGGGAGACCTGACAGCTATAGTAGAACTACATTTTACTAATAGACTCAGGAGAGATCGAGACAACCGACACAAAATATCAATGGACTCTATGGAGGGTATTATATTCAAAGATGATACCCAAATACAGACAGCAGTAGTTAGTAAGTACTTAGACAAGGAAAATCCTAGAATTGTCATTTATCTGCTAGAATGAAACCTATGCAAAGATATATCTTGATTGCTTTTGAGGCAAGAGGACTAGACCCAGAGTTTGATCCAGTACCTACTTGTGAACGGTGTAAGAAAAAGAGAGCTAATGACGTAGACCATATACACTGACGTAGAGGTCGTAGAATGACAGATAAATACAACATGATCTTCTTATGCAGAGAATGTCATATCAACAAAGGAGACCATGAACGAAGAAAAACAGCAGAACTGATTGTAGTAAATATCATAGAGTGATAACCAAAAGTTATCAGTTTAACCCAAAATGTACTTGCAATTATATACTTTGTGTATATACTAATAGTACATTTAATCTTAATCAAAACAAATGAACTGACCACTCACCTACGAAGAAATCAATGACTTTATTCATTTCATTAACTAATCATGTCTTACAACTTCCAAATGGATTACTCACTTGAGTCAGTAGAAGGGAATGCACAAGCAGACAGACATGAATTCAGAATTGAAGCTACATTCTCCAACAGTATTGTTTCTATGAAAGGTAACGTAGTACAACCAGAAGACCACATCACATTAGAACGCACAGTAATTATTGATTTTGATTGAGGAGAGATTAGTAGATCAGACGTAGAGAGTACTAACCTAGACAGTGATCAGCCACTATTCAAAATACTAGAAGACATGATGGAAAGATATGAGACTTTAACTATTTAATCACTATGAGCGAACTACAGATAGAACTACAAGAAGCAGAGTTCCGAATATGACGAGATAAAACAGAAG
>Ga0306866_1000707_pt1 | contig 9652 bp, 9 predicted proteins | sample AntRauTorckE5432_FD_190450 | JGI IMG/M metagenome (GOLD analysis project Ga0306866, IMG submission 190450) | Saline lake microbial communities from Rauer Islands, Antarctica - Metagenome Torckler E5 #432 (v2) (version 2) | ecosystem: Environmental > Aquatic > Non-marine Saline and Alkaline >...
ACTTAATGTGCTTAACCAAGTACTTGCAAGTTTATTGGAAAAGAAATTATAAGCCAACTCAACGCAAGTGCATAATCCAAATTTGAGTTACTATCATAAAATATGTATTCTGAATTTTAAAATAAAATAAAATAAAATTAATATGAAAAATTTTATCCAAAAAAATCCAATTAATTTTAAATTTAACATTATTGTAGAGTCCAACTCTATCTTAATAGATAAAAATATAGTTAAGTCTATTAATAAATGATTAAACCTAAAGTTGCCTATTTTACTAATATAGCACCTCACTATAGGGAAATGCTTTGGCTATCTTTAGTGTCAGAGTTAGACGTGGAGTTGCATTTTTTCTTTGGTTATTATTCAGACCAATCTATATTGTCTATTGATTTTGAAAAAGAAGAATGGAAGAGAATAGAGAAGCAAATACATAAGATTGATAATTTTAAAATTAACAAAAGGTTAATTTTTCAAAGAAGAACATTAAGAGAAATTATTTTTGAGAAGTGGGATTGTATTATATTGCTTGGAGATGCAAATATTATATCCAATTGGATAATCTCATTAATAGCAAAAATAAAAGGAATACCAGTTATTTTTTGGGGTCACGGTTTATATGGCAATGAATCTTTTTTTAAAAAATTAACAAGGAAGTCATTTTTATCTCTTGCAGACTACAATCTAGTCTATGGGCATTGGTCTAAAAATTTATTGATTAAAGAGAACTTTAAGGCGGACCGCATTAGAATAATATACAATTCTGTGAATTATGAAATCAGTAAGCCGTTACGAGAAAGTTCCGTCATCCCCAATTTTTATAGGTCCTATTTCAATAATGATTTGCCTACTTTGATGTTTATTGGTCGGTTAACCATGGTAAAAAAATTAAATCTTTTAATTGAAGCTGTTCATCAATTAAATTCAAAAACTAAAAAATTCAATTTAATAGTTGTTGGAGATGGTGAAGTAATACAAGATTTAAAAAGTTTGGCAAAAAAATTAGAAGTAAATGCGTATTTCCATGGTGCATCTTATAATGAACAAGAGATATCTAAATTTATAGCTAATGCAGATTTATGTGTGTCACCTGGTAATGTAGGTCTTACTTCTGTACATGCTATGTCTTATGGAACACCTGTTTGTACATCTAATGACTTTAATAACCAAGGGCCTGAATTTGAAGCTATAAAAGCATGGGAAACCGGTTGTTTCTTTGATAAAGAAAAAGGAAACTTAGTAGAAACTATTTCTAAATGGTTTGAAACAGCTCCTGCAAGGGAGGAAGTTAGAAGAAGCTGTTATAAGGTTATAGATACATATTACAATCCAAGTGTACAAATCAAAGTGCTTAAACAAGTATTGAAGGAAATAATAGGGTAATGCCTTTGTAAATCCCTTTAAAATTTAAACAGTAATAGTTGCTTAAATTAATTGTGGAAAATCTTTTATTTATTTCAGTAAAAAATAAAAAACCAACACATATTAATATTTTCAATTTCTAGTGAATATTTTCATGAAAAAAAATATAATTTTAGAATTCGATTCTTTTTCGCCTGATAAAGTTTTTGAATGGTTAACTGAAACGCAACTTCATAAAAAACACAAAATTCTTGTCCTTACAAGACCTGAGCGTAAAGAAAATTTTCACAGCAAATTATCTGAATTTACTAACTTAAGATGCATCAGTTATGATGATTTATTTAACTATTCATCAAAATCAAATTTAAACCTCAATATTTATTATGATTTTGTAAAGTTATTTTTCAATGACAGTTTGCCTGCAAGATTTTTAGATAGAGAAGGGTATTTTCCTCATTATGGTATAGGTGTACAAAGTGCCTTCTCTTATTATACAGATGTGGCTTACAATGTACTGTCATTTTTAAAAGACCACCAAATTGATGCAATGTACTATAGAAATACACCTCATGAATTTGTAGAATTCTTTTTAGCAAAGGCTGCTGAATTTTTGAAGTTATCTATTTTTACGTCTGAACAATTAATTTTACCCTGGATTTTTACCTTAAGAAAAGGCATTGATAAAAAAAGAGACTGGATTTTTAAAGATGAACAGTTTGAAGACGAAAGTGAATTGCAAAACCAAATTTCAAATTATGTCAAAAAGCTTAATGGTAACTATGAAGACGCCATGCCTTTGTATGAGAAAAACAGATTGGGTAAAGGTCTTTTTAAGTATTATAATCCTTTTGAAAATCCCTACGAACTTTTAAAGCGTCCTCAGAAGTTTTGGTGTATGACCCGAAACTTTTTTTATTATAAAAAACACAGTAAAGATATAAAATGTAAAGATGTAGATTACTTTTTATTTTTCTTGCATTATCAACCGGAAAGATCCACTTTGCCAGAAGGCTATGGTTTCGAAGATCAATTTTACGCCATCAAAATTTTAAGTAAAATGCTACCTAAAGGAGTTAGATTGGTGGTAAAGGAGCATCCTTCAATGTTTACAAGAGGTTCAGAATTTAAAATAAGGAGTATTTATAATTATGATTCTATAAAGAAATTAGATAATGTTGATCTATGTGCCATGCATATGGACAACTTTCAGCTAATGGATAATGCATTGGCAGTAGCCACCATTACAGGGACTGTTGCCTTGGAAGGATACGTAAGAAAAAAACCAGTTATACTATTTGGCCGTTCAACTTTAAAGGTAAATGGTGCACACCGTTTTTCTACTATAGATAAATTACAAGAGTTCGTTGATGCTGTCGTACTTGGAAAGGTTAAAATTGAAAATGTAATAGCGAACCTAGTTGCCTTATGCAGTAAAGGTTCCTTTTCTGGTCTAGATGATGAAATTCCTATTATAGACTACTACACCAAAAGGAAGTATAAACAAAATGCCCATCTAAAATCACTTACAGAGTTGTTTAATAAAGAGTCTTAATAATGCTAAAACACCTTATTGGCAAAAAAACCAACAGAAAAATAATTGTCTTTGAAAGTGACGATTGGGGCAGTTTTCGGTTTAAAAATAAAAGCATTAGAGACCATTATATGCCTGTGCCTAAAACAGGACAGTGGATGCATTATAATGATTGTTTTGAGTCTTTTGAAGATTTAGTTTGTTTGGAAAAAATACTTAAAAGTGTAAAAGATAAAAACTCCAAGCCAGTTTGTTTTACGTTTTTAATGAATCCTGCAAATCCAGATTTTAGGAAGATAGAAGAATCAAATTTTGAATCTTATTATTTCGAACCTTTTGATGAAACTCTTAAAAAAAGACATGATGGAAATCAAATTCTAGATTGGTACAAATCTTCTTTAAATACTAAACTTATTGAAGTCGGCTTCCATGGCAGAGAACATCTTAATGTAAAATCTTGGATGGAAGACTTAAAGAAAGGAAGTAAGATTACAAGAGAAGGCTTTGAAAATAGAATATGGGGGCAAGCTAAATTACATACCAAAGAAAAAAAATTATCGTACAGGTCTACTTTCAATATAGAAAATGAAAGTGAACTAGTCGGTCTAAAAACAGATATTAAAGATGGCTTAAGTATCATGAATAAAATCTTTGACAAACCAGCGACTTATTTTTTACCTCCAGATGGGCCATATCATTTAAGCCTTAATAAGTACTTAGTAGAGAATGGAATAAAATACATAGGTTTAGCCAAGTTGCACAACAACCCTTTACAGCCCAAATGGCATCAAAAAAAAGCTTTTTGGCTTGGGAAAAAAACAAAAGAAGGACTAAGGGTAATTACACGAAACGTTATGTTTGAGCCTAGCTCGCCAAAACAAGATGATTGGGTAGGTTTTGCTCTACAGCAAATTGAAGTGGCATTTAAATATAGAAATCCTGCAGTCATCAGCACCCATAGAGCAAATTATATGAGTGGTTTAAATCTTGATAATAGGGAGAAGGCTTTGGAGCAATTAAAAGATTTACTTCATCAAATCACAAAAAGATGGCCGGATGTAGAATTTATGACTTCATCTCAATTGGGAGAAACTTTAGGAGCATCTTAATGTTCCATAAAGATTAATTTTAAAATATCGTTTAAAACTGAAAACCTTAATAGTAGAATTCCAAATATCTGGTCATTATCCTGAGTATCTAAAGCATGTGTTAACACAGATAAATAAGGATGATAAAAGTGATGAATTCATTTTTTTTTTAACTCCGTATTTAGAGCAACACCTAACCGCTTTTAAAAACACATCTGTTTATAATTCAATTCATTTTTTTGATAACAGCTTAGCTGCTCAATACGCTAATTTTGCCAACACTAAACAAATGGCAAATTTCATTTTAAAACAGATCTTTAGTATAAGAAAGCAGATTGAGTTTGATCATGTCCTTTTTTTGAATTTAAGTTTAGTCCTTAGAAACCCTAATATTCTCAACCCGTTTAAAAGACTGCCATTTACCTTTTCAGGGATACTAATGAATTCTCCTTATCGCATAAGAGAAAAAAGAAATAATAAAATACTACAAATAAAGCGAGAGTTCCCTTTAAAACTATTGATAAAAAATAAGAATTGCTCAAATATATTTTTACTGAATGATAAAAAAGGAGTAGAATTTTATAAGAAATGGTCTGATAAAATTAGTCCAATTATAGATCCTGTAAGAATAAGCATAGCTTCTGATTTTGATGTTTCTGAATATCACGACATAAAATCTGATATACTAACTTTTACACAAATCGGTAAATTAGGAAAATACAAAGGCACTTTAGATATTTTTGATGCTATTGAAGAAATTGACGCTAAATTATTAGAACAAATTCATTTTCTTTTTATAGGGAAAGTTAATAAAGACATAGAAACTGATATACAAATGCTAAACAAAACCAAGCATAAACAAGTAACTAGTATAAGAAACGAATTTATATCAGATCAAGATTTTTCAGCATATATAGAGCAGAGTAGTGTTATCTTAATCACCAATAAAAATGCAGAGAATTCTAGTGGAATTGTAAACCATTGTTTATTGAATAATAAAGTGGTTGTAGCTCCTAATAAAGGATATTACAAAGAAATATTTAAAGATTATAAAGGTGTAGTTTCTTATGATGATAAATTTTCTTTAAGTAAAGCCATAAGCTTTGCAACTAATAACTTTGATCAATTACAAGTAGATGCAAAAAAATTTGATAATCAAAAATTCATTACTGAAAATTCACAGGATAAATTTGCAAAGGTTTTACTTGATGGAATTGTGTATTCTTGATTTTTAGTTTATTTCAAATTGTTATAAGAAATAAAGAACTAAATTATCTTAGTTTAAGTCTATTCAATAAAAATTATTTAACATATTACAATTTTTTAGAATAATTCTCTTTTTACATTTCAATTAGCATTATTTCAATAGTGCTATATTATAGATCAAATTTAAAATCACTAAGAATTCCAAACTAGCTTGTAAATTAATAGTATCTAGTAAATTATGATAAATAGTATACAAAATATTCTTCAAAAGTTAAACTTTCAACTCAAAAGATATCCTGATTCTGATATCAGAAGAAGATTGAAAATAATTCAAAGCCAAAGTATCAATACCATCTTAGATATCGGAGCAAATACTGGTCAATATGGTATCTACATGAGAAAATACCGCTATGATCAAAAAATTATTTCTTTTGAACCTTTATCGCAAGCTTTTAAAGGACTCCAGTCTGCTGCATTAAAAGATGAGAAATGGGAAGTTTATAATTATGCTTTAGGAAATGAAGATTCGCATGCGACTATAAATGTTGCTAATAATTCAAGTAGCAGTTCAATTTTAGAAATGCTTCCTTTACATCTGAAAAATGCACCACACTCAAAATATATTGCGCAGGAAGCAATTGAAATTAAAAAACTTGACTCAATTTTTCATTCTCTTTATAAAAAAGGGGATAGAGTCATGTTAAAAATCGATACCCAAGGTTTCGAAAAACAAGTTATTGATGGTGCTAAAGAAGCTTTAGAGAATGTACTTATAATACAGCTGGAAATGTCAATTGTACCTTTGTATAAAAATGAAATGTTATTTGTTGATATGATTAACTATTTAAATCAAATAGGATTTAAGTTGTATTCCTTAGAAAATGGTTTTTCAGATGCCAAAAATGGCAGATTACTGCAGGTTGATGGTGTATTTGTTAAAAAAATTGTAAATATTTAATTTCACATTTAAAAAAAAACTGTTAATTTTCCACCGTTAATTACTATACGTTGTCAAAAAATAACAATACAAAAATTTCATCCAAAATTTAATTATGATTTTTAAAAAAATAATAAAAAAAGCTTTGCCAGATTTTATTTGGTCAAAAATCAAGTATGTTAGAAATAGTGAGCGCGTGGAGACGTTAAAATTAAATGCCTTAAATAAAGTAATACTCAACTCTGATAATTTATTATTGAGCGGGAAAATCTCTGTACAAGATATTATTGGTAACAGTGATACTGAAAAGGCATGGCAGTCTTACGAAAAACAAATAAAAGCACTGCGCATTCCAGATTTAACGGGAGGTGTAAACCTTGGAGATAGAAAAGCTATATTTTTTATAATCCATTACTTTAAGCCTCAATCAGTTCTTGAGATAGGAACCCATATCGGTGCCTCTACAGTAAATATTGCTTCTGCATTAAACCATAATCTAACGCATAAACAAATAAAATCAAGTTTCTCTACTTTAGACATAAGGGATGTAAATTGCAAAATTGATAAACCTTGGTTAAAGTTTGGGACCGAAGAATCACCTAAAGAGTTGCTTGAAAGCCTTAATTTAGACTTAACCACAAACTTTATAAATCAGAATTCCTTAGATTATTTAAAGAACGCTAACGAAACTTACGACTTTATATTTTTGGATGGGGACCACTCAGCACAAACGGTATACAAAGAAGTTCCAAAGGCAATTGAAAGACTAAATAAAGGGGGTGTAATTCTTCTACATGATTACTTTTCAGTAGGGAAATCAGCAAATCCAAATAACGATTTTAACAGTGGCCCATATTTAGGGATTCAAAGACACATCAACGAAGGAGCCAATATAATTGTGAAACCATTTGGTGAATTACCTTGGACTACAAAAATGAATTCTAAGATAACAAGCTTGGCTTTGTTGCTTAAAAAACAATAATCCAAACAGAGGTTGCTTTAGAGCAACCTAAAAACAAGTTATAACTTTTAATAGAAAATTTATTTTTACTATTTATAGATAAACAGGCGATCATGTTTATAATAACTTCAAAAAAATAAAATGCGAATCCTTCAAATTAATACAGTATCCAACTCTGGGAGCACGGGCCGTATTGCAGAGGAAATAGGCAACATCCTTATAAAAAATGGACACGAAAGTTATATTGCCTTTGGAAGAGGAGACAGACCAAGCAACTCAAATCTGATAAAAATTGGCACACAAAAGGATATCTACCAACATGGGCTAGCTACTTTGTTATTTGATAAACACGGTTTAGCCTCTAAAAATGCTACGAAAAAGTTTATCCGCAGAATAGAAGAAATTAAACCCGATGCAATCGGTCTGCACAATATTCACGGCTATTACCTCAACTATCCAGTGCTTTTTAAGTTTATCAAAGAAAAAAATATCCCAGTGGTTTGGACATTTCATGATTGTTGGCCATTTACAGGACATTGTTCCTATTTTGAAAGCGTAGGTTGTGAAAAATGGAAAACGCATTGCGAAAAATGTCCTTTGACTGGAAATTATCCAAAAGCCTTAATAGACAGAAGTTATCAAAATTTTGAAGATAAACAAGATGCCTTTTTAGGAGTACAAGATTTAAAAATAATAACCCCCAGTATTTGGTTAGCAGGTTTAGCTAAGCAATCTTTTTTAACGTCTTATCCTGTAGAGGTTATTCACAACGGAGTAGATTTAAAAACCTTTAAGCCCAAAGCCAAAGAGAGTAAAGACGATGACCATATTATACTAGGTGTTGCGAGTACCTGGGACGCTAGAAAAGGACTACAGGATTTTATTGAATTAAGAAAAATATTAGCTTTGGATTCTAAAATTGTACTCATCGGTTTAAGTGATAAACAAATTGAACAGTTACCAAAGGGAATTCAAGGAATTAAACGCACAGAAAATGTAGAAGCCTTAGTAGATTGGTACAACAAGGCAAGCGTCTTTGTAAACCCTACCTATGTTGATAATTTTCCAACTACAAATATTGAAGCTCTAGCCTGTGGTACACCTGTTGTGACTTACAATACAGGAGGTAGCCCTGAAGCCATAGACCATCAAACAGGAGCTGTAGTTGAGACGGGAGATATCAAGGCTTTGTCCGAAGCTGTTTTAACAATGGTCAAAAATGAAGCTACGGTGAAGGCTTGTAGGCAAAGAGCAGTTGAGAAATTTAATAGTAACGACAGATACACAGACTACCTTCGTTTGTATGAAGAAACAATAAACCATGGATAAAAACACTAAAATATACATTGCAGGTCATCGCGGTATGGTAGGTTCTGCTATTTGGCGGGCATTAGAAAGCGAAGGTTATACCCATATCATTGGTAAAACAAGTAGTGAATTAGATTTGAGAGATCAAATACAAGTTCACCAATTTTTTAAAAATGAAAAGCCAAATGTAGTTATAAATGCGGCAGCGAGAGTCGGTGGTATTTTAGCCAACAACAACTATCCTTACAATTTTTTAATGGAGAATCTACAAATTCAGAATAATTTGATAGATGCAGCATTAATATCTGAAGTTGAAAAATTTATATTTCTAGGATCATCTTGTATTTATCCTAAATTAGCAAAACAGCCTTTAAAAGAAGAATACCTTTTAACAGGTCCATTAGAGCCGACTAATGAGTGGTATGCCATTGCGAAAATTGCGGGAGTTAAAGCTTGTCAAGCCATAAGGAAACAATTTGGAAAAGATTTTGTTAGCTTAATGCCAACAAATCTATATGGTCCACATGATAATTTTGATTTACAAACCTCACATGTTTTACCAGCGATGATTCGAAAGTTTCATGATGCAAAAATCAAAGAAGGAAAAACGGGGATGAGTGAGCCTGTCGAACTCTGGGGGACAGGAAATCCAAAAAGAGAATTTTTACATGTAGATGATTTAGCCCAAGCGGTTTGTTATGCTTTAGAAAATCCTCTAGAAGAACATCTTTATAATGTAGGGACAGGCACAGATTTGAGTATTAAAGACTTGGCAGAAAAAATACAAAAAATTGTTGGTCACCAAGGTGAAATTCAATGGGATTCTACTAAGCCAGATGGGACACCACGAAAATTATTGGATGTATCCAAACTGCATCAAGAAGGTTGGCATCATCAAATCAATCTAGATGATGGTATTCAAAGTACATACGATTGGTTTCAAAATCATATTGACACTATTAAGGAAGTTAAGGTAAATAAATAGATGTCAGAAGTTTGAGGGCTTTTAACTTCGAGCCTGTACGCGTTCCTTGGTAGGCAGGCTCGAACTAGCAAAGTCTAAATATTTGTCACCTTGAACTTGTTTCAGGGTCTAAGCTTAAGTTTAATGAAGATGCTGATCCAGCGATAGCTATCGGGACAGCATGACAAAGCGGGTCACTCACCACTCACGACTATTCTCAGTTCATCATTCGTTATTCTGTATTCATTATTATTTATTCAATATTCTTTATTCGGTATTCAATATTCAGTATCCACAA
>Ga0306866_1000708_pt1 | contig 9639 bp, 9 predicted proteins | sample AntRauTorckE5432_FD_190450 | JGI IMG/M metagenome (GOLD analysis project Ga0306866, IMG submission 190450) | Saline lake microbial communities from Rauer Islands, Antarctica - Metagenome Torckler E5 #432 (v2) (version 2) | ecosystem: Environmental > Aquatic > Non-marine Saline and Alkaline >...
GTTATTTATTTGGCAAATTTCGTTGTCAAAATCTCCGTTGCTTTTCAATGTGCCATGTCAGCACATTTCATACGCTACTCGATTTTTCCTAGAACTTTACTCAAATAAATAACTTCTGAGTTAAATTTTACATATAATTTTCCGTTACTTACTCTAAACATCAATTTAGTGCGTCTCGAAAAAATACTCAACTTTTCCTCGAACTTTGCTTATATTTTTACTTTTATATAAAGTTGAAAGCAGGGTTTATCTTCAAAAGCCTTTACTTGAATAAATAACTTCTGAGTTAAATTTTACATATAATTTTTCGTTGTCTACTTTTTTTTAGTTTACCTTTCTATTTCTTTAAAATTTCTTTTAATCCATCGATATCTTTTATTTGAAATAAGCCCTCTCTAAGTTTTTTGGCACCTGGAAAGTCTTTGAAATACCAGCCTAAATGTTTACGGAAGGCTGTTAAATTTTTCGTGTGGTGAAATTTTTGAAAAAGTTCAGCGTGCTCAAGAACTGTTTTTTTTATTTCTTCAAGGTCTGGTTTTTGATATTTTCCAGTTTTCAAAAAATCCTTTATTTGCTTAAAAATCCAAGGATTTCCAAGACAACCTCTGGCAATAGATAAATCCGAAACCCCAGTTTTTTCTAGGGTTTCTAGGGCTTTTTCGGGTGAAAAAATTCCTCCGTTAGCGACCACTTTTTTTTCAGGAAATTCTTTTTTTATTGTTTTTATTTTTTCAAAATCTATTTCTCCGGAAAAACCTTTTTCATAAGTTCTGCCATGAACAATAACTTTTTCCCAATTTAAATTAGCAATTTTTTTTAAAAAACCAATAGCTTCAGTGGTGTTGATACCCGATCTGATTTTAATAGAAACTGGCAATTGGGTGTTTTTAATGACTGCCTGGATTATTTTTTTGGCTAAAATTGGTTTTTTCATCAAAAAACAACCGCTTGATTGTTTGTAGATCTTTTTGGCGGGGCAGCCGAAGTTTATGTTAATTTCCTTTGGTGGCCTAAAACTAAAAATTTGGCGTATTTCCTCGTCAGATTTTTTGCTACTCACTCGAAGTACCAAATTAGTGCGTTTCTTTCGTTGCTCAAATCTTCCTTGAACTCCACTCATATTTTTAATTTTAGCTGGGTTTGGGGAGTTTTTATTCGAAAGGGAGGAGATTATTTGAGTGGCTTTGGCGAAATGTTCTGGATTGTTACCGAAAAGTTGGATAGCTAAAGGAGCTTCTTCTTTGATTGATTGAGCTAGTAACAAACTCTTGTCGTTTTTTCCATAAAATAAGCCAGTGGCGCTTATCATTTCTGAATAAACGATATCAGCTCCGTGTTTTTTGCAAATCAAGCGAAAGGGCAAATCGGTGATTCCAGCCATGGGAGCAAGGGAGAGAGTTATTTTTTTTGACATTTTCATTAAACTTTGTTTATATCATATCCATCAGCCACATCCTCAACTTTATAACCTTGCATTTCAATTTTTTTTCTTAAGGCGTCGGCTTTGACAAAGTCTTTTTCTTTTTTGGCTAAAACTCTTTCTTCAGCCAAAGCAGTTATATTTTTTGGGATCTGGTTTTTATTTTCATCATCAATCTTGAGACCTAAGACCATTTTTATTTTTTCCAAATTAATTTTTACAAGTTTTTTATTGGCGGTGTTTAGCCATTTTTTATCCATTTCTTTGTTGGTTTCAGAAATCATTTCAAAGAGATAGGCCAAGGCTTGAGGTGAATTAATGTCATCATTCATAGCTTGGTTGAATTTATTCCAGTAATCATTAGGATCAATTGAAGATTTTGATTCTTGAGAGGCTTGATATTTTTCTATTCTGGATTGAAATCTAGAAATTTTATCAAAATTAGTTTTCGATTGTTCTAAAGCCTTCCAAGTAAAATTTAAATTGGAGCGGTAATGACTGCTAAGTGTCGTTAGACGAAAATCCATTGCTGAAAAATTTTTATCTAAAATATCTTGCAAGGTGTAGAAATTGCCTTTGGATTTTGACATTTTTTGATTGTCAACCAACAGGAAGCGAACATGAAGCCAAAAATTAGAGAAATTTTTTCCAGTGCAACCTTCAGATTGGGCAATTTCGTTTTCATGGTGAGGAAAAATGTGATCTTCGCCACCAGTATGAATATCCATAGTTTCTCCAAGATATTCCATAGACATAGCACTACATTCAATATGCCAACCTGGATAGCCCAAAGACCAAGGGCTTTCCCATTTTAGAAGGTGTTCTTTGGGAGCTTTGAGCCACAAAGCAAAATCAAAAGCATGTTTTTTGTCTGGATGTTCTTCTAGGCGAGCATTTTCTTTTAATTCTGAAAGTTTTTTCTTGGATAATTTTCCATAGTTTTCAAATTTGGTTACATCATAAAAAACGTTACCATTCTTTTCGTAAGCTAAACCTTTTTCCATTAAAATTTCAATCATTGCAATGATTTGAGGAATATGAGCGGTGGCTTTAGGAAAGAAGTGAGCTTTTTTGAAATTCAATTTTTCCAGATCTTCAAAAAATTTTTCAGTATAAAAATCGGCAATATCTTGAGGAGTTTTTCTCTCTCTTTTGGAGGCTTTCAGCATTTTGTCTTCACCGCTGTCAGCTTGATTTAAGTCATCAGCGGTCAAATGACCAACATCAGTGATATTCATAATTTGACGAACTTCAAAGCCAATATTTTCCAAATGGCGTCTTAGTGTATCGGCAAAAATGAAAGCCCTCAGGTTTCCAATATGAGCAAAATTATAAACAGTGGGACCACAGTTATACATTTTGACTTTGCCAGTTTCAATTGGCTTAAATTCTTCTTTTTTCTGAGATAAGGTGTTGTAAAGTTTTAACATTGATTTAAGATTATTTTTAAACCTCGAATTTTCTAAAAGATTATAACATTTTTTTAATTTTTTAACAAAACTCTTGACAAAAATTAAATGTTTATTAAAATATAATTAGCAGTCGTTACAGGAGAGTGCTAAATACTTTTTAAAGACTATGCTAACAGCAAGACAAGATGAAATTTTAAAGATTATAGTTCAGGAATATTCAGATGTTGCGTTGCCAATCGGTAGTAATCTATTACAAAAAAAATATAATTTAAATTATTCATCGGCGACTCTAAGAGGGGAGATGGCAAAATTAGAAGATTTAGGATTTTTGGTTCAACCTCATATATCTTCAGGAAGAATTCCAAGTGACAGAGGTTACAGATATTTTATAGATAATTTATTATCAAGAAAAACGACTGATTTGAATTATCAAAAAAGATTAGAATTAGAACTTTTAAAGCTTAAAACAAAAAACGCTAGATTAGAGAGAACTACGGCTAAACTCCTGGCTTCAATGTCAGATTGTTTGGCCATTACAGGAATAATCGATAAAAAAGAATTTTTTGATTTTGGAATGCATAATTTGTTGGATGATCCAGAATTAAAAAATAATGATGGTTTATCAAAGTTAATTTTGGCCTTGGATTTAATAGATGAAAATTTGGATAAAATTTTAGTAAAAATTAAAGATGGTGAAACCAAGATTTTCATTGGAGAGGAAAATCCAATTAGAGAAGTTAAGAATTGTTCAATGATTGTTTCTCCTTATAAAAGAGATGACGGAGAACAGGGATTGCTAGCAATAATTGGTCCGAAGAGAATGAAATATGAGAAGAATAAGAGTCTAATTGATTTTGTTAAAAAGTTTTTAGGAAAAGGTGGAGGAAGTTTGGTAATTTTACTTTCATTTAATAGTATATTTTAAATAATTTATAAAAATAAAAAATGGTTAAAGAAGATAATGAAATAGATTTTGCAAAAAGTATTTTAACAGTGAAAGCAGTGGTTTTGAGGGACGATGGGAAAATTTTGCTATTAAAAAGATCAAAAGGAAAGTTTAATCCGAAAAAATGGGATTTGCCTGGAGGAACTTTAGAAAAAGGAGAGACTTTAAAAGAAGCTCTTTTGAGAGAAATTGAAGAGGAAACTGGCTTGGAAGTTGAAATGGGAGAAATTATTGGAACTGCTGAGTTTTCCAAGGAATCTAAAAATTTTGATGAAGAAAAGAGAGGTTTGAGATATTTGACTTATTATTCTGGAGATTCTGAAATTAAACTAAGTGGGGAACATCAAGCTCACAAGTGGTTGTCTTTTGATGAAGCTTTAGAAGAACTTTCGACTAAAGATGGATTCGAAAATGAAAAAAGACAAGTTGTTTTGAAAGCTCAGAAAATTTTAGAAATGAAAGAAGCTTTAAATGGATGGAGAAGAGCTTTGGCTGATTTGGAAAATTATAAAAAGAGATCTGCCAAAGAAAATGAAGATTTCAAAAGATATTGTTTGGAGGATTATGTTTTGGGTATATTGCCGGTTTTAGATAATTTTGAATTAGCCTTAAAACATGTTCCGGAAAAAGAAGCAAATAACAATTGGATAATAGGAATTTTGCATATTAAGAAACAATTGGAAGATTTTTTAAATCAAAATGGCGTAGAAGAAATTGAAACCAAGGCTGGAGATGAGCTGGATGAAAATATTCATGAAGTGCTAGCAAGAGATGAAGATGAAAACGAAGAGGATTTAACAAAAAATCCAAAAATCAAAGAGGTTGTAAAAAGAGGTTATAGGATTGGAGAGAGAATTATTAGACCAGTTGTAGTGAAAATTTAGAAAATTTATAAAAATAATAATTAAAATCGAATGTTATTGAAAAAATTTTCAATAACAGGAGACACAAAAAGATGAACAGAAATTTAATGTCGCTTGATCCATTCGATGAAGTCGATCAAGCTTGGGATGATGATTTTTTAACCACTGGAGCCAGAGTCGATTTAGATGTTTATCAAGATCAAAGTAATGTTATTGTTGAGACTGAAATTCCAGGAGTTAAACCAGAAGAAGTAAATATCACTGTAGAAAATGATATTTTGACTATTAGCGGTAATAAACAAGATAAAAAAGAAGTCAAAAGAGAAGACTATTACCGAAAAGAAATGCGATCCGGATCTTTTTCTCGATCAGTTATGTTGCCAATGCAAGTCAAAAACGATCAAGCTAAGGCAAGGTTTAAGGATGGAGTTTTGAAAATTACTCTTCCGAAGGCTGATGAGACTAAGTCCAGGAAGATAAAGATAGAAGCAAGTAAGTAAAAGAGTATAGCGGGAACTACGCGTTTGGTTTTTATCGTCACGTAGTTCCAGTTTTTAAAATAGTAAGTAAATATTAATTATAATCATGGGACTTGCGGGTTTGAGTGCAGTTCGAGGAGAGCTTGAGTAGCGTATGAGATGTATTTAACTGGTACATCAAAAAGCAACGAAAAGCTCAACAAAGAAATACGCCAAACACGAAAGTCTTAACTTAAATTTATGGCAAAAGTATTAGGAATAGACTTAGGTACAACCAATTCTGCTATGGCAATAGTAGAAGGTGGAAAGCCTGAGATTTTAGAAAACAAAGAAGGAAATAGAACAACTCCTTCGATAGTAGCGGTTAACAAAAATGGAGAAAGACTTGTTGGTCTTTTGGCCAAAAGACAAGCTGTTACTAATGCAGAAAACACTATTTTTTCTGCTAAAAGATTAATTGGAAGAAAATTTTCCGATGAACAAGTCCAAGCAGCAAGCAAAAATTTACCTTTTAAAATTAAAGCAGGTAAAAGTGGCGAGGTGAACATCGTAATGAAAGATAAAGATTATCGTCCAGCTGAAATTTCAGCGATGATTTTACAAAAATTAAAAGCTGATGCTGAAGATAAGTTGGGAGAAAAAATTGAAGAAGCAGTGATCACAGTTCCTGCTTATTTCGATGATTCTCAAAGAAAAGCCACCAAAGATGCAGGAGAAATTGCTGGACTAAAAGTCTTGAGAATTATCAATGAACCAACTGCGGCTGCTTTGGCTTATGGTTTTAATAAAAAGAAAGATGAGAAAATTGCTGTTTATGACTTGGGAGGGGGAACTTTTGATGTTTCTATTTTGGAAGTTGGGGAAGACACTGTGGAAGTTAAATCTACTAACGGGGACACCTATTTAGGTGGAGATGATTTTGATCAAAAAATAATTGATTGGATTTTAGAGGAATTTAAAAAACAAGAAGGAGTTGATTTGTCAAAAGACAGTTTGGCTTTGCAAAGAATTAAGGAGTCTGCCGAAAAAGCTAAAATTGAACTTTCTACTTCTCAAGAAACTGAAATAAACCAACCTTTCATTACTTCTGGAGAAGATGGACCAAAACATTTAGTAATGACTTTGAAAAGATCAAAACTAGAGGAATTGGCTAGTGATTTGGTTGATAAAACTTTAAAGCCATGCGAAAAAGCTTTGAAAGATGCTGGTTTAAAAGCTAGTGACATTAGCGAGATTATTCTAGTTGGAGGACAAACCAGAATGCCTTTGGTTAAAAGCAAAGTGGAACAATTCTTTGGCAAAAAACCAAATGCTACTGTTAATCCAGACGAAGTTGTTGCAGCTGGAGCAGCTATTCAAGGCGGAGTTTTGCAAGGAGACGTGAAAGATGTTTTGTTGCTAGACGTTACTCCTTTGACTTTGGGAATTGAAACTATGGGTGGAGTCAGGACTCCTTTGATTGAAAGAAATTCAACTGTGCCTACTAGTAAATCACAAATTTTCTCTACCGCAGCGGATAATCAAACTTCAGTGGATATTCATGTTTTGCAAGGAGAAAGAGAAATGGCAGCTGATAATAAATCTTTAGGAAGATTTATTCTAGATGGCATTCCACCTTCACCAAGAGGAGTTCCTCAAATTGAAGTTAAATTTGACTTGGATGCCAATGGAATTTTGAAAGTGAGTGCTACTGACAAAGCTACTGGCAAAGAACAATCTATTAGAATTGAAGCTTCTTCTGGTCTTTCGGACGAAGAAATAGAAAAAATGAAGAAAGACGCTGAAAAACATGCCGATGAAGATAAAAAGAAAAAAGAAGTAGTGGAAGTTAAAAATACTGCTGATACTTTAATTTTCACCACTGAAAAAGCCTTGAAGGATGCTGGAGAAAAAGTTTCCGCTGACAAGAAAAAACCAGTGGAAGAAAAAATTGAAGCTTTGAAAAAGGTTAAGGACGGAGATGATATGGAAGCGATTAAAAAAGCTAACGAAGAACTTTCTCAAGAAGCTCAAAAAATTGGTCAAGAATTATATCAAGCTGCTCAAAAAGAGCAACAGGCGGATCAAGATTCTCAGCAAAATAAAGACGGAGATGAAAAAAAGAACGATGAACCAGAAGTAAAAGACGCTGAAGTTGAGGAAAATAAAAAAGAAGAAGAGAAGAAATAGATTTCTTAACTGAAATTAAAAAATAAAAGCGGATTTGAAACCCGCTTTTATTTTTATTAATAAATCTTGTGAAAAATAAACCTATACAAAAAATAAAAAAGTGTTAAAATTAAAGGAGGAAATTTAAAAATTAAATAATAATTTATCAGAGAATAAAATGATTTTATTCAGTGATAAATTTTCAAAAAAATGAATGTAATTTTGATCTCAATTTTGGTTTTAGTGGTGGTGATTGTTTTATGGGGAGTGCTTTTATTTAATGGTTTGATTAAACTTAGAAATAGAGTGGAAGAAGCTTGGTCGGATATTGATGTGCAATTAAAAAGAAGATATGATTTGATCCCAAACTTGATTGAAACTGTCAAGGGTTATGCAAAACATGAAAAAGAGGTTTTGGAAAGTGTGACTGAAGCCAGAACTCGAGCGATGGGCGCAAGCGATACTAAAGATCAAGTGGAAGCAGAGAATATGCTATCTGACACATTGAAATCCTTGTTTGCTGTTTCTGAAAACTATCCAGACTTGAAAGCTAATCAAAATTTCTTAGAATTGCAGAAAGAACTTTCTGATACTGAAAATAAAATCCAGGCCTCTAGAAGATTTTATAACGGAAATGTCAGAGATTTTAATACAAAAATTCAAACTTTTCCTAACAATATGATTGCTGGTACTTTAAGTTTTAGCCAAAAGGAATTTTTTGAAGCAGAAGAAGGAGAGAAGGAAAATATTAAAGTTAAATTTTAATTCAACTTTAAGGACGCAAGATGCAAGAGACTTGTCTGCGAGTAGACTGGTGACATTTTTCTTGTATATTATGAATAATTTTTAATTATGAAATCTTGACTTTATACAACAATAAAGATCACAATATTCGTTTGACCTGGGTTTATTTATTTGGTTTTTTAATCTTTGTAATCTTAGTCGGGTGGATTTTTTCTCAAGCTTTAGGGAACTCAGCCATTTTATACGGAGCAGTAATTTTTGCTTTTATAATGAACTTTATCAGTTATTGGTGGAGTGATAAAATTGTTTTGAAGATGAGCGGAGCTAAAGAAATTGGTAGAGACAACAACAGAGACATCTACAATTTAGTAGAAAATCTTTGTATAACAGCTGGTTTACCAGTTCCAAAGATTTACATAATTGAAGATCCTTCGCCTAATGCTTTTGCTACTGGCAGAAATCCAGAACATGCGGTGATTGCTTTAACTACAGGTTTAATTGAAATTTTAGAAAAAAATGAAATTGAAGGAGTGATTGCTCATGAACTTTCACATATCGGTAATCGGGATATTCTCTTAGGGACGGTGGTGACAGTGCTTGTTGGTTTCATTGCAATTTTAGCGGATTTGTTTATAAGAATAAGTTTTTTTGGAGGAGCCAGAGGGGGCGATGGGGACGATAAAAAAGTGCAATTGATATTTACTTTAATAGCTATAGTTTTGGCAATTTTAGCGCCCATCGGAGCGATTTTAATGCAAATGGCAATTTCTAGGAAAAGAGAATATTTGGCTGATGCTGATGGAGCGTTGCTTACTCGTTATCCTGAGGGTTTGGCAGGGGCTTTAGAAAAATTATCTCAATCTTCAGCAAAACTTAAAAAAACCAACAAATCAATGGCTCATATGTATATAGTAAATCCTTTAAAAGGCAAAAAAGCTAAAGGTTTTTTAACTAGAATATTTATGACACATCCGCCAATTGAAGAAAGAATTGCTAAACTAAGAAAAACAGATAAAAACTGAACTAACCTTTAAATATAAATAATAATTAAATCAAAAAAATGGCTACAAAAAAAGAAGATATAAAAAAAACTTCACCAAAAAATAAAGTCCAAAAGAAAGGTGATAAAATAACTAAAAATATTGAAGAAGAAAAAACTTTAGCGATATTTTGTTATTTGTCGATTTTACTCATAATTCCGTTACTTTTAAAACCTAAAAGTAAATTTATTAGATTTCATGCTAAACAAGGGATTGTTCTAACTATTGGTTGGTTTGTCGGATTGCTACTTTATGCATTTTTTGGCTTAGGCTTTTTGGTCCATATTGCGATTTTAGTTTTGTCAATTATTGGGATTATGAATGTTTTAGAAGGAAGAGAAAAAGATTTACCAATTGTTGGTGATTTGGCCAAGAAATTTAATTTTTAGAGGATCAAGGGATTGTTTTTAAATACTCCCATTCAGGGACTGTTTCCGAACATTCTTTTTACTGTAAAATTATAATTTTGGTTAAATTTTACAAAAATAAGAAAATAAAAATAAAATATTTTCAATTTGCAATGACATTTTGAAAAAAAATAATTTATGCGAAGAACAAAAATAATAGCTACAATTGGTCCAGCTTCA
>Ga0306866_1000714_pt1 | contig 9600 bp, 9 predicted proteins | sample AntRauTorckE5432_FD_190450 | JGI IMG/M metagenome (GOLD analysis project Ga0306866, IMG submission 190450) | Saline lake microbial communities from Rauer Islands, Antarctica - Metagenome Torckler E5 #432 (v2) (version 2) | ecosystem: Environmental > Aquatic > Non-marine Saline and Alkaline >...
CATCTAGGTTCTTAACGGCGCTTAGTAGTGTTTTTTGTTTCGATTCATCAGCATCGTCCATTTCGTTGGCCAATACCTGTTTTTTGATGTTCGTATATGTACTCACCAGTCTGGACAACAGTCGATCTACTTGGTAGATCAGTTCGTGGTCTTCAGTATCTTGGTAGTATTCCTCAAAAAGAAGTAGCAGCATTTTACCATATTCTGTCTCTGTTGGCGAGACCCCTGGGTGTTGTTGCAAAAATCCCGCTGTTGCGCGGGCGGGCTCAGAAAACATATCTAGCGGCAAATTGCCTAGTTTCTTGGCAACATCTTTGTTCTTCATACTTATTGCGAGGAGGTGCTGTTCGCGCACCCTCTGTTCTCGGTCAACTGCTTTATCGTCTGGCGAATTAACTCGTTTGAGACGCTTTTTTACCAGAGGCTGAGTGGCAAGCTTATCCTTCACGGTCTCTATACTGCTACCAGTTTTTTGAGCAACTACCTGCGCATAATGCTCTTGTTCGACTGAATCTTTCAGCATGCGGATTATTCCGAATATTTTAGTCGTAAACTGTCTCTTTCCCTGCGCAGATGCTAAGTCTATGTCTCCGGCTATCCGGTCAATTAGCCAATCTACCATGTATTGATGAGATTCAATTGCTGTGTGCCACGCTTTCACGTCTTCTTTGATAAGTTCGTCAGGATCTTTGCCCTTCGGAATCCGCACAATACTCATTTCTATACCCAGCTCTTGGGCCAGAGGAATTGCCCGCTCAGCTGCATCCTGGCCAGCTCTATCGTCATCAAATGCCACCCGCACATCCCCGGTAAACCGTTGTAAAGACTTCAGATGATAGGTAGTCAGTGCGGTCCCGGCACTGGCGACGACTTGTGCAACACCTGCCTGGTGACTTGCAACCACGTCCAGGTTGCCTTCGACTACCACCACATAGCCGCTCTTGCGGATTGCTTCTTTAGCCTGTGACAAGCCAAATACTTGGCGGCCTTTGTCATACAACTGTGTAGCTGGCGTATTAATATATTTAGGAGATTCTTTGTTGTCTACCAACTGACGTGCAGTAAACCCAACTGGCCTGCCCTGCGGATCAAGAAGCGGTATCATTATCCGTCCGCGAAACATATCATAGCGGCGACCGTCGCGCTGGCCACTCAGCCCGGCCTTCTGCAGTTCGCCGATGTCGTAGCCTTTGATTATTAAATGGCTTGTTAACGCATCGCCTTTCAGCGGTGAATAGCCAAACCTGAAGTCTAAAATTGTTTGTTTTTCGTAGGCTCGCTTTTCCCGCAAGTATTTCAATGCTGGTGTGTGTTTCAGCAGTTCTTTTTGATAGTACGTGACAGCGTCTTCAACGGCTGCAAATTGCCGCTCTTTTGCTTTTGCAGCTGCAGCTGAACTTCCACTAGATTTACTCGTTTGATATTGTGATAAATCTACGCCAGCCTTGCGGGCCAGCATATCAAGTGACCCCTTAAAATCGACACCTTCTACTTCCTGTATGAAGCTAAACATGTCTCCACCTTTGCCGCTGCTAAAATCATGCCAAATTTGCTTTTCTGGACTCACCATAAAGCTTGGAGATTTCTCTGACGTGAACGGGCTGAGTCCTTTGAAGTTACGGCCTGAACGTTTCAGCTCAACGTATTCTGAAACAACATCTTCTATGTTGAGTTTGGCTTTTATATCTGCTACTGCGTCCATAGCATATAGTATCTCTTATTTAAGCCTGGGTAGCTAGTATAAGCGTTATGGTTTATTATAAGAGTCATGCAGCCAAACAATAAAAATTCATATGATTTCATATTTAATGCTCCTCCAGCCAAAAAGGGACCTAACCTTGGTGGGCCACAAAAGATACTTGCAATTGTTGGGCTTTTTGCAGTGGTCATTGTTATTGTTATTGTTTTATTTTCCGTTGTTTTTTCTGGTGGATCTGGCGGAAGAGAGAAATTAGTCAGCGTATCGGCGCACCAGATAGAGTTGCTACGGGTACTTGATATTGGTATAGATGACACTAGTGATAGAAGCTTGAAACAACGCTTCCAGACCCTATCTACATCAGTCACAACTGATTCGGCAGAAGTTACAAGCCTAATTGCTGCCCGGGGCTTCGAAGTAACGCGACTAGAGCTAAACGTTCAAAAAGACAGCACTGTGGATGCCGACCTACAAGAAGCGCTAGAAAGAAATGACCTTGATCCGGCGTTTGAATCAGCCGTATCCAGCGCGGCGACTGACTACCTCGCTTCCCTAGAAAGCGCGCTTGCAACGGCGTCAACAGCAACTGAAAGGGATCTGCTGCAGACCGCAATTAGTAACGTAAGAATAATTGCTCAGTAGTCATTGTCCTTTTAATTGAATATTGGACTGTCAGCACCAGTTAGAGTCACAAGGTTATAACTATGCAGTAGTAAAGATTTGATATCTTCATCTGGAACTTGGCCAGTGAGTAATATTGTATTCCAGTGTTTTTTATTCAAGTGATACCCTTCTAGCACCGTTTCGAACTTGTCACGTAATATCACCGCTAGATTAGGGTCGCATTTCAGACTAATTTGCAGGGGCTCTTTATTTTCAGGAACCAGAGCGAACATTTTTTCATCATCACCAACAGGCACCTTATAGACGGCAACGTCTTCACCAAACGGATAATCCAGTTTGGCGTTAGGCATCTCCATGATTAAATCTTCGAGTTCTTTTCTATCCATTTAATTTTTTGCCCTCATTTTTAAACCATTCTAAATAGTATTGTAGCTCTGCAATAGACGCTTGAATGTCTTCAAAGGCGCGGTGAACTTCCGGTTTTTCGAAAGTGACGCCATACATGGTCTCCATGACAACTTTCCAGCTAGTTACATCTAGCATACGGTAGTGTAGTCGTAGCTCTAATTCTGGCATCCATTGTTTGATAAAAGCTCGGTCAGACTGAATAGAATTCCCTGCTAACACTGCCGGTTCGCCTTTGAAATGTTCGTCAACAAACTCTACAAGCTCTTTCTCAACCTCAGCAAGTGACTTAGACTCACTAAGTCCTGTGAGAAACGCGTCGCGGTTTTCTGGAAAATCTTTCCACCATTCATTTTCTTGCATACGATTTATAACAAGTTGTTTTTTGTAGCCAATTGTCGATTCGTAGCTGGCCAGTGTCTCTAGGTTGATGTCTGACACCTCGCCGGCAACTTCAAGAATCACGTCTTTTTCTGGAACAAGTCCAGTCATCTCTAGATCAACCCAGAGATATTTAGTAGGAGTAAATTTCTTCTTCATTTCATACCAAGTATATCAGCAAGCTGTGTTTTGCGGCTACTGACCAAGTTTCTGTAGCGTGTTTGTCCAGTCTGCGCGTTTTTCGATAGCCCTTTGCAGCTCATTTGATGCTAATTGTGTGAGCTGGCGGTAGCCGCCAGAACTTCCAACGATATCAAATTCGTACGCTAAATTCACTTTTTGCAGATTGCTAGTTTTTGCCCGGGTAAGGCAGTCATCTTTGAATAGTTCTGGCTTACATAATTCAGCTAATATCGTCCAATCTAATATGTTCTGGTCTAGTTCACCACTCACAGAAACATCAAGACTCAATCCACGATTTGTTTCGTCATCTAGCTGATCAAATATGAAGTTCCCAGTTGAATACACGATTAATTTATCTTTATAGACATATGTTTCTTGCACCCAATGAGGTGAATTACCAACTACAAATTCTGCTCCAGCGTCTATCAAGGCCCTACCGACTTCTTGTTGACGCGCATCAGAACTTGCCTGGTATTCTGCGCCAACTTGCATTAGCCCAATAACCGGCATTATGCCTGCATACTCAGAAATAATGTCAAAATCACTCGCGATAGGTGGCTTTTCAAAGTGATGAAAGGCGCACAGTGCAACCGGTAACTCTGCTTTACGTGGCCCATCGTTGTTCTGGTCGATAGTCACTGTCATTGCAGTGACTTCGCAGGCATCAGCAGATTCTCTAGGGTCCCAGTGCCCCACTGACTGCAGTCCACCCTCAATGATGCTTTCGCGGGACTCAGTAAACCCTGCATCGCCCTGGTCTCTGGTATGGTTATTAGCAATATTTGCGACAGTAAAATATTTACTCATTTCTGGAAATACAGTTGGGGGACAGTTAAACACCGTGTTTTGAACCTGGGTTCGATAGGGAATGTCATTAGTCGTTACCGGACACTCCATATCAATTATCCATTCGTCATACTGCTCTGGGTTGAACGTATTGAACTGGCTAAATACCTGTGCCCATTCAACCTCACCGCTAGGCATTCGGGCTTCATTTTCAACGGCACGGGCCGTTACTACAGTGCCACTAAACAAAATCCTGCTACTAAGCTCGCCGCCTACAACTGGAATAGTTTCAACAGGCGCGCTCTCAATTAGGCTTCCAGTAATGACAGGTTCATCATTAATCAGAACTAACCGAAGAGTGAGCAATACTGCCGCAGCAACAGTGAACGCGACTACACCCCATCCAACAATCTTCCACAATTTACGCTTTCCTGATTGCTGCGTTAGCTTATTCCCATCCATATCGCGTCACTCTCTATCCGTGACTGGGTTAAACCCAAGTGACGCAGAATTTATACAAAAATGTGTGCCCGATGGAGCGTCGTCGGCTTCGAACACATGCCCCATGTGCGCGCTGCAGTTTGCACAATTAATTTCGGTTCTTTTCATGAACAATGAATTATCGTCAACGTATTCAATAGCATCCTCTACTGCAGTATCAAAACTGGGCCAACCAATCAATCCCGGCGTTGTAGAGTCATATTTGTCATCACTTCTGAACAATACCGCATCGCAGTTGGCGCACGTATAGTCACCGTCTTCATTGTGATTTAGAAATTTTCCTGAACCGGGCGCTTCAGTACCTTTTTCAAAAAGGACTTTTTTCTGTTCGTTGGTTAAATCTGGATTTATCTGATTCATTTTGCAACTTTAGCTTTTCTTCTTGTCTAGTTTATCTAGCCCTGCTTTATGGACAATAGCGTATATTACAAAAGCCGTCGCCATCAACGTGATGACTGAACTAATAATTGCACCCCAACTGAATACCAGATCCTCACCGCCACGTGATAATCCAGTATTCCACGTTTGTGAATCTAAATCACCTCCGCCTACAATAAACCCTACTATCGGATCTATAAATCCTGTCACGATTGTTTTTACAGTTGCACCCGCTGCAGTACCAATTGCTAGTCCGACTGCCAGACCAACAACGCCAGCTTCTCGCACAAAACTACCAAACTCACTTACAAATTTACTCATACGTCTCCTAATTTATAACCGAATCGTAACTCAGAACTTATTTTTTGTGCAAGTACTAATTGTTCATTATAGGCGATAGTCATACGGAAACAATTCGTTCTACGGCATTCATATAGGCAGCCGTTTTCATATTGATATTACTTGAACGTGATCGCTGCAACATATCACGCGTGGCGGGTAGCAATATGTCCTTCAGTTTTGCGTGTACGACACCTTCGGTCCATGACTCATTATCTATGTTCTGTTGCCATTCCAGGTAGCTTACAATTACACCACCAGCATTAGCAACGACATCTGGAATGACTTGTACGCCGCGTTTTTCTAAAGCTTTAATTGCACCAAAATTTACCGGTCCATTAGCCAGTTCTAATATGAAATCTGCTGCAACCGCGTGGTTGTTCTCTTCTGTTACAACTCCCTCTAGTGCTGCAAGTACTAATACGTCACATTCGGTCGAAATAATTGAGTCTGATGAACGCACTTTAACATTATCGTCTTCGTAATCAACTAGTCTGCCTCCACCCTCTTTGAGTGCCAAAAATGACCTGGGCTCAAGCCCGTCGGGATTGATGATAGTTGCGGATGAATCACTGACTGCTATGAATTTCCAGTTTGGACGCTCTTTCATGATAGTTCGCACAAAATACTCACCGACATTACCGAGTCCCTGCACTGCAATCGTTAATTCTTCATCACCACGGCCAAGTTGTTCAATTATTTCATTGAATACCAAAAATCCACCTCGGCCCGTTGCGGCCGTTCGGCCTTCACTACCGCCGTTAGCGATACTCTTACCAGTAAAGCTGGCTCTCGTTGTGTCGCCGGTTAATTGAGAATATTCGTCTACCATCCAGTCGATAATCTGCGCATTAGTATTCACATCTGGCGCCGGAACGTCAGTATGCGGCCCAATGTGGTCAACTAGCCCACGAACATATTTACGTGATAATTCTTCTATTTGAGTCTTATCCAGTTTTTTTGGGTTTACCACAACACCCCCCTTGCCGCCGCCAAGCGGTATATCGACCGCGGCACATTTGATAGACATAAGCGATGCTAATGCTTTTACTTCATCCAGGTCTACGTCTGGGTGAAATCGAATCCCGCCTTTGTACGGACCGCGCTTGCTGCTATGTTGCATGCGGAATGCCTTATATTCTTCGCCATTATCCATTGTAATTGTAAATGTGTGTTCTTTTTCTACCGACAAAAGACTCTCTGTTTGCTCGTAAGATAATTTGAGCTTCTTTCCGGCTTGCCGAATGGTCTCTTGAGCAGTTTTAAGCATAAATCTCTTTCAGTTTTAGTAAACGATTAATTAGACCAACTATACAGTGTACCTGCTGGTCAATTTGTAAGATTTATTGCACCGACTCCAATGAGTCTTACTCAGACGATGGCTGCAGGTTTGACGTGTCAGTTTTACTCGCTAAGAAATCGTCAGCTCGATAGCCAATGATACGCCTTCGTTCTTCAGGCATTTTTTCTAACATGCTCACCATCATGCTCATGCGTGGGTTTTTACGGAATCTTTCTTTATTTGTTTCGATAAAGCGCCAGTACAGTCCGTCCCAGACATTGCACCACTCCCCTTTTTCGTATCGACTCATCTTCAGTATGTAATTACTGCTGCTCACATACGGCTTTGTGACCATAGAACCGCCATCTGCGTATTGACTCATCCCGTATACGTTCGGCACCATTACCCAGTCATATGCGTCAATGTACATTTCCATAAACCACCTGTAGACATCATCGGGGTGAATTTCGCAAAGGAACATAATATTACCTATTACCATTAATCGCTCAATATGGTGAGCGTAGCTACGAGCTTTGGTTTTATTGATAACATCGTCGACCGGAGGAATTCCAGTGGTACCACTATACCAATCATTTGTCAGGCGACGTTGATGATTAAACACATTCCCCGTGCGCATTTGTACATGCTGCTTCAAATACATGCCACGTATATATTCGCGCCATCCTAATACCTGGCGAATGAAGCCCTCCAGGCTAGCCAGAGGCACGGCCTTGTGTTCATTACGCTCCAAAGCTCTTTGCACAACTTCCTGTGGGCTAAGCAGACCTGCATTGATAACTGGCGATAGCGCGCTGTGGTAGACCCACGGGGCACTACCGTCTATTGCATCTTCGTACGGACCGAAATTGTCTAATCGATTTTTAAGGAATTCATCTAACCAGTCTCTGGCTTCTTTATGGTTGGTCGGCCACGGAAAATCTTCAACGCTACCAGGATTGTCAGAAAAGTGCTTATCAACATATTTTTTGGCTTCAGTGACGTATTCATTAGAGCCATATACCTGAAAACTTGGCAGTTTGTGATTTTTTGGTAGCCGTTTTCGATTTTCTGTGTCATAGCTCAATTTACCTCCAGTAGGCTTATACGTGTCAGGGTCAATTAATACATTGAACCGTTCACGTTGCCACTGATAAAAACTGGTGAAAAATGATTTAGATTTGTTGGCAAAAAACCCTTCGACTTCACGCCTCGTCAAGAAAAAATTGGGTGAATCAAGCACGTGCACTTGAGGGCTATGTTCTAGATCGGTAATCGCACTTCGTAACCGTCGTCCTATCATGTCGTCTGTCGGGTCAAAATACAACACTTCGTCATAGTGGGTTAGTTTATTTACAATGTCACCTGACTCGGTCATATGATGAAACTCTATATAGTCAACTTCATAGCCTGCTGGCCACAGAACCTCTTCAACATAGCGCCGTGCAGACGCACGCATGAAAACTAATTTCTGACGATGCATATACATTGGATATTGAGGATCTTTACCGAACAATATCGGGTCTTCAATCATCAACACTTGATCAACATCACGCGGCAACTGATCCACAGCATACAGCTGATACGGATACAATAGTAGAACATTCTTACTCACTAGTTAATAACCCACATTTCATATGCATAACATTGTGCCCGATTCACCAGATAAGCACAAGTAGTAAGATGCGGTTTATACGTTTAGCTTTCCGCGTAAATCAGAAATTAAACTGCTAGCGACCGTAATTTTTTCTACTGTTGGAGAGCTACTATTTCTTCTGGCCTCAGTATAAACTGCAAGCTCTGTCATGAAATCTGGCGTACCGCTGACACTGAGAGACATTACTTGATCTGCGTCGTGATACTCTTCTTTTGGCTGCGCAGGATTAATTTTTAAACGATTTGCAACTGCTTCCCTTCGTTCTGCGTTATCGGCAATAAAGATCTCAACTTCGGATCCTTCGTCAACGGGAACTGTAATGTCGATAGTTGTATCACCGTTGTGAAAGTTTATAACAGTATCTAGTAACCCTAGCCTAGCAAATTCATCAAATGCATCATTGTTGCCCGTACTCATGTCCTTATAGCGAGCAGTTAACTTGCTACCGTCAGATAAATCTTTGGTCAACCATCCTGATTCAAAACGCATCGCATTAGGATTACTCGCGAGTATGCCTGAGGCAATTTCAGCAACCCTTCTAAGGCTGTCTGATCCAGAAACAAATAAACCATCCATTGTCGTTGAAGGCATGCCTTTCATGACAGCATTGAACTGCTCTTCAGACATATCGCCTTCAGTTGAAGGACCGTTATATGTATCATGAACCAGGCCATATGGCCTCGCCTCTTGAATAACATCAAAAGCTGTCTTGCAATTAACAATGATCTCCCCTATCTGCCTGGATTCTTCATCATCTGATTCTGCTAAAGACAGAAGATCTTCATTAGAAAGAACGGCAAGCATCGCATCGAGGTTGCGGTGATTAAACTCTGGCGGGGTGCCATCTTTAGGTAGTGTTACAGATCCTATTGATCCTGTTTCATCAGCAGCAAACATTATTAGTCTTACTTTGTCACCATTATCCGTGATATCCAACCTTTCAAGGGCTGTTTGGCCTGGAATAGTATTGTCTGACTCAAAACCAATCGAAATAGATGATTCAACTTCAACCGTATCAGCTGCAGCCGCACGCACAAATGATCGGACATCTGCCTTAAAAGCGTCTAGTCCATCAATATCAGGAGTGAGTATATCTGCGACTGAAGGTTCTTGCTTGGGTAATTCTTGCATGTTATATATACTTTTTGTTTTTTATTAACTTCATAAATATATCATAAAATCTACGATAAAGCAAGTTTCGTCTCTACATCTGTTCTGGGGCGTGGATGCCAAGGAGGTTTAGGCCGTTTTTTAGAGTATCCGCGTAAGTCGCAACCAGGTTGACTCTGTCTTGCTCACGGTCGCTACCTATTACCTTGGTCTTTTCATAGAAACGGTTAAACGTTTGCGCTAGTTCATACAGGTACG
>Ga0306866_1000719_pt1 | contig 9568 bp, 6 predicted proteins | sample AntRauTorckE5432_FD_190450 | JGI IMG/M metagenome (GOLD analysis project Ga0306866, IMG submission 190450) | Saline lake microbial communities from Rauer Islands, Antarctica - Metagenome Torckler E5 #432 (v2) (version 2) | ecosystem: Environmental > Aquatic > Non-marine Saline and Alkaline >...
CATCATCTGTCAGGAATGCACCTTGTACACGCATTGGCTTGGCCATTTCAGAGGTGCTATAGAGCATATCACCCATACCCAGAAGCTTCTCTGCACCTACACCATCAATAATTGTGCGGCTATCTATTTGGCTAGCAACCGTAAATGCAATTCGCGCCGGCACGTTAGCTTTAATAAGGCCCGTGATTACGTCGACTGACGGTCGCTGCGTCGCTAGTACCAGGTGGATACCAGCGGCGCGGGCCTTCTGTGCAATACGCACAATCAGCGCTTCAACATCACGTGCGGCCATCATCATCAGATCGGCTAATTCGTCTATCACAATCACAATATAGGGCATGGAATCTTGGTCAGACAAATTATTGTATTCAGCTATATTTCTCTTGCTAGCACCTGCAAATGTCTTTAGCCTACGCTCCATCTCAGACACCGCCCATTTCAGGGCACTGATACATTTTTCTGGTTCCGTGATTACCGGCGTCAATAGGTGCGGTATGTCGTTGTATGGCGTCAATTCAACTTGTTTTGGGTCAACCAAGATCAGCTTCAGATCGGATGGACTGTTTTTATACAACATAGTAGTTAGCAGCGTGTTAATCATGACTGATTTACCGGACCCAGTCTGACCAGCTATTAATAGGTGTGGCATTTTGCTGAGAGCGCCCACTACTGGTTTGCCAGCAATATCGCGGCCAATAGCAAAACTGAGCGGATCACCTGCATTTTTCCAGGCCTTGTCTTCCAGTACCCCTGCGGCACGTACCATGGCTGGTTTCACGTTCGGCACTTCGATACCAACGGCTCTTTTACCAGGAATCGGCGCTTCAATACGAATACTCTGAGCAGCCAGGTTTAGTGACAATTCTCTATCAAGTGCAGATATTTTACTCAGTTTTGTACCAGACGGAGGCTTCAGAGTGAACTGGGTAACACGTGGGCCGATATTCGCCCCTTCCATTTCTACCTGAATATTGAAGTTCTTGAATGTATCGTTGATGATGTCAGCGTTTCCGTTCACATCGCCTGCATCAGCTTTGTCTTGTTTTTTGATAAGTAAGTCAGTCGTTGGGAACTGCCAGTTTGGATCAACTTTTTCTGTTAATGCTTCATGATTCTCTTCCGGGGTAAGCTTCACAGCACTATTCTTCATTGTTGTGCGGCGCTTGTTTTTATCAGCGTCGGTAAGCACCGGTACGCCTTCGTTTAGTTTGAAGCTATGTTTTTCGGCACTGGCTGCTTTCATTTCAGCGGCTTTTGCCTTCATGGCTTCTATGTTTGATTCTTCAGATTTTTCACGGCGTTTGAATGGCTTTGCTAGTACACTAAGTGGTATGCTGAACGTCCAAAATGCCGCAAGTAGCGTTAGTACCATAAACATAATTGCCGCTAGCGGCTTATCAATAGCAGACAATACCGTACCTCCAACTAATTCTCCAACGCCGCCGCCCTTACCATCTGTATAGGGTGCACTTCTGTTTATCCGCTCAACAAATGTAACGTGTAGCCACGCTGCGGTAACCACCAGCAGTGTAGACATACTAATAAGTGAATTAACCGGCAGGTCATGTTCTTCACTACGCAGTTTCTCAACCCCCCAGAACACCAATGCGACAGGCACCAAATATGCTGCCCCGCCAAATACTGAATACATAACGTCGAACATTCCAACAGGCAAATCACCGCCAACACCATCGACACCAATACCACCCATCAGGATAAACAACGCCGTTACAATCATGACGACCGCTCCTGTCATGCGTAGGAACATGTTCGGTTCGCGCGGAACCTGAGCTGCTTTTTTCTTCTTAGCAGGTGCTCTTTTTTTAGATGATCGTTTTTTCTTTTTTGCCATAATGATTTGTATATTTATTGTAACACTTTAAACACAAGTGTTAAGTTAACGTTGTTATTTTAACACATAAACATAAGCTTTGTCAATGATAGGTTCTCCAGAAGCCTAGTTCTATCTTCCAAGTGTCTGAAACCGCTTTTCCAATGAACCTTTGACAGTACATGCGCTTTTTTCTAAATCAAGCTCTGTAGCAGGGTCGAGAACCATCGGTTTCCTACCGTATCCAACATCTATACCCATAGACCTCATCATTGCTTTAGCAGGGTGCGGATTTGGCGTTTCTGCAGACCCTTCAAATTCGTAAGATTTAGCAAGTATTCGAGAAATTTTATTAGCCCTATCAAAATCACCAGCATTTATTGCGTCGTACATGGCTGCAATCTCATTCCCTGCCCAGTGACTTGCGACGGATATTGCTCCTACAGATCCTGCTCGGAGAGCAAACGCCTCATTTTGCGAATCATCACCACTGTATATCATAAAATCTTCTGGAAAATGGCGCTTGATTCTCTCAGCATTGTCAACGTCGTCTGTTGCGTCTTTTACTCCGACAATATTATCTATACCGCTCAATTCAACTGAAGCATCATTCAAGATGCCCATTCCGGCAGTTCTTCCCGGGATGTTATACATCACAATTGGTAGATCAGTAGAGTCAGCTATAGCTTTGAAGTGCTCAACTATTCCGTACTGTGAAGGTTTATTGTAATACGGACTAACCACCAAAAGTCCGTTTGCTAATTCATTATCAGTCACCTCTTTTGTAGCTCGGACAACCTCAGCAGTACTATTAGAACCTGTTCCAGCTAGAATAGGAATGCCTGCAACTTCCTTAACTGCTTCAAACAGTTCCATTTGTTCACTCCATAGCAGAGTAGGACTTTCACCCGTGGTACCGGCTAAAACAAGCCCTTCTGAACCTTGAGCTGATAGGTAGGAGGCTAGATTCCGTGCACACCGGAGATTTAGTGATTGCTCATCGTCATTATTGAATGGCGTAACCATAGCTGTGATGACTCGTCCAAAAGCAGCATTTGTATATTCACCAGTTCTCGCTTCAAACCGCTCCATCGCGGTAGTACTGTTTTCTATGATCATGTCTTTTCCTTTTGAATGACTATATTACGGACATTCAATCTAAGCAAGCATGAGCATTTAGTCGGTTCGTGGGTCGTGGCCAAGTAATTGTTGGCGCAACACAGCAAATCGGTCTTGCTGATCTTGTGCTATCTGCTCAGGTGTTTTCTCTGGGACTTTTGGCTCATCGTTGCTCTGATCATTTGAACCATTAGAGCTGTTACTACCCTTGTCATTATTGGAGTTCTTGTTTCCGTTACCACCGCCACCAGATATGATGTTCACCACCGGGATAACGATTGGGCTACGCTGCGTCTGCTCGTATAAGAAATGCGTCACGTAATCTTTCAGTTCTGTTTTGAACCGGTCTAAATCAACACGTTTGTAGCGCTGGATAACCGCACGCTTCAATTCAGAGCGGAATAGGTTCATCAGTTCTTCTGAATCACGCATATAGATGAATCCGCGGCTAATGATGTCTGGGCTGGTCATCAACCGTCCGGTCTTTTTGTCCATAGTCAGAATGATTACTACTAAACCGTCTTCACTGAGCATCAACCGGTCCTTGACTACAACATTATTCACCACAGCACCAGTTTGATCGACCAGCTGAATACCGGTTGGTACTTCGCCGTTCGCTTTCATAGAATTTTTAGTAAATTCATTAATCTCACCGTTATCAATGGTTTTGATGTTCGCCTGTGGGAACCCGCGGCGGATTGCTTCTCGGTTGTGGTACTGCTGAGCAGTAATTGATCCGTAGATAGGCATAACGAATTTTGGCTGCAGCATGTCAATCATGTCCATGTAGTCATCCAATGATCCGTGGCCTGATACGTGCAGTGGTCCACAGCCGTCAATTTCGCGTGTAGTATGGCGGTAGACATTTACGTTTTTACGGTTCAAATCATCAACCATACCAGATATTAAGCGGTCATTACCACTCTCTGGAATCGGCGTACTTGATAGAATCACTGTATCTTGCGCCTTTAGTTTGATATGTTTGTGGTCACCACTACTCATACGCTGCAGTGCAGAGTTTGGTTCACCCTGCGATCCAGTACAAATAATAACTACTCCATCGTCTTTCATATTTGGTACAGTTGCGATAGGCACAAACGTCCCTTTCGGGATTTTAATCATACCTAATTTAATAGCTACCTCTAATGTCGACAGCATACTGCGGCCGTCCATAGCAATTTTACGATTATGCGCAACAGCTGCATTCACCAACATCTGGATTCTGTTCATATTGCTTGAGAAACAGCCAACAAATACGCGACCCGGTGAGCGCTGGAACAGATCAACAAACGTTCCTTCTATTGTTGCTTCTGGCGGTGTACGACCAGGCTTCGCTGCGCTCAAACATTCGTTTAGCAGTAGTAGCACCCCTTCTTTACCAAGTTCTCTTAGCCGTTCAAGGTCTGAAATTTCATGGTCGTGCGGCTTTGGGTCTAATTTGTAATCTCCTGTACAGACAACTCGGCCAACTGGTGTATCAAGCACGACCACTGTACTGCCTGGAATTGAGTGCGTGACGCGCACTAGCTCAACAAAAAATGATCCAATTTTTAGTTTTTCATGTGTTGTTTCGTTCATGCTGACAGTTTCAAGGCTGAACCCTTCTGGCATTGGTATGCCGAAGTTGTCGAAGAACCGGTGAACCATACCAATAGTGAAATTAGAGCCGTAAATTGGCGCTGGGTATCTTGGTACGATATGTGGCAACCCACCAATGTGGTCAAGGTGACCGTGGGTGATGATATATGCCTTGAGCTTGTGTTTTATCTGTTCTAGGTAGCTAACATCAGCAATGCCGTAGTTAATACCCGGCAGATCAATACCTAGCTCATTACCACAATCGATAACGACTGCTTCGTCTTTGTACTCAACAACAATCATGTTTTTAGAACCACCGCTATCCATACCACCTAGGGCAATGATTTTCAGTTTTGGATCATTACTGATGACATTTGCCCGGGCTGGTTTGCCAGAATGTTCGGCCATTTTGTATTTGTCGATCAGCTTGTTTACGTCATCTAGGTTGCGGCGCTGCGCACGAATTGCTTCACCGCGGGATGCGCTACGGGCAACATCGGTTGTTTTTGGTCGCGGTTTTCCAGCTGGCATCTGCTGGCCGCTAGATTTACTATTTCTATTATTTGATGGTTTTTTGCCACCTTTTTTTGGTCCATTTGAACCAGAATTGTTTTGAGAGTTATTTCGTCCTCTATTATTATTTGGTTTTTTATCCATTTTTCTTTCTCCTAATTTTTGAAAGATTTATATAAATTTCTTATTTAATTGTCTGCTAGAATTTTCGGTATCGACTGAAAGTCATCTAGCAGTGTTTGCCGCAACTTGCCATTATACAAGGCTGCTGCTGGGTGGTAGAGCGGTAAAACAGTAATTGTTTCTTCTCTGCCGCCCAGTTCAACTTTGATTTGTGTTGGCTGGCCGTGGTGCTTACTAATTATTAATTCTGGCAAAAACGCTTCTCCTGGATGCCTTCCTAGAGTTACTACAATTTTTGGCCGTATGATTGCGATTTGGCTAAGCAGGTGTGGCCAGAACGCTTGTTTCTCTGGCTTGGTAGGGTCGCGGTTATCTGGTGGGCGATATTTCACTATGTTTGTGATGTACACGTCACTTCTCTGCACGCCTATGCTGGCTAGCATTTCATTTAGAAACTTACCTGACGCTCCAACAAATGGCTCCCCCGTTATGTCCTCTTGCTTGCCTGGTGCTTCGCCAATAAACACGACGTCCGCGTCAGTATTGCCTGACCCAAACACTAACTGGGTAGCACTCGATTTTAACTGCGATGCAACTGCTGAATTTTCAATGTACTGGCGGAGCTGGTCAAGCTCTTCATCTTTATTATTAACCGGCATTTCTACCGTTTCTTCTATTACTGATACTGACCTTTGTCAGCCGCACGGCCTGGTATACGAAAAAGAACCCGGCACCGTAGTGCCAATAGCTACCGCTATCAATCGCCATAGAAAACGCTACATAGGTCATGAATACCGCAAATACGGCCAGTAGTGGGGTGATTGGTGAAGAAACATGCGCCCTGGTGAGTGACGTTTTTTTGTTAGTTGGAGCAGCTTTTGCAGTTGAAGTCTTGCTAGTGGTTTTCTTAGTCGACTTTTTAACTACTGGTTTTTTTGTCGCTGGTTTTTTAGTTGTCTTGTTTTTTGCCATAATTATTTCACCCCACCCGTTAGTTTTTACTAATTGCTAGTTACCTTCTTGTTCTTTTTTAGCTGCTTTCATTGATAGTTGCAAGCGACCACGATCGTCAATTGCCAGTAATTTGACCGTTACTTTGTCGCCTTCTTTGATAACATCTGATGTTTTTTCGATGCGTTCATCACTGATTTCACTGACGTGCACGAGGCCATCTTTGCCCGGCATAATCTGCACAAATGCTCCAAAGTCTAATACGCTCACAACTGTTTTATTTTCGTAGATTGTACCGACTTCTGGTTCAGCAACAATGTCATTGATCATTTGTTTCGCCTTTGCAATACTGCCAGCGTCTGGTGATGCAATCATAATGGTGCCGTCGTCTTGAATATCAATTTCTGCACCTGATTCAGCAGTAATTCCTTGAATAGTTTCACCGCCTTTACCAATTATTTCACGGATTTTATCTGGGTTGATCTTTATAGCTTCAACGCGCGGTGCATATGGACTCATTTCGTTTGGCGTATCAATAACACTAGTCATGTGGGCTAGTATCTCAGCGCGTCCTTCTTTACCCTGCTCCAGGGCTGCTGCTAATACGTCTGTACCTAAGCCATGAACTTTCATGTCCATTTGTAGTGCAGTAATACCTTCAGATGTTCCAGTGACTTTGAAATCCATATCGCCACCAAAGTCTTCAGCATCAGCAATATCACTCAAGATATATGGTGTGTCACCATCGAGCATGAGGCCCATAGCTATACCGCTCACAGGTCGCTTCAGAGGAACACCGGCATCAAGTAATGCCAATGTGCTAGAACAGGTTGCGGCCATAGACGTAGACCCGTTTTGACTCATAATTTCTGTAACGGTACGGATAGTGTACGGGAACTCTGCTTCGGTTGGCAGTACAGGACGGAGTGCACGTTCTGCTAAGTACCCATGACCGATTTCTCGGCGGCCAGGAGAGCCTATGCGTTGAACTTCACCAACTGTCCAACCTGGTGCGTTGTAATGGTGCATAAACCTACGGTCGCCTTCGCGCTCCATAGTGTCTACCATCTGCGCATAGCTTAGTGGCGCTAGCGTAACTATGTTCATTCCCTGGGTTACGCCGCGGGTAAATATACTTGACCCATGAGCGCGTGGCAAAAATCCAATGTCGCTTGATAACGGGCGAACCTGTTTCATGCCACGTCCATCTGGACGAATGCCTTTTTCAATGATTCCAGCTCGGGTGTGTGCAAATACTGCTTTTTCATAGGCTTCAGAATAATCTTTCTTCACCGTTGCGTATTCTTCAGCCCCAATTTCTTCTTCGAACTCAACATGCATCGCATCCTCTATCTCTGCCAGCATCGGGTTGCGGAATGGATAATCAACGCGTAGTTCGTCTTTCAGTTTGCCATCTGTCCAGGCGTTAACCTTTTCGTAAATGGACTCTTCAGGCAATACGAGTGTGTAGTCTAGTTTCTCTACACCAACCTTAGCTAAAAGCTCTTCCTGGAGTGTAATTGCTGGCTGCATTGCTTCTTGAGCCCATGCTATTGCATCAACGACTTGTTCTTCTGAAACTTCGTTAGCCGCTGCTTCTACCATCATGACACCTTTTTTTGTGCCAGCTACGACTAGATCGAGCTTGTTTTCGTCGTATTCTTCTAGGCTCATGAAGGCTTTATAACCGCCATCTTCTGTCATTCCTACGCGTAATCCAGCAACAGGACCTTCAAACGGTGCACCAGTCAGCATGAGGGCCGTAGATGTCGCAATCATTGCCACCATGTCTGGGCGCAGCGCTGGATCGTGGCTTAGGATGCTCGCAACACATTGCACTTCTTGGCGGTAGCCTTTCGGAAACAATGGTCGAATCGGGCGGTCGATGATACGGCCGATGAGGATTGCTTCTTCAGATGGACGGCCTTCTCTTTTGATAAACCGGGAACCACTCATTTTTCCGGCTGCATACATTTTTTCTTCGTAGTTAATACTCAGCGGAAAATAATCGAGTGATATTGGCCTTGTGCCAACCTGAGCGATACCAAGAACAACTGTATCCCCGTAACTGACGAGCACGGACGCACTGCTTCTGAAGCCAACACGGTTCACTTCTAGCGTGAGCGTCTTGCCGCAAAGCTCAGTTTCAACGCGTAATACGTCTTTTCCTAGCGGATTTATTATATTTGATTGAGACATAGAGTATTCCTTTTCTTGGATCTGCTCTGGTAACAGGGGTAAGGACTTTGAGTACAGCGGTTAAATTATCCGTTTTCCTCATCGCGCGGTGAACGAAATGAATTCGTTCGTCCGGCTGCTCTTTTCCCTTTTAGCTTTAAGCTGAAAAAGGGATGGAACTTTAAGTACTTATCTCTACCACCATGAGAGATTCCACTTATTTTTTTCTACTGTCCCACGTATTTTATGTGTAAAAATGCGTGTGATTATAGAAAATAAATTCTATAACAAAGATCTAGCGACGTAGACCGAGGCTTTTAATTAATGCTAAGTAAGCTGTGGAGTCTTTTGACGCAAGGTACTTAAGTAGGCGTTTGCGCTTACCAACCATAGCTAACAAGCCGCGGCGTGCCATGTGGTCTTTTTTACGTGTTTTTAGGTGATCAGTAATCTCATTAATACGATTAGTGAGAATTGTTACTTGCGCCTCGGGTGAACCAGTATTACCGGTAGACTGCTTGGCTGCTGGAGCAGTGCTTTTAGATGTAGTTTCTGTCATATGTTAGGTACAATTTTAGCATTTAAAGGGTTATATGACAAGTAGATTCTCTTTTATTACATCTTCGTTCAGAGAATCGACTTGCAGAGCCTGTTCAATCGTCCATGTATCTACCACTGTTCTACGCAATCCAGACAAATATGCATCAGTGCCAAGAGCTTTGCCAATATCTTCTGCTAACACCCTGATGTAGGTCCCACTTCCAACGTGACAGGTGATATCTACCACCGGCCATTTGAAGCCACTGGTATAGATATCATGAATAGTAATAGTCCGCGGTTTTATGTCAGGTGTCTCACCTTTTCGTGCGAGGTCATATGCGCGTTTACCATTTACTTTTACCGCACTGTAGGAGGGTGGTGTTTGCTGCACCTGTCCGATGAATTGAGGCAAAATCCTATCCAAATCTTCTTTACTGCGGACTTGAGACACAGAGCTATGCAAAATACTACCTTCTTTGTCACCAGTGGTGGAGCTGGCTCCAAAAGTTATTTCTGCTTGATATGTTTTATCATGCTTGATCAGCGTTGGTACTTTTTTAGTATATTCCCTGCCAACACATAGGACTAGCAGTCCTGTTGCCGCGGGATCTAGAGTCCCAGTATGCCCTACTTTAATGTTTCGCGGCTTTTTACCTTCAGACTTAGCGACAATTTTACGTACATAGTTCACTACATCAAATGACGTCCAACCCTCTGGCTTGTCAACTAGTAACA
>Ga0306866_1000720_pt1 | contig 9562 bp, 11 predicted proteins | sample AntRauTorckE5432_FD_190450 | JGI IMG/M metagenome (GOLD analysis project Ga0306866, IMG submission 190450) | Saline lake microbial communities from Rauer Islands, Antarctica - Metagenome Torckler E5 #432 (v2) (version 2) | ecosystem: Environmental > Aquatic > Non-marine Saline and Alkaline >...
GGTTTATGTTGGAGAGCATATTCTTGAGTTTTTTGAGGTTGTGAATTGAAACTTCATCCATAACAGTCAGCATTCTTCCCTGCTGTTCACTGTTGAAACGATCGACAAACCTGTCCATGTCGTTGACCAGTAGTACTAGATCTCCGCCCAGGACGCGGCACATGAAGTCTTGCCAGTAGATATTCTTTCCTGACCCTTGTGGTCCAGTGATGACAGGCACGACGCGGTGTTTCTGTGCGGGGTATTGCACGATATGCGCCTGGAACTTCAACAAATAGTCCAACGCAACAGGGTCCCCGGAGACCATTAGCGAGTTGTGGGCGGTGTAGAAGTCCACCCAGGCGTCGTTGCGCGTGAAGGTCGAGCGACGCACTTTGGGTAGGAGGGCAAAGCCTGAGAACAAGTTGAAGATGTCTTGTAGTTCGATGTGGGAGTTAATGTAAGGTATGAAATCAACGGAGTCGAAACAGCGTAACCTGCCGTGTTGTTTCTTGAGGTTTTCGTAGACTTTGCGCATAGGAACCATCTCCGACTTGCCCTCTGCGTTTTGTAGACGCACAGGTACTACATTGCGCAGGAAGCTTGAGTCTTTCTTCGAGGTCCATGTGTAGGTGTAGACTGGCGTTGTGCGTTCTGCACTCTGATCTATGCGTTCCACCTTTCGCTGTTTCACGAACACTGTGGCGGTGCCAGAGATGAGCACGATGTGTTTCACCATGAAGTTTTGAACGTCTTGAAGGGTGAGGCCTTGTTTGGGTGGCAGTATGACAATCCAGTCTTGCCAGACGACTCGAGCTTTCTCCTCAGAGGTAGCGGCAGTCTCATCAGAGGCGGTGGGTGCATCGTGTTTCGTATCATCAACTCGAACCTTTCTACGCTTTGGGGCTGATTGTGTTGCACGTGGCTTGTGCGAAGCACTCACCACAACGCTCGACAAAGCTGTGTTGGTGACATCTATGGTGTGTGCGGAGGAAGATGACGACGAGGAAGCCAGTGACATTGGATATCTTACAATTAAGGTACCAAAGTGTGTTTTATTTTGTAGGTCTCAGATGGTCCTTTGTTGAACAACAATCAGCGATATCTCATTCACGGAGTGTGCTGCGGATACCCCCTAGAAAAACTCAATGAACCTTAAACACAACTTCAATGTTACGTAGGTACATAGTTTCACACGCTCTATCTCACACTGCATCTTACACACCACCTGCGCGCACAGGGGAACGTGATTTGGCAGTGCCGAACATCGTACGCTCCTCGTGGCGATTACGACCACAACCACGTCCGCGCTCCAGCTTCAAATGGTCTTGGTCAGGGTCCTGACTCTGGCCTTGGTCCTGGTACTCAGCTGCGCGGCTAGAGCTGAGGACACCAGCTCGAACCTCCCACATAACTATCCAGTGGCGCATATGCCACTGGTGCAGTTCGGCCGTAGTGGCATCATCAGGCACCACGGTGCAGACCACATCACCATTGCCGTTGTAGGAACGCAACTTGAACACCTCCAGTGTGCGAAACGCCTCCAACTGAGGTGGCAAACGGTCCAACTTGACGTGGTTCAACGTCAAGAGACGCTGATGCTCGTTTCTGAAGCCATCCAGCTGCGGTGGAGTAGTCATATGGTTCCAGCTCACCACTCCATTCATCACATACAGGTCGTGGTGCCAATCCGCGTGGTCCGCACCATCCGCCTGACCACCTGTCGGGTGGTAGTGACGCGTAGGCACGAAGACCTGACCGTTCGGCAAACGCGGCGAAACGTAGCCAAAGGGATGGTACTCCGCGTCCGGCATCAAACCACATGCCACGAAGCCGTAACCCGAAGGGTAGTGATGCTTCAGGTAAGCCTTCACGTCCTCTCGCACCGGAAAACGACGTGAGTCTAAACGGTCTAGATCCGACAGTTCCTCCACCAAACTGTACTCGTAACTCCCACAGGTCTTGACCTCCAACACGGGCGCACGGCTTTTGGATTTTACGCCTAAGGTCAAACCGCGCGACATAGGTATGTTCTTCTGCAGATCCTTGAACAAATCGCGGTATCCACTCAAAGAAACGGCCTCGAAGCCCGCCGCCGTACCGTCCTTTCCTAGAGGAAACGGCAACAACATGCAACCCATGGCCGCCGTAGATACCGCACGGTGGTGTTCCGCACCCAAGAACGAGACGGCGTTGCAATACACGGTAAACTGAAGCAATGTTTCAGCCTTATCTCGCCCCGCTTTCAAAGGCGCCACGAACAACTTGGTGCGGGCTACTTCCTTCAAAGGACCACTGATGATACACATCTTCAACACACGTCACGCTAAGCACACGTATACGAATATACAAAGCTGAGGACTATGTGCACAAGGATCAGTGGTCAGTAGTAGGTGTTGAGACCCACAGGCAGAGTGGTGAATCCTGGCGTAAATTGACCACATCTTACAGTTTCAGGACGTACGAGCGATCATCATGCTCTGAAACTGTCATTAGACCCCCTGAGGAACACAATTTGGTGAATATATTTAACACATATCCCAACAGTTCAACAAGTACACACAACGCATGGTTCCACCGGGTGATACATCATCGTCTGCATAGTACCACGGCGATAATAAGGTTAAAGGGGGACTCGTACATGTGACCCGTAGGTCATGCCGATACAATAACCGCATTCGAACTTCTTGGGAGTTCAAATGGGTTATGCGATTAGGCACACTGAATTCTCTATGAGTATAATCCACGTTGCCATCAGCTCGTGTTTGACCTTCCAAAGCGAAAGATGGTGAAAGGGCCTGTAACGAAAAGCTATGAAGTAACCCAAGCCTGCAAGCGTGGTCCAACGTGCGGATGACTCCAGGAGTTTGGTACAAGTTTCTGGTCTCAATTTGGAGACGCAGCTTATCTCGGTACCTATCCTTGGCGGACTTCTTGGGCACGCATCGGGCAACTGGTACAGCTACTTCAAGCGCGGCGTGATCGTGAGGCGTGAGGTAGCTCGGCACACAAGGCACTACGCACAGTATGGTCTTCAACATGATGAGAACTGCACTCTTTCTTTATCTCTCTCTCTCCTTCTACCTGTGCCGTAAATAGACCACATATTACAGTTTAGGGTCTCCGGAATTTTGTGTTTTACTCTGAACGAGGTATCTTGCTTACGTAAACAGCTTCGTAATCGCTCCCGAACCCTCTGCACCAGAGTGAACCCCCCGCCGAAGTACACCCATTGATCCGAAAGTCGAATTCGTTCCAAGCATCGCGATTTGCATCGAGATCGTCTTCACTACTACGACGCATCATACTCACAAACGAGTGTTTCTCTTCGCAATCACTCGCCTCGCAGCCGGAGCAGTAACCATCGTGATCTTTTCCAATTACGTGATACACCACATAGTACATGTGATCGCCTTCTTCTGTTTCTCCATACACTTCTGAGTAATCCACTGCCTCCAGCGCACACAAATCTAACGAGATTTTGATACTGATGGATTCGGACATAGTGATGGCCTTTCTGGATGGCCTTTCTTAAGTAGTTCAGGCGTAGAAGTCAATGAAAACCACAGGCAGAGTGGTGAATCCTAGCGTAAATTGACCACATCTTATAGTTACAGTGCACGATTGTAACTTATAACGTATTGTTAGTACAACCTAAGTCGCGGCAACTGCTTCCACTGGCGAATATGGGTGCGGCGGCAGCCTTTGTGCTCAAACGTGCAGGGAAAAAGAATGGAATGGACAAGACAGGATGTTGCAAGTCCTTGATTGAGGCTGTCCCGGTGAGGGAACCGCTCGTTAACGACTCCAAAGCCTCGATTCAGGTTGTTAATCCGCCTGTGAACGAATCTCGGTTTGAGGCACTGTTGCGTCGCTCGCGGCGTCTGCAGCGCTCTTCTGACTGCTGTGCACTACACCCTGAGATCAATCGAGCTGCACGCTTCATAGTCATAGATTGGATGAACCAAGTCTGTGCTGGAAACAACTACACTCGTGAAACATACTACTTTGCGCTATGCTTGTTCGACCACGTGCTCAAGGCCACCAGTGATTTTCCAAAAGCCAAACTACAGCTCATGGGGTCAGCATGCATTTTGATCGCCGTCAAACTGCACGAATCGGATGACCACGAAGGGATCACAGACCGTCTGATCTATCTTTGCGCCGAGGCGTTCTCTACGTGGCACTTGCACGCCATGGAGACACGCCTTTTGCGGCTTCTAAACTGGCAGACCTGGTGCTTCACACACGAGGACCTCATGCACTATTACTGGGAGGTGGCAGATCTGTACATGCGTGAAGATCAAATGCACAGTACCAAAATCATTTTGGATTTGTTGGTGCTGGATCTGGACAGCTTGCAGTACGAGATTGCATTGCTGGTCCTCGCAGTGCAAGTGTACGTGACGCCGCGCTTGTGGACACGGCTAGAGACACACGTAAACGGGGTGTTCACTCGGGAACAAATCTTTCAACCTGCTCTCATACAATTAATCGGAACTTACGCACGTCTACATACGCAGTTCGACAACGCTCAGAAACACCACAAGGAAGCCATTGCGCACATGGAAAAGCAAGAGGAACGGCGACTACAAAACGCATAACAGATCTCACACATAAGTACATATTATTTCTGCAACGTGTAACGACAGACTGGGCAGGTGCCGTGTTTCGACAACCACCGTTGCAAACAAGGAAAGTGAAACACGTGACGACAGGCCGTCACCAACACTGAAGTTTCGTTTTGGAAGTCATCCAAACACACTGTACAGCTCGTGTGCTCCGCCAAATCCAAATCTACAGCCTCCAAGGGCTCCGCAGCTGGCCCCAGAATGTAAGCACCCACTACTTCCGCTGCTTGCAAGTTGTGCGCTTCCACACAGAGTGCCGCCACAGCTTCCGCTTCCTCCGCTTTTCGTTCTGGGGCTGGGTAGAAACCTCTATCGTGGTGGTGCTCGACAGGTGCTAATGTAGCGGTCACCACTGGAACCCCCAACCGCTGACACATAAGAGAGCCGCAATGCAACCTGACAGTGTCAAAGCCCATGTGTTCCAGACAAATATCGATTTCGTCTCCGCGATTAAGCACACAAGCTCCCCTTACTTGCACGCATGTAGCCTCTAGGATGCACTCTCCAATACCTCTGTGACGATGTGCTCCATTTACGCGTATCGTCAAGTTGACGATCGACACATCAGGACTATTTTTTGTGTCCGGATGAATCACGACAGCTGACGCATGTATGTCATACACCCCGCTGTTTTGTATGGTGATAGCACTTCGTGCACTGTTGTAATCGCCTCCAAGGTCCAAATGCACGTCTGGAAAATGAAGTACAGGCTCATCTTGGTGATGTGTATGTGCTTCAAAACTTGCGTGCACACAACATTCAGGCAATGGGTGTGCTGTCACCGCTTCAGGCCAAGGCTCTGCCATGCACGCCATAGCGATACAGGAAGGACAGAAAGGCACAAGCTTAGCTTTTTTTCTTTGTACAACCACTGGTGTATGATTTATCTGCAATACAGTATGTTCATACCAACATTGAGTGGTATCTTACATTCAACAGTGAGATGTAGACAAATATCAGTGTACATGGAAATCATCCTGACTCGTAAGAAACATCTGCACAGTACAGTACATACACACACATTACTGTGTCCAACACCATGGAGTCAAGTACCACAGAGCCAAGTACCATCGTGAAGCCTAGTACCACCATGGAGTCTATGACCCCTGAAGATACTGAACTGGAACATTGTGCTGCATGCATGTTGCAAAACAAAGGTGTTTCCGACATGAATATGGCCCATCCACTGTATCCTTATCTTTCCTTTGAAGATGTGGAGCTCATCGCGGAATTCCCAGACACACAACTACTGCATCGCTGTACACTCAAAGTAGACCTGGGACCTGATCTCAAACGCGGACAATTTTTCAAGTTTGTACAAGTCTTCTGGAGCCTGAGCTACATGGACTTCAACAACCACACTGAATGCAGTGAACATATTCTAAGGGCGTACTTCAATCTCAAACCACATCAAGCCACACCAGCAGAAATAGTAGAACAAATTAACGCACGTAAATTGCCCTCTGAACGATGAATTCAATGTACATGTCCAATCCAAAGAAATAGCACAACAAATCGCGCAACTCACGTAGCTGGATGAATGGTTAGATGCCAATTCTCATAGTCTTTACGGTGGATTTGGGCCATTGGTTGCGTCGGCAGGTAAAAGGCTCTGGTGTCCGCGTCCACCAGTTTCCGCCAAAACTGCTCATTTGGCATCAGCATCTCCTGCAGAAGTAAATGGTCGGACGAGTTTGACATCTTGCCCACGAACAAACGAGTGGTCAAGAACTCGTGCGAATTGACAGCCGGCATGACACCAGGTACCTTGAGTGGTGGTTGCGTAGTGTAGTACAAAGATGGTAACTGAAACCAGACGTAATCTGGTCACACTATAGCGTTCGATACTATGTTTATTTATGTCGCTTTTCAGGCAAAATTGTCAAGAAGTCAAACAACCATCCACTATGTCTTTGAACCTTTTGCAATGACATGGACCTGGGCTATGTTATGTCACCCATAAGCTTCGACTCATGTATCCATATGGTACCAATACGTGTGACAATCCACACTGTACCTGTTCGTTTAGCATCATCGGAACCGCCGATAGACAGCCTGTCTCCATCCCATGAAGACGCAAGCGACCAGCCGAACCGTAAGCTCCCCACGCCATCAATCGGCGTCAACTTCGACTGCTCCGTCCATATGTTACCGTAACGCGTGAAAATCCACACCGCACCTGTTAGGCTGTTGTCATGGGGACCTCCGATAGCCAGACTGTTTCCATCCCAGGACAGCGCAATCGACCAGCCGAACCGTGAGCTCCCCACGGCATCAATCGGCGTCAACTTTGCCTCCTCCGTCCATATGGTATCGTCACGCGTGAAAATCCACACGGTACGCCCGTAGGGTGCACCAACAACCAACGTATTACCATCTGCAGACAGTGCAATAGCATAGCCGAATTCTTCAAACTCTCTCGCACCCGAACCCTCAACCTGCGCCTGTTCTATCCACGTATCATCATCGAAGCGTGTAAAGATAGAAACCACCCCTTTAAACTGATTCGCATAAACGGACAATTTGGCGCGGGTGTGCCCATCCGCAGATAATGCTTCTGAGTGACGCGATGCATGAGGGTCTCCATGAGGGTTCGTGAACTGTCGTCTTTTTAGCTCATCTCGGTACCTTTCCCTGGCGGACTTCATGGGTACGCATGGGGTAACTGGTACAGCTATTTCAAGCGCGGCATGATCTTGAGGCGTGAGGTAGATGGGCACACAAGGCACCGCGTGCAGCACGGTTTTTAACATGATGAGGAATGATCTCTCTCTTTCGCTTCCTCTCCCTCTAAGTTGATTGCTAACCAATGTGTCGTAAATAATACCACACAAATCACTGTTACAACGCCTGATTGTAATTTACATGTGATGTACATCACGAAGTAAAACTGCACTGTCCTTCTTCTGAATAGACCTCATGAAAAGGTGTGGATGGTGGACTTGGGGCTGTCTCAACCACATGAAAAGGTGCTGATGGTGCACTTGGGGCTGTCTCAGTTTCACCAACATGATCGAAAGACGCAGAAGCAATCAGCATCTGTGCTTCTTCACGAATGTGGGAGGGCATCGGGTGGTATTGTTCACGAATGTGTTCCGGCATTGTTAAATCCCTCACGTTTTCCCAAAGCTCATAAGTGCGACTCAATATCCAGTTAGGTGAAGCCACAGACATACACATAATGTTGTCTCCATTGACAAAGTGCTCAGTGGTGGATGTTTGAAAGAGAAACGTAGTGATGTTTTCTACCTGCTGAACAGTTAAGGATCCAAAATCCGGAACATTGGCTTTGAACACATGCTTGAACACATCCTGAATAGAACGATTACACATTGACACGTTCATACTTCTTTTTTACAAGCACTTTGTGATTGAAGGGTGGTACAAATCGTGCTTAGGTACGAAATGTCGGATCACTGAGTAATACACGCTAAGTCATTAACATCGGTTTTCTTTTCGCACAACGCGTACAGAAACCTATTCTTTCAGTTCCTTTATTCGTCCAATAATCATGTCAATAATGGCCCGTGAACGCCCAAAGACTGCAAACTCCAAGACGGTCCTCAGTTCGTTCTTCTTGACCAGCGGCAACAGACGTCCGACGCATCCGACATGTGCATCTCTACATGCACCCAGTATGTGGCAAGCATCGTCAGAGTAACAGCAGTGATTCACTATCCCATCGTTCAAATGCTGCTGGTAACAAGATATGTACTGCTCACGGCCTTTGTACATTCCGTTGTACACGTCTTTGGTCGTGTCCCATTGTGTGTAATGAAAGGCAAGGCCATCTGGTGTGAACGTTTTCATACAGCGGGGACAGTGCTCAGGCATCTTTTTCTTTATGTGCAGTGACGTAAGTAATGTCAACTACAGGTGGAAATATGCACGATATCATACAGAATCACGCTCATCACACCGGGAAACTGGCGTGGGTGACCTCCATCTGCATGGCCCCTGATTTGTATGAGGCTTGGTCCCATCCTGATATTCCCCATTTTTGAGGCTTGATTGCGTGAAAATCGCGGTTGTTAGGTGCGCGTAGAAAGTTGTGGATACCCCCCTATAATAATTTTGTTGTGAAGCTTGGAGGTACTCCACCAAAAAAGATTTTCTGACACTTTGTAAAATATTTTGTCTGATATTTCCATATATTTCCATATCTGGTATTCCCCATATATATTCCTATGTACCGCCTATGTATGAGGCATGAGATTCATCACCCCCATTTTGTTCTCGTATATTCTGGTATCCAAATCCCGATTTGTAAATCCGCGATTTGCAAATTCGGGCATAATTTTGAGACGGTCTTCGTTCGACTTTGGATTTCAAAATCGAGGGACCAAGCGCGTCTCGAGGTCCACCCCCCGAATTTCAATTTGCAATTGCGGCCCACATGTTCCGGGGCAAAGTGCGAGGCCCGACTTTGTAAATCCGCGATTTTCAAATTGGTGTAAAATTTTGAGACGGTCTTGGTTCGACTTTGTATTTCAAAATCGAGGGACCAAGCGCGCCTCGAGGTCCACCCCCCGATTTTCAATGTGCACATGTTCCGGGTCAAAGTGCGAGTCCCTAATTTGTATTTCCGCGATGGACCCCGGTCTCTGAATGTTCCGAGGCAAAGTGCGAGGCCTATATTTGTCCGGTTTCCCTGTTTTCTCTGATTTGCCTTTCCCCTAATTATTTGTATTTTGAGCTCGCATTTTTGGCTGCGACTCCCTGTTTGTTGCGTCGGGGTGTTCCGGGTGTTCCGGGCCCACCCCAAAAAAATCTGCTCTTTCCACATGTTCCAAGCCTAAGTGCGGAACATAAAACACCACGTGGCAACCACAAACCGCAATTAACCCAATAATCGTGGCGCCGGTTTGGTCCGACCATTGTACCGGGTGCACCCGGTACAATGGTCGGACCAAACCGGCGCCACGATTATTGGGTTAATTGCGGTTTGTGGT
>Ga0306866_1000724_pt1 | contig 9542 bp, 21 predicted proteins | sample AntRauTorckE5432_FD_190450 | JGI IMG/M metagenome (GOLD analysis project Ga0306866, IMG submission 190450) | Saline lake microbial communities from Rauer Islands, Antarctica - Metagenome Torckler E5 #432 (v2) (version 2) | ecosystem: Environmental > Aquatic > Non-marine Saline and Alkaline >...
TGTTCATGAGTTAGAAATATTGACAGAAATTATAGGCGAGATTGGTCCCGATACACCGCAGTACGTTGATCCCGAAACCGTAGAGATCCTTCGAGACATTTTCATACGATGCGAATGGCTATGATGGATTACGATGATGTAAAAAGATCCACAAGCACACAATATTACGTGTTATCGGATAATATACACGGACGTCGGTGCATTATAATATTGGAGTGTGGGGGGTGCATACCTAGATTCCACGAAGAAAATAATGTCTGGGGATGGAATAATGTAACGAGTGACGGGTACCTCGAAGCGGAATATACGGAACCAAGAAACGATATAGCTATAAATGTTATAGACCAGTCCATGGGATTTGAAATAGCTATCGGTGTGATGTATTTTGTAACAAAAGAAAAACTACTGAGGATAATCAAAGAGATTGATGAGTTGAGTATGTTATGAACAATACGACTTGTTATCCAAGAAACGAAATGGTCGAACTCCTTTAGGTGATTACTTCGATGTCGCTCAGAGTACCACTACCATCAATACCAGTCCCCAGTTCTACTTGCTCAATATAGGTGTCAATCACTGACTGCGGATAGCTCAGCATGATGTTCAGTACCAGATTCAAGTTAACGGTGGCAAGGTTACGTCCAGTACCGACCGGATAACTGATGCCACTGCCGATACCAGACAACCTAAGCTTGGCTCGATAGTTGCTGTCGGTGATGTCATTTGACTTCTGAACCGTGATACCGTCGTAGAGTGTCAGTGATATTTGTTCAACCAGCTCCAATAGTTGGGATATTGAGCTGGCATATACTGCCACTTCGTATGAAAGCTCAATAGGTACCCCAACAGTACGATTTAGCTGCTTATGATCACCAAGGTCGTCCCGGAAGGTTAAAGCTTCACTGAAATGCGAGGTAGTCATCCTGTCCGGGTTAATGTCCATACTGGTCAACATCAACCCCATCATAGGAACGGTATAGTTGGTGAACTTGTCATCATTGGAGTTGATGGCTGCAACGATACGCTCAGGTGCGCCAAAAGCCACAGAGACTCGCTGGAGACCTCCTTGGTTGTCAGCCCTCACTTGAAACCCGGACATCGCACGGGTAACCTGAAGTGTAAATTTTTCAATTTGATCATCATGATTGTAGTCGTATACGGTTGACATAGTGGGAATTCCTGATAGTATGACCCCTCTATTTATGGCGAGCTACCCAGAGGAACTTGTATGATTTACGTTGAAATTTTTTATATTATTTTTTGGTCGTTATTAGTCTTACTTACTGCCGGAGGATTATGGGCGTTGATTCGTTATGGTATTGCATTGGGCGCGCCAAGATCAAACAAAATGCATATTGTGGACTTCATCAGGTGCCCGTTCTTTTTTGGGTTCTATGATTGCTTGCTTTTAGATGAGCCAGATATTAAAGTGATCATTAATACAAAGGAGGAACAGGTTTTCTTTTGGGTCAAATATACGAAGTTCACAACCGTGCGTACTTTGGATAGTAAATTTCATATGAATGTGGAGCCAACAGATTCTGAGGCCGATGATTTTTTTGGAAGATCAGAAAATTATAAGACGATCATGCGAAGATTTGGTAATATCTGTTTGGATTATAAGAATGATCGAATAAGGTCCAAGACCCAAGTGAAAAGAAAAAATAAAATTGACGTAACGCATCTTACAAAAGACCTCAAAAACTCTGAACTACTTTAAGGAATATTTATGTTAGAAGCATTATTACTATTGTCAATATTTGGCATCATGATGTCGGCTGGGTATCTTGAGGTGAAGAATGTGATTATGAATAAAAGCGTTTGGCACGAGTGGCCCTCCGCAACCGCACAGCAACATTTCGACCCAGGGTTCTTTGGCTACCATCGTTGGTTGATGAGAACGAATCCGAAATACAAGATAGTCATCAACCGAGCAGAAAGAAAAATAACGATATACACTAAACCGACGTTAACCCAATTGTTCTGGAACAAATTCGATGAGATGGAACCAAGTAGAATGATTGATTTGACAGATGAACAGCTTTTAAATAAAATACGACGCGAGATCGACCCCAAGATCGACGACTTGATCAGAATCCATTACCGCAGCAGCAAAAAAAGCTCGAAGATGAAATCAGACATCACTCAAATCTATAAGGACTTAAGGAACCTCGATATGCTATAACGCCTAAATACTTAAATGGAACTTAACGAAGCATACCGACGCAACGCGGGCGACCGTGACTTGGACACCACAAAGATCATTCCTTACTACGGAGTGACGTATGTCTTTGGGTCATTCAATGACAGCGGAGATTTCGAGATCAACAAAAGTCTGGATGACAGACTTGATCGCCCAAGAGGGGTTCTGGCATATCCGGTCAATGATATGGTAGGTCGCAGAATAAAGACCTCAGCCATGTACGTTCGATTGTTCCGATTCAAATACCACCAGGTAGATACGTTGGTGGTTAGTCAGTACAATGAAGCCAAATATAAAGAAGACTATCAGAAGATCCTTTCTTATTACATCAAAGAGCCCGATTTTGTTGCGGTTCTTCAATCCCTACAAGAGGCCGTAAGATCAAAAGAGACGAATGTGTTTGCCCGTATATGGACACTCACCCGCCAAGTGGCCAAGATAGACAGTGAGATTCAGTGGGAGACACTACTCCGGGGTATCCTTGGTTACGCAGCCATATACGATGATAGGGGTACTGGCGATGTCATCCTCAAGAAGTCCCCCGTGTTGTTGGTACTCAATACGGACGACCTTGATACTGTAGAAGTCATTGAGATTCTCAAGGATAAGCCAGAGCTCAACAGCCACATCGCATCTAAGATCGATCGATTCAACAACCTGTCCAGTATCTCCAATGCAAGACGTCGTATCAAGAAGTAACCACCTAAATAAAGTCAGAGGTAATGATACATGGTGTGGAGTGTCAAACGTCCTAAAGTTGGCGTCTACGGAAACAAAACGAGAAGTCTACAGAGTAGGCTGGCATATGAGAAAGTCTCCCTAACATGGAAGACTGCTTTTGTGTGGCTGTATCTCGGAAGTAGAGAAAATGCGACCCCTACCACATCCGACGTTCAAGTTACCGCCTTTATGGAAGTCCCAGATAGAGCATACGCATCAACTCCCGTAGAGATCAATATCTGGAATGAAGAAAACCCAGAGCAATCGGTGGACCTTTCCCAGTTCGGTATAATGAATCCGATCGGAGATGAGAAGCTATTCAGAGTCCACGTCAACTCATATGACCAATTAGGAAGAGTGATACGAACCGGCGATGTCATTGAGATGCCATTCTTCTCGCTTGGCGGAAAGAGGGCATTCTGGGAGATTATTGATGTTGATCGTGAACAGGAATACGAGAAGTACTACTCCATTCTAAAAGCAATCCCTCTCGACAACAAGAGAGAGGCTAATGAAATACCAATCAACAGAGACAACGGCGGTATCTTGGGTGCTTACACCGATCAAGTGGACACTGAGGGGGATGATGCAGTTCCGTACAATGGAGTGGATACGGATGATGTTACCGTAGACGATCCCAATACGGATATGACAGACGAATTTGATCCCCGAGATGAAGACACTAAAAAGTCTTTCTTAGATGATCCAACAAAAACATTCTAATCGGTTTAAGGGAGCTCGATGGGTACATGGTCTATCGCGGTATGGTAGGAATAATGGAACTGGCTCAGTTCGTCAAATATGCGTCAGCAGATGAACTCGACGAGTTTCATCTATTAGTAGAGACAGACAGAACAGCGGATGCCTGGGGCTTGGTTTACAACGTCCTTGGTATCGACCCCCACAGGAGCTCACATGACTGATACTGAATACGTACCCACATGGACCCACAACGGATTCATGTTCGATTTCATCCCGGTAAAGTTCGATTTCAGTGATATGGAATCGGTTGAAATTAATGGCCCCATTGTACAAGGTCGATGGGTATGGGCTGATTGGTTGCTATCTGGCGTTGAAGTGATACTGAGTTTTTTGATTAACTTCCACCCCAATCCGGAAAACATAGAGTTTGAGTTTAAAATAACCGAGTGCATTCATGCCGATTATGATCACCTCTTCACGGAGGAAGAAGAATGAAATTTGATGAACTACTTGAAGTAGCCATTGTCGGATTTGATTATTCATCGCCACTAAAGGATTCTGATACCGTCAGGGTCTATCACGGAACCTCAGATCTGGATACCGTCATTCTGGCGTTCACCAAGGGACTCTCGGGAGCCGGTCGTGCAAATCGTCGGTATTCCTATGAATTCAACAACAACCCTCGCGGGTTGTTCGTCACTCCGGATATAAAAACCGCAAAAGAATTTGGCAGTTTCGTTATCGAATTCCATACACGAGTTAGAGATTTAGAAGCTCCTGTTTGGCCTGGCGGGGCATTTACTGTTCAGGGCGGCTTGAGCAGACTCTTTGACTCGGAAGACGAGCGGGAAGAAGAAAGATTGCGTCAGCGGATGAATTGGTCATCATCCGAGTTTGAGTTCGTTAAACAGAGCGATCGTCCGGAACTGGCCGGATACTTTCTGACTGTAGGTGAACGCCAGGCGCTGTTTACCGGAGATCTCAACCCGAACTCTATTAGGGCTGTGTGGACGAGCCCCGATCCCAGCAGAATCGGTCAGACGTACCAGCGAATGTCCCCGAGAGATTTTATGAAGATGGCAGACAATGCTCAGGTACCAACCCGGTTTGGCCGGGCTGGGTTGGATCGAGATTCCGAGATCAGTCGTTCCAGTGATAAGAAGGTGATCTCCCCCAGGGATGGTATATCTGGTGAAGAATTCATTGACATCCTTGCGAGGAAGTATAAAGGAATCAACAGAGACCAGCTCATAAAAACAACGAGGGAGAATCCGGAGGTCGTTCGTGATAGAGTTTGGAATGACAGACAGTTCAGACAGATCATGTCTAGTTTAGGTTAACGACCGCCATACAGTTCACGAAGCACTGTTTCGGTACCGCCTAAATCCAGGATTACTGGATCTCCACGATAGAGCCCCCAGTTAGCCTTCCTGGATAAATCCCCAACAGTAAGCTGGTCATAGGACATCAGCAAATCGCGCAAGGAGCTAAACGTGTCATTATCATGGACAGAATCAGGCAACTGAACCGTGATACCTCTACGGGGGTTACGTTCATTTGAGATGAACTCCAGTACCGCATTGAACGATATCCCGCCAAAGAACCCGTCTAATTGTCTATTTGAGATTTTCCTGGCATACTCAGTATGTATCCATGTGGGCATACTGTTGCGTTCGTCATAGTCGATCAATGGAATGGTTATACCGAGACTAGCCAAATACCAGTCATCCATCAGCCGAGCTTCTTCCTCATTCTGGCGCAATCCTTTGGTGTTCATGGCAATCTTGATTACGGTATCCCTGCCTTTGTAAGGTACCTTGAAAGCAACGCGAGCTGAACCTCTGCCTACCTGCTCGGCTCGGTCTTTAGCGTATTGCACCATCGCTTTGAATGAGGTTCCGGGACGATCAAACATAGAAGGATCCCAGTCGGAAGGAAGGGGGGCTTCTTGTAGCAATTCGTACAATTTCATGGTAGAATCCTTTTGAACTGGGTTATATGCCATATATTTATGCTCGTGGAGTCACACAATGAAAGATATCTACGCACTCTATGTTGACTGCTCTTACGGTTTCTATGTGATTCCTGATGATGATATAATGATTGATCATATGCGGCGGGATACGTCTGGGGGATACTGGGCTGGTGGAGGAGACTGGCGTTTACTCTGGCATCAGGTAGAAAATCAGGGATTCAAATTTGAGTTATATTCTGTCGATAGGTCTCGCGCTAAATTCATACTTGAACTATTTGATTTCTCTCTTACATCGGGACGTGCTGGAATGTTCGTGATCGATCAGGAAACGTATGAACTTATGCTAATAACGCTGAAAAACGTTGACAACATAATGGGGTTGTAGGAAAACACTATGTCATATCACCTATACAGAGACCGAGATGGAGAGGTTGCGGTTGTTGATAGCAGGTATCGATCTTTCGGTAGCATATGCACTAACAAAAAACAGTGGTTTGTTCGTGCAGAAACCACCAAGTATCTTATGAATATCGTACCAGCAGAGTTTTTTGCTGATGATAATGAAAAAGAACAAATGTCATTCATATTCACGTCCTTATGGATGGGTACTATCGACGGACGACAAGATCCGGATGAGCTCAGTATGCTTGCTGACGCGATGGAATTCCCTTGGGGAGGCCATTATGAAATAGACGAAGAGACATTCGATCTATTCATGTCCCTACGAGAGCTTGCATTATTATGACTGATGTAACCCCCACCTATCACATTTTTGTTGACCTTGACGGAGATATTTCAGCATTGACAACCACCGTCGATGCTGATAGGCTACAAAAAATACGGGAGAACCTACCATGAATGCTATTCATCATCAATACGACAGAAACACCGAGGGCAGAGATTTTGTTATTGGTGACCTTCATGGTTGCTATAAACATCTCATGGATAAGCTCCTGGATGTGAACTTCAATGAAGAGGTCGATCGGGTATTCTCTGTGGGTGATCTCGTTGATCGGGGTCCAGAATCCCTGGAATGCATAAGACTGACCAAAGAGCCTTGGTTTCATGCGGTCATGGGTAACCATGAGGACATGATGTTCAATGTGTACTGCAAGAAATGGAATCCTCGATTATGGTTTATGAATGGTGGAATGTGGTCGGACAGTTTGACCGAAGCAGAGCAGATTGAATTAAAGGGCCTGTGTGACTCCCTAATAGCCACCATGCCGCATATGATCACCGTCGGTAAGGTAGGTATCATTCATGCCGAACCGCCTTATGTGTGGGGGGCAACGGCGTATGAGGAATCCATGCTATGGGGTCGCAGCCTTATTGGCCGATCCGAACCCGTCTATGTGTCTGGTGTTGAGAAGGTATACGCTGGGCATACTATTGTGAGGAAGCCATCTACCCTGGGCAATCTCAACTTCATCGACACTGGCTGCTTTGCTACGGGTAACTTATGTATCATTCAGCTATAGATAGAGGATAGTTAGATGGAAGGAATGGTAGGAATTGATTACGATGGCGAAATTGTGATTGGGATCACCGATGACACAACATTGTCTCCACTTTTAGTACATGATAATGTGAATAGCGTCGGCGAAACTCTCAATAGTGTAGAGTACCGTAGGCAATTCGTTGGCACTATTTTATTTGATCACTATTATCCGAAAAGCCCAACGGCGATCCATAGTACATTATGCCTTTACATCACCGAACTTGTAATCGAATCAGGTATAAAAATCAACAACTCGGTGGTGCTTTCTGAAGAACAGATCCGGATTATCATCGGACTCTCCAGTCTATGATAATCGATTACACCTATGATAAAAAAAATGATCGCTATGAGTTGAGTTTTGAAACCACGTTGGTTGGTCATTATCAAATTTTACACCTCGATGATTTGTACGTTGAGTGGCTCATATCGAAAGGGATGATGGTGGAACATGGTAGTGGAACTTTTGACGAAGAAAACTTAACATCAGATCAGATAGAAGAAATTAAAAGTTTGGTTATGCTATGAAAAATATTCAAATTTTTATCGTGCTCGACCCGGACAATGAGCTCAAGATATTTGATGAACGCCCTTTGTTCACTGATGACTTATCTGCGTGGCGTGTTCTCGAAAAATTTAAATCTATGAAATACGACGATGGTCAACTTTTTAGTATCTACCCAGACCATCCATTGTGGGATTTGATGTTCGATATGCAATTAATCCCTAAGAATCTTGAACACGTTATCACTCCCACAGAAGATCAGTATCGTATAATCATGGGGTACTTCTTATTATGAAAAAGCTGTATATTGCTATGAACGGTTGACATGAAGAAACCGTTGGTATAAAGTACATCTTACTAAAAAACAACAGAGAGGTTTATAGAATGGCTATTTTCGCAAAGTACCTGTATTTAATTGACGGTGATCAAACCCCGATGCATACGAACAATGATCCGTCAGATGAAGACTTGGAATCATGCAACCAAGGACTGCTCACGATCATCCGAGTAGGTGCTTTGGATTCAACCCCCCACACCTACTTTGATGATGAGTGGCATCCAGTAACGGAAATGAACAGGAATGATCCGTATAAGGAACTTAAAACGGCCCTGGCTATGGCGCAGTACGTTAACCTGGATCCCAAAACTCAAGTGGTACTGGAAGGAGCATTAAACGCCATCATCGATTTGGAGGCTGAACTTGTAGTAGCCAAAAAAAAGAAAGAGCCGGTTGCTTGGATGTTTCCTAGTGACTTGGTAGCTTTTCAATCGGGTGATTTGTCCCATGGCAATGCATACTCGGTTCCGGTGGATGAATCATCGTTAGGGCAAACAGTCCCGTTGTACGATAAATAGGAGAACATGATGTTAACTGATACAGATATATTTACTATTGCGTCACAAAGCCCGCTTACTGCCATGTTAGTGTATCCTTCTGAGGATCGGGATGTTGGGTTGATACGGGCTGCAATTGAAGATTTCGCATGGGATATCATCGACGCGTATAAGGAGTCTCTTGATGTTAAAGAGTCCGACAAGACTACCCACGACGAACGCGTCTCGGAAATACAGGCAATGATTGTCTCTGGTAATATTATATGAAGATTATGAATCCCTTAGAAGAAACAGTTAAGGGCGATAGTCTGTACGTGGCAAGTTACGGGGGCTTCGGTGACCTCCACGGCGATATCAGGGAAGTCGAGCGTACCACTAAAACGCAAGTTATTCTGAAGAATGGACAACGGTTTAAGCGAAACGGTTCTCTGGTTGGTGGGGGGGCGTGGAGTCGCGCACACGCTAGACCAGCAACCGAAAGTGATCGTCTGCGAGTAAAAGCCACCCAAGCCGCGAGTAAAATAAAAATGCACATCGACAACACCCCAATCCTGGCGGTTATTGAGATGTACGAAATTATGAAAACAGCAATACAGGAAGAGGAAGAAGATGCAAATGCCCAAAAGTAAGGAGCTGTTCGAGAAGTCGGTGCCGATGACTAAGCACTGTACGTGGAATGACGAACTTGAAATGTACTGTTGGACGGATTATCCAAAACACCCCCACCCGCTCAATGATTCTTGGGAGACATGGCAATCGGCGTGGAATGCTTCACGGGAGTGTATGATCGCAGAGTTGGTGGAATACCACGATAGTTTAGTATAACTGGAAGGAATGCTGTATGAAATCTGAAAAAACTATCTCAATCAAATTATTTCCGATCAATGGTTTTGATAACCGAACCTCTTAGCGGTATAACTAGGAGGCACTAATTAGGGGTTTTCGTTAGCCGAGGTAGGTCTAAGGCCATAAGCACTACATAAACCCCTATTCAGTGCGTTATGCGGATTGAGCAGTCTCGGTCGGCGCGCTACCGAACCTTCGACGGTATATTCGAGGGCACTAATTAGGGCTTTGTGGTGTAACGGTTGCATTGCAGGTCAGC